>Ga0207827_100058_pt1 | contig 117150 bp, 96 predicted proteins | sample CeladaPassaB1F02_FD_187479 | JGI IMG/M metagenome (GOLD analysis project Ga0207827, IMG submission 187479) | Cellulose-adapted microbial communities from the Joint BioEnergy Institute, USA - Passage B1F02 (SPAdes) (version 2) | ecosystem: Engineered > Bioreactor > Continuous culture >...
TCGTCGCTTGATTCAGCTTAGGATGATCCAACAGCCAGTTCGCAAACGCTGTATTCACTTCTGTCATCCGTTCGTACATGTCTTGTTTGACGTTCGTTGGGTTGTGCAGCTCCAGCTTTAGTGTGATGGTAGGCATGGATTCACCTCCTTGTGGCGATGACAGGATACCGTTTTTTCAGAATCATTCCATATTCAGAAAACGGCTCGCTTTCATCCCACCCCTAAAGGAGTGGGCTTTCTCGCTCGCGGATCTGTAAATGATCGCTCTCTCATCTTTCGATTTCACTCTTCTAGTCATCAGATGACCGGATAAGAAGCGCCGTCTGTCTCAAATTATAAAAGCGTTTTCTTTAAAAGACAATAGGTATTTTTTAATTTTTTGAACTTTTTGTTCATTGCATCCTTTGGCAAGAAGCAAATGACCCTTGTCTTCTCCCATGATGCTGTATCATAATAGACATTGCAGGATATTTTCTCCCTATAATCAAGAATGTACTTTAATATTGAGGTGGATCCATTGGCGTTTAAACGGATTAAAACAAAGAAAATTTATGAAGAAGTGGCCGAAGCCATTTTTGACATGATTAAAAACGGCGAGCTAAAGCCTGGAGACAAGCTCGATTCCGTTCAACAGCTGGCCGAACAGTTTCAAGTCGGAAGGGCTGCCATTCGCGAGGCACTCACCGCCTTGAAAGCGATGGGACTGATCGAACTCAAACAAGGGGAGGGGACATACGTTCGTGAATTTGATCCGACGATGATGACGTTTCCCTTATCTATTGCTGTCTTAATGAACAAGGAAGATATTTGGCATTTGCTTGAAGTGCGCAAGCTGCTTGAGGCAGGCGCCGCCTCGCTCGCCGCCACGAAGCGCAAGGACGGCGACCTCGACGCAATGACAGAAGCCCTTCGACAAATGAAAGAAGGGATCGGCAGCGATGAGCTTGGCGAGAAAGCGGATTTGGCCTTCCATATGGCCATTGCGGCGGCGTCGCAAAATCCGATGCTCATAAGCATTATGAACAGCGTCTCTGGCATGATTGTCGAAACGATGCGAGAAACACGGCGCATATGGCTGTTTTCAAAACAAACGACGACCGAAAAACTGCTTGCCGAACACCAAGCCATTTTCGAAGCCATTCGCGATCAAAATCCGGATGCGGCCCGGGCGCGCATGCTTGAGCATTTGACTAATGTCGAAAACGTGCTGCGCCGCTACATTCGCACTCAGCAGCCAAACTGAGTGCGTTTTTTGCAAAATAGAACTACAAATCTGAAAAAATCGTTTATAATAGACATATAGTCATCAGATGACCCGCTCATCTAACTAGACAAACAGGAGGGAGAAGAAATGAAAGTATCGTTATTCGTCACCTGCCTCATCGACCTCTTTTATACGAATGCCGGCAAAGCGACCGTTGAACTGCTCGAACGGCTCGGCTGCGAGATTGATTTTCCGGAGGCACAAACATGCTGCGGACAGCCGGCGTATAACAGCGGGTATGTGAAAGAGGCAAAAGAAGCGATGAAGCAAATGATGCGTGCGTTCGCCGACACCGATTATGTTGTCACTCCGTCCGGCTCGTGCGCAGCGATGCTGAAAGAATACCCGCACATTTTCCACGGCGACCCGGAATGGGAAGATGAAGCGAAGCGCCTAGCGGCGAAAACATATGAGCTCACCCAATTTCTCGTTGATGTGCTCAAAGTCGAAGATGTCGGCGCCTCGCTCCATGGTCGAGCGACGTACCATACGTCCTGTCATATGACCCGGCTTCTTGGTGTGAAAGAAGCGCCGCTCCGCCTATTAAAACATGTTAAGGGACTCGAGCTTGCCCCGCTGCCGAACGCTCATCAATGCTGCGGGTTTGGCGGCACGTTTTCCGTCAAAATGGGCCCGATTTCCGAACAAATGGTTGATGAAAAAATCAGTCATATCGAAGAAGTAGAAGCCGACTACTTAATCGGCGCCGACTGCGGCTGCTTAATGAACATTGGCGGACGCATCGAGCGGCTCGGCAAACCGATTCGCGTCATGCATATCGCCGAAGTGCTAAATCAGCGCAACGAAAAAAGGGGGGAATGAAGATGCCGATGAAAATCGAAAACGGGCCGTTTTGGAAACGGGTCGAGGAAAACTTGCAAAATGATTTTATGCGCGGGGCGGTCGCCGGCATGCAAGACCGCGGCTATGTGCGGCGGCTTGGCGTCATTGAAGAGCTCGGCCATTGGGAGGAATGGCGCTCGCTCGCTGAACAAATCCGAAAGCATACGCTCGAACACTTGGACTATTATTTAATGCAGCTTAGTGAAAACGTTACCAAACGGGGCGGCCACGTCTTTTTCGCCCAGACAGCGGAAGAGGCGAACGACTACATCCGCCGCATCACTTTGGAAAAACAAGCGAAAAAAATCGTCAAATCAAAATCAATGGTGACCGAAGAAATCAACTTAAACCCGGTGCTTGAGGCCATCGGCTGTGACGTTGTCGAAACCGATCTCGGCGAGTACATTTTGCAAATCGACGATCATGACCCGCCGTCGCATATCGTCGGCCCGGCGCTCCATAAAAACAAAGAGCAAATTCGCGACGTCTTCCGCCGCAAGCTTGGCTACGACAAATCATCCGATCCCGTTGAACTCGCGCGTCATGCCCGCGAAACACTGCGGCGCGACTACTTGACCGCTGACATCGGCATCACCGGCTGCAACTTCGCCATCGCCGAATCAGGCTCGATCACGCTCGTTACGAACGAAGGCAATGCCGATTTAGTGACGGCGCTGCCGAAAACACAAATTACGGTCATGGGAATGGAGCGGATCGTTCCAACATTTGAGGAGATGGAAGTGCTGGTGAGCATGTTGACGCGCAGCGCTGTCGGACAAAAATTGACGAGCTACATCACGGTCCTCACCGGCCCGCGCGACGAAGGGGATGCCGACGGACCCGAGGAGTTCCATCTCGTCATCGTCGACAACGGGCGTTCATCGATCTTAGGCACAGAGTTTCAGCCGGTGCTGCAATGCATCCGCTGCGCGGCCTGTGTCAACGTCTGCCCGGTATACCGCCATATCGGCGGCCATTCATACGGCTCGATTTACTCCGGCCCGATCGGCGCGGTTCTGTCGCCGCTCTTAGGCGGTTACGACGATTACAAAGAGCTTCCGTACGCGTCCTCCCTTTGCGCGGCCTGTACGGAGGCATGTCCGGTGAAAATTCCGCTTCATGAACTGTTGATTAAGCATCGCCAAATCATCGTCGAACGGGAAGGGAAAGCGCCGGTCGCCGAAAAGCTAGCGATGAAAGCGTTTCGCCTCGGAACGGCTTCACCGTCGCTGTACCGTTTCGGCACAAAATTCGCACCGAGCGCCTTCGCCCCGTTTGTAGAGGACGGGCGCATTACGAAAGGACCCGGGCCGCTGAAAGCGTGGACAGAAAGCCGCGAGTTTCCGGCACCGAACAAAGAGCGATTCCGGGATTGGTTCCTCGATCGCCAAAAAGGAGGAAAACCATCATGACGCGTGGCACCATTCAAAACCGTGACGCGTTTTTACAAACCATCGCCGAGCGCCTTGGAAGAGCCCCGCGCCTGTCGGGCGTCTCCCGGCCGCAATGGGACTATGCACCGCAATGGACGGTGTTTGCCGGCTATAGCCAGGACGATTTGTTATCAGCGCTTCGCGAACAGTGCAAACTCATTCATACCGATTACATCGAAACAACAAGCACCGAACTTGCCGGCGTGCTGAAGCGACAAGTAGCGGCCTACGGCGGCGGGCCAGTCATCGTGCCAAACGATCCGCGCTTTGCCGAGTATGGCTTGTCCCCCTTGCTTCAGGACGAATGGCCGGTCGAGCAAACCGCCGTCCATACGTGGAACCCGGCGCTCGGCCGAAAAAACATTGACGCCGCCGAGCAGGCGAACGTCGGCATTGTCTTTAGCGACATTACCCTCGCCGAATCGGGGACGGTCGTGCTGTTTTCCCGCAACGGGCAAGGGCGGGCCATTCACTTTTTGCCGAAGACGTATATCGCCATCGTTCCGAAAAGCACCGTCGTGCCGCGCATGACGCAAGCGGCGGCGCTCATTCACGAGCAAATCGAACAAGGCGCCCTCGTTCCGTCATGCATCAACTTCATCACCGGCCCGAGCAACTCCGCCGACATTGAAATGAACTTGGTCGTCGGCGTTCACGGACCAATGAAAGCGGCGTATATCATTGTCACTGACCGGTAAGCAACGCGAAACGGTGCCCCTTGTTCATCGGGCACCGTTTTTTCGTCAATATTGCCGGCTCACATCGACCGCATTGGCAAGCGGCTTCCCGGCTTCGATGCGGCAAAAGTGGTTGTTCGCAACGGTTTGACGTCTTGATCAATTCGGGCGGAACGGACTGACAGACACTTTCGCGTGATTTTTCACATCCGTAACGACCAGCAAAATCTGCCTTCCCTTCTTCTCATAAACGAAAGCTGACCCCCACCTGTCAACTTGAGTCCATTGACGTTTCTCCAATTCGTCAAGATAATAGTCAGCCACTTCCTCCGCCGAAGAAGACGCAACAACAAACTCCACCCGTTCATCCATCGAACGAATGTCACTCGCCTTTGGGTGCAGGGGAATATCCTCATACCCTGGGACCGTCTGTTGTTGCTGACACCCTGAAAATAAAATCATTACAAGGAGCAAAACTAGCGGGATGCCTACGCGCACTTCATCCCCTCCCGTAGAATACTAGCTTTGGAATTAACCCATTGACAGACAAATGGATTGATCATCCATCCCGATTTCTCATCAGTTCACCCAATAGTAATCTGTCACATGGAGGAACCGGGTCGTCTTGGCCCCCAAATCCCAATAGCGATGATACGTATCATTGGTATGATAGTTGACATACGGCTGACCATTCCTAATTTCAACGACAATAGCGCTGTGATCCAAGATGCCATCACCGTCAAAATCGTAATATATGCTGTCACCCAATTGCAGATCAGTTGCCTTGAAAACGTATGTGCCGCGATGCTCATCTGTCTCATTATTGCGGGAAAGATGATACGCTTGATCGTGGGCTACAGACCAGCTGTAAGTCCACGCATCATCCCCGGTTCCCGAAGTCCCATTGGCATTGTACCACCAAACATACGGTTCCACCCAAGCTTGCCGAGCGGAGCCTCCTTCGTAGAACGACTGAGACACGAAATTAGCGCAGTCATTCGAAAAGGATCGGTACTTCGGGTTACGTCCATTCCACCATCGATTCGCGTAGTTGACAGCTCCTTGGCGAGAGTAATAGGTGTAAAAACCCTGAATGACAACATCGCCTCCAGCGATTGAGGTAGGCAGAGTCTCTGAACCCGATGCCCCAACCTTCCGCCCGTTTTCCTGTCCTCTTTTAGAATACGTATCTTGGTAGTTCATCCCAACAATCAGCCAATCCCCATCACGTTTGATCAATGTAGCTGAATAAGGAATGTTGGCCTCTTTGGTGATCACAGATTCATTCGATCCTGGAAACACGGACTCATACTCAACAGAAACCAGAGCCCGGACCTTAGCCATTTTACCGTTGATCTCAACACTTTCGAAAACGGGGTGAACCTCCACATTTGAATATCGAAATCCCGCACGATAAGCAGGTTCCAAGTAATGTCTTCTTACGTAAGCACGCTCACGGCTTTCCTCTTGTTTGGAAACACTCGGATCATAAAACCGTTTCACGTTCACCTGCGGATCAATCATCAACTGCCATCGAACCTCTAAAGCATGGACAACCTTCTGCTGCACAGCAGCCAGATCACTGTCGCTTGAAGGGTTTTCCACTAAGTTGGAAGCTCCAACTGAGTTGCCTCCTGAAATGAATAGGCCCGCTACTCCTCCTGCAAACACAATCAATGAAATGACCAATCGTCTCAAGCGCAATGGATGAAACATACATTCACTCTCCCCTGCTACACTATTTTCAATCATCATATCAACACGAGGCCAGCTTATGAAAACGTCCTAATTTATCGATAACCCCCTTCTTTTTTTGACAACCGTATATTAGCTATATAGACTCCCATGACAAAAAAAAACATCGTCACTATCGGAAGGATGAAAAGGCCTCTATGTTGAATTTTACAACTTTGCACATTTTGAAGTTCGGGTATTTTCAGGATAGATGCAACGAAAAAGTTTAACATATCCTTGACAGAAAAGCGATTTGCCCATTTTCGACGTCCAAGGCAAGCCACAGATTTTCCTCCGTCACGCCAAGGCGTGACAGAAGACCGAACAACCGCCGGCTTCACAGGTCCCATATATGGGTCTGGAATCGGCGTTGTTCGATCACCTGACAGTCAATCAAATACTCGGCAAAAGCTAGAAGGCCGGTGAAAAACAACCATTTCCTCTAAACCGATGATTCTGGAGTGGCGAAAAGAGGAACATTTATAAGATTTCTCAACTTGAGAAGTGTCATGATTGAACTGCATTTTCTGTTAAATCACCGGCCTTCTAGAAGTGTTAAAGCTTCAAATTGCATCCATAATAGTTAAAAAGTGGATATCCATTGGTTGTTTCAGAGTCATAAAAGGAATTGTGGAAACAAGATGAGGTTCAGCAGATCATCGCAGTCTGTTGACATAAGGAATTTAAGCTAAAATCGAAACGGAAACTCAAGATGAACGAAAGGTCTGCGCTTAGAACGAAGCAATTGACAGAAGAAGCGAAACTCTTCAGATTGCAAAGGCAACCACTGCAAAAGCAAGCCATTTTCTCCTTGTTTTCATCTTTGACTACTTTTCAATTCATCATTTCTTTAATTTTAAACTATTTTAACAAAATTAGATTATCAAAATCAACCGTATTTTCCGTAATAAGTCAATTTCTGATTCCCCACAATAACGTGTACTTGACAAATGGGGCGTTTTCTCATACCACCATGTATGAAAATGCTAGTTGAGTTCTAACGCTCAACTAGCACCACAGGCATTAAGATGTCTCTCTATACTTCGCAGGCTTTTTTCCATCACGTGTTTTGACAATGCCTTTATTGTCCCACAATGCACAATGATGCAATAGAAAAAAGGCGTCCCATTGTGTTTTGGAGACACCTTTTCCCTTCAATATTGCCGGCTCACATCGACCGCATTGGCAAGCGGTTCGCCAGTTTCGATGCAACGGAGCGTGTCTAAAATGCTATGGGCGGCGTCTTCGGCTGACGTGAGCGCCGCGATATGCGGAGTGATGATGACATTCGGATGACCCCATAGCGACGAGTGAGGCGGAAGCGGCTCTTCTTCAAACACATCGAGCACCGCCAGGCGGACGTTTCGATTTTCGAGCGCGCCGACAAGCGCCGTCTCCTTGACCGTTGCACCGCGGCCGACATTGATAAAGCCGGCGTTGTGCAGACAGGCAAAAAACGTCTCGTCAAAGAGATGATGCGTTTCCTCGGTGAGCGGAAGAGCCGCGATCACCCAATCGGCGCGGGCAAGCGCTTCCCCCGCCTCTTCATGGCGGTAAACAGCCGAAAACGGCGGCGCGTCTCGGCCGCTTCGCGAGACGCCGACCGGGGAAACCCCAAACAGACGAAGCGTTTCCGCAATGCGCCGGCCGATTTCACCTGCCCCGTAAATGACTACCCGCTGTTCGCCAAGCCGCTTCGGAGCGACCGGCTTCCATTGCCGCTGCTCTTGATACCAGGCGTAAACGTCATGGCATTGGGCGTCGCGCAGCAAATAGCTCAAGCAATATTCGGCGATCTGCTCGCCAAATGACCCGATCGTCCGCGTCAGCAGCACGTCCGGCTTCCATTCCCGCTTCCACAAAAACGCATCGACCCCCGCACCGAGCGAATGCACCCAGCGCAAATGGGCGAGTGAAAACGGCCCGGCCGGACGAAAGCCGACGTACGCATCCGCCCAAGCGAAATCATCGGCCGTCAATTCTTCTTCCGCCACAAAGCGAAACCCCTTATCGGGCCGCTTGTCCGGAAGAAGGGCGGCAAGCTCGGTATAAAGCCTTCCCGTCACGAGAATGCGTTGGATGTTCATGGCATCACACCACCTTCAGCCGCTCAAATCAACGTCCCTTCTTCATGTTCGGCCTTTTTATTCGCGATATAGCCGGCAGACAAGACAAAAATCGTTACACCAGCGGCCACCGCATAGACGAACGGGCCATACGACAAGTGAAGCCAATGCAGCACCCCTTCATCGCCGGCCATCATCTTTCCGGCCGTCCAAGCCAGAATCCCTGATCCAACGTATGCAATCCACCGGTGTTTTTCCATCACGTGGACGATCGCCTTCGAGCCGAAAATCATAATCGGGATGCTGATCGCCACCCCGAGCGCTAGCATGCCAAGGTGTCCTTCAGCTGCCCCGGCGACAGCCACGACATTGTCCAAGCTCATGACCGCATCGGCGATGATGATCGTCATAATCGCCTTCAACAACCGGTCCGCTGCTTGGACATTCGCCTCTTCTTCCCTCTCAACAAGCACTTTGTAGGCGATCCATACGAGCAACAAACCGCCAACGAAGTGAACAAACGGAATGTTGAGCAAAAAGACAATGACAGCCGCAAACAAAATACGGAGCAACACCGCTCCCGCCGTTCCCCAAACAATTGCCTTGTTTCGCTGATCTTTCGGCAGCCGCCGCGTTGCCATCGCAATGACGACCGCATTATCCCCCGACAAAATCATATCAATCGCAATAATTTTCCATAGCGCCAACAGCGCCGCGGCAGAAATTGTCAACGATCTGTCCACCCTTTCCCTTTCTCTCTTTTTCATCTTACCGCAAATCGGCGAAAGGGACAACTGTACAAGAATCCGTGAGTGAGTCAAGGCTTGTTGCAAAGGCTTTTCCCCTTTCCCCACTTGACGCAATCGGTTAAAATGAATCGGGCTCCCCCAAACAAACAACGACAGCTCGAGGATGAGCTGTCCGCCAAAAAAGAAGATTCTTTTACGATCTATACCGCTAAGCGGCCAACCTTCTGTCATTTTCAAGAGTTTGGGGCTCCGGATCGCCATATCAAACTTTTCGAACCGTAAAAAACTTCCGCAACAGCCACGGCCCTGGAGCAAACCCGAGCGTCAACTGCCATGCACCGATGCCAGCCAGTTGGAATTGCCGAGCCAACTTCATTTTCTGTCCCATGCTTCGAACATCTTCAAACCATACTTCATGATTGTTGCCTAATTCATCAGTATAGCGAAAAAATGGGGACTCATCCGTCAACGAATACTGAATGGGCGATTGATAGCGCATGGCCACAAGCACCGCTTCCTGGTTGGAACGCGCTGTAGCAAGCGTTCCCGGTCGGTACGGGGTAATCCAGTCGTATCCGTACAGCGGGAGCCCTAGCAAGATTTTTTGCCGTGGTACGCGATCAACCGCAAACTGCAACGCCGTCCTCACTCCGCCAATCGGCGCCACCGGGCCAGGCTCGCTTGTCAAATGGTGCCAATCATACGCCATAATAAACATATAATCAACAACTGCACCAATGCCTCCATAATCGTATCCTCTTAGCCATGGAATATCTTCGCTCGTTTTCGCCGGAATCGCGATCGTCACGACGTATCCGGCGGGCTTGAGACGATCGCGCAGTTGGCGCAGAAACCCCGTGAACAAATCACGGTCTTCGCCGCGGATTTGCTCAAAATCGATGTTGACTCCGCCATACCCTTTTCGCGACACTAAATAAAAAATGTTTTCCACAAGATTCGTCCTGGCCTCGGGGTTGTTCAACACTTGGCTGGCAAGTGTCGGGCTGAATCCTTGCGTTGTTAAATTCGTAATGGCAACAAGCGGCGTCACCCGGTTTCGCCAAGCTTCCTCAACGGCGGCTGCATCGTTCAATTCATTCACGATATCGCCGTTTGGGGCAAAGTGATATTCAAAAAGGGTGATATACGACGAGTACGGGGCAAAATCACGAATAATCGCCCGATCGGCGCTCGGTTCACGGACGACGTAGTAGCCTAGCGTCGTCGCCTGATACCATGAAATATCAGGAATGACAATGTTCATTCCCGGACGCAGAGCATTTGGATTGACGCGAGGATTGGCTGCCCGCAATTGTTCAAGCGTGACGAACGCCCGTCGGGCAATGACCGTCATCGTGTCCCCCGGCTGCACTGTGTACGTGTAAAGCGGGATGAGCAGCGCCTGGCCAGGGACGATATTTGATCCCACCAGCCCGTTGACCACGCGAAGGTTTTCCAACGAATAACCGTACCGGCGGCCAATGGAAAACAGCGTATCCCCCGGTTGGACTGTATGAGTAAACATTTGCACCGCCTCCGTTCTGTCTATATCTGAAAAATGTCTGACGATATCCTTTAATATATGCTCGAAGCCGGGTGACGAATATTGTCCCGCAACTGTTTTAAACATTGGCCTCGCTTTCCAAACAGCTGCTTACTGCCCTTTGCTTCAACCAAGCATCCATCGCCTCAATATCGCGGGAAAACACCCGATCCGCCACAATGGAAGGAACAATACGGCGCGCTTGATGATAAAACTGACTTGTTGACGGAGCCAATTGATCGATGCCGCGCTCCTCTACCGCCTGCAACGCACAAATGAGCTCGATAGCCGCCACTTTTCTTGCGTTTTGCACGATCATATACGCATGGCGGGCGGCGGTTGTCCCCATGCTGACATGATCTTCTTGGTTGGCCGACGACGGAATCGAATCGACGCTAGCCGGGTGGGCGAGCGTTTTGTTTTCCGAAACAAGCGAAGCAGCGACATACTGCATAATCATCGTCCCTGATTGCAAACCGGGCTTTGGGCTTAAAAACGGCGGCAATCCTTCATTAAGCTGCGGGTTGACAAGCCGTTCAATGCGGCGCTCGCTCATGTTGGCAAGTTCGGCGACCGCGATTTTCAACAAATCCATGGCGATGGCGACCGGTTGGCCATGAAAGTTGCCGCCGGAAAGGACGTCTCCATTCGCAAAGATGAGCGGATTATCAGTGGCAGCATTCATTTCGATCTCGAGAGTTTCCTTCACATAGCGAAGCGCTCTGAACGATGCCCCATGCACTTGCGGAATACAGCGTATCGAGTAGGCGTCTTGCACGCGCCGCTCCCCTTGTCTTGTTGTAAGACGACTGCCGATCAAATAACGGCGCATCCGTTTTGCCACCTCCGCCTGCTCTGGAAATCCGCGGGCTTCGTGGATGCGGGCGTCAAAGGCATCAGTCACGCCATAAAGCGCCTCGATCGTCAATGCAGCGATCCGCTCGCTGTCGTAAGCGAACTGTTCCGCCTCTAAGTAAGCAAGGATTCCGACAGCCGTCATCGCCTGTGTGCCGTTAATGAGAGCCAGTCCTTCCTTCTCTTTTAGGGAAATTCTTGGAACTCCTGCCTGCAAAAGCGCTTGGGCGGCAGGCATCTGCTGGCCTTGATACATCACCTCCCCTTCGCCGGCAAGTGCCAGCGCCAAATGAGCCAGCGGCGCCAAATCGCCGCTGGCGCCAAGGGAACCTTGCTGCGGCACAACGGGGTGAATGCCAGCATTTAAGAACGAGAGCAGCTGCTCAATGACCGCCGGCCTTACTCCGGAGTATCCTTTCAATAACGCGTTGGCCCGCAACAGGAGCATCGCCCGCACCACTTCCTCGGCAAACGGCTCGCCAACCGCACAAGCGTGCGAGCGAAGAAGGTTCATTTGCAACAACTCAAGATCGTGACTGCTAATGCGCACATCCGAGAGTTTGCCAAATCCAGTATTCACACCATAGATCGTTCGTCCGTCTGCAATTGCCTGTTCCACAGCCGCTCGGCCTTTTCGAACGGCTTCCATGCTCTTCAAATCAGCTGTCACCGGTTCTCTCTCATAAATAACGCGTCTTGCCGCTTCAAGCGTTAACGAATGACCATTCAACACGATCATCACTTCATCCCCTTTCGTTCATGTCCAAAAACAAAAAAGAGGCGCCCCTGCCGTTTCCGGCAGGATTCGCCTCCTCATGACTCATCACTTTAGGCAGATCCATCTCTATCAAATGGGCCGAGCCGCCAAATTATATATGATTGATGCCAAGCCCAACCGCCTCGTGCTCGAGCCCGCGCACCGGGGCCCCGATCGTCCCGTATAAAGCGACAGCGATCCACTCTCCTTCTTTTGGCTGTTCATACGGCGTTCCACGCACTACAGCGAAACGAAGGCCGGCTGTTCTCAACAAATCTCCTAGCTCCACCTGCCCCCTCGTCACACCGTGCACTGCCTCTAAAATTGCATGATACAAGGCGTGCATCTCACGGTACAAGCTGCCATCAACCACTTCATGCCGTTTCGCCGCCGTCTCAATCGCTGCGACGATTTTTTGCGGCTCCATCGCCCCGACGCGCCCTTGGCAATAGCGCCAAGCGAGCTCCCCAAGCCGATTGAGGACCAATTTCTCCCCCCCTTCGTCCAACATCGCCAGCAAAAGCGCCTGTTGACCGATGCGCACCGGTTTTTCTTTCTCCATGATTGATGCCCCTTATCGCCTCTTTTTTTCTATTGTATGACGGAGAGAAAAGCAGAGTCAATTATTTTTCCATATTTTAACACACTAACTTGTTATCATCCTAAAGGTTCATCACCGTCACATATATTGGACAAGTGAAACTGTTGTCTGGATATGGGACGTGTCCCAACGATCGATTTTCCTTGCAAGCTGCGGAGGACGTATTGTTGAAGATCAAAGTGCAACTTTAAGTTGATAACCACAATCAAACATGATTTACATTTTATTCAATATGTGATATCATTAAAATATCAAATTAATATGAATTGGGGTGGAACAAAATGAGAGAACATAAAGCATGGTGCATTGATGGATTTGTCGGTATCGGCGGCATCATTTTGCTTCTCATCATTGGATTTTTCTTCCTCGTCCAGCAACTGTTTTTGCCTGCCATTTTGTTTTTTCTCATTGCTGTTTTGCTCGCGACCGGCATCACGATCGTTCAGCCCAATCAAGCAAAAGTGCTTACCTTTTTCGGCCGCTACTTCGGCACGATCCGCGACAGCGGGCTGTTTCTCACCGTACCTCTTACCATTCGGACAAAAGTATCACTGCGCGTGCGCAACTTCACGAGCAGCAAACTGAAAGTTAATGACACGCAGGGCAACCCGATCGAAATTGCCGCTGTCGTTGTTTTCCGGGTGGTTGACTCTGCCAAAGCGGTGTTTGATGTCGATGATTACGAACAGTTTGTCGAGATTCAAAGCGAAGCGGCCATTCGCCATGTCGCGACGAAATATCCGTACGATACGTTTGAGGATGATAACGACATCACGCTGCGCGGCAATGCCGATATCATTTCCGATGTGCTTGCTGCGGAAGTGCAAGAGCGGTTGCGCGTCGCCGGGGTCGAAGTGATCGAGGCGCGCCTCACCCACTTGGCATACTCTCCGGAAATTGCAGGCGCCATGCTCCAACGCCAGCAAGCCGCCGCCATTTTGGCGGCTCGGAAAAAGATCGTCGAAGGAGCGGTGTCCATGGCGCAAATGGCGATCGAACAACTTGACAAAAAAAACATGTTAGAGTTAGATGATGAACGAAAAGCGGCGATGGTGAACAACTTGATGGTCGCGATCGTCTCCGAACGCGCCGCCCAGCCGGTGATCAACACCGGCAGTCTATACTAATGGTTGTGGAGTACGATGACAAAGAAAAAACAGTTTCCTTTGCGCATTGACTATGAATTGTATGCCGTCTTGGAACAGTGGGCGCAAGAAGAATTCCGCAGCGTCAACAGCCATATCGAGTATTTGCTGCGGGAAGCCGCGAAGCGAGCCGGACAGCTCGGGAAAGGAAAAACGGATCAACAACGAAGCTAGCTGTTAACAGCTAGCTTCGTTGTTTTTCAGTCATGGGCATTTGTTACAGAAATATAATGATAGCAGAGCCTGTTTTGAAAGGGGGCGAACCGATGCCGCATCCGCTGCCGCCGCTTGCCTTTTGGCAGCTCATCACACCGCCGTTTCGCGCCGAAACAGGCGTGCCGCCGTCACAGCTTCCCATCTACGCTGCAACGACGCCTGCACCTCCCCTGTTTTTGCCATACCGTTCCATCCGCTACACATCTTCGTACCCATCGTACCAGCAGCTGCGAGCGATCATCACGACCGATCATTTATCCTTCGTAAGGAGATGACATCATGGCTTGGGAGACGCCGCGCGAAGATATGAGCGTATATACACAAGGCGAAATAGACAAATGGGTGTATTCCACTTGCGGCATTTGCTCAAACGGCTGCGGTTGCTACATCGCGGTCAAAGACAACCGCATCGTCGGCATTAAAGGCAATGTCTACTACCCGGTCAACCGCGGCCGGCTCGGCCCGAAAGGAGAAAACCAATGGTGGGCGAACAATAGCCTTGACCGGCTGACACGGCCGCTCATCCGCAACCGAAGCGGAACACTCGTACCAGCAAGTTGGGATGATGCCCTTTCGCTGCTGGTGGAAAAAACGAAAGAATTGCTTTCCGCTCATGGCCCGGAGAGCATCGCGGTTTACCATAGCGGGCAGCTGTATTTAGAGGAATATTATACAATTGCGAAAATCACCCGCGCCGGTTTGCGCACCCACCACGTTGACGCCAATACAAGGCTATGCACGGCAACAGCGGAATGGTCGCTTATCCAAAGCTTCGGCGCCGACGGCCCTCCTGCCTGCCTTGACGACTTGGATCTTGCGGAAGTCATCGTATTTATCGGCCGAAACTCGAACGAGACGAACACCGTCCTCTGGGAACGGGTGCTCGATGCCCGACGGAAGCGCGGCACCAAAATCGTGGAAATCGACCCGCGCCTTGATATCAGCCAAAAAATGGCTGACTTATCGCTCCGGCCGAAAAGCGGCACGAACGTCGCCGTCTTAAACGGGCTGATTCATTTGCTCATCGCCAACGGCTGGATCGACCACGGCTACATCCAACGCCATACGGTCGGATACGAACAGCTGGAGCGAACGGCCGCCCGCTACACGCCTGAATTGGTGGAACAAATTACCGGCGTGCCAGAACGCGATTTGCGAACGTGCGCCGAATGGATCGGCACGTCAAAAACAACCGTCACCGTACTGCTGCAAGGCGTCTATCAAAGCATGGACGCCACGGCCGCCGCATCGCTCGTCAATTCGATGCACTTAATCATGGGCAAAATCGGCAAGCCTGGGGCGGGGCCGTTTCAGCACGCCGGTCAGCCGAGCTCAATGTCCAACCGCGAAGTCGGCGGCGCCGGCTTTTACCCCGGATACCGGAACGATGAAAACCCAAAACATTTGCAAGAAATCGCTGATTTATGGAATGTCGATGTCGAGACGCTGCCGGTCGGCCCGCAGACGCATGTCATGGAGATGCTTCGGATGATCGAGGAAGGGCACATCCGCATGTTTTGGGTGATCGCCACTAATCCAGCCGTTTCCCTGCCGAACCGCAAGCGGGTCATCGAATTGTTCAAACGGGTGTTTCTTGTTGTCCAAGACCCGTTTTTCAACGAAACGGCCGAGTTCGCTGATCTCGTTCTCCCGGTCGCTTTATGGGGAGAAAAAGAAGGCACAATGACAAATTTGGAGCGTCGCGTCAACGTGCTTCGCAAGGCGGTCGACCCGCCGTTCGGCTTGCCATCTGATTTGGAGCTGCTTATCGAATTTTCCCGGCGCATGGGTTTCCGCGACCGAAGCGGGCGTCCGCTCATCACCTACCGCACACCAGAGGAGGCATTTAACGAATGGCGTCTCGTCTCAAAAGGGCGTCCGTGCGACATGTCGGGCATGACATATGAAAAAATCGAGCGGCTTGGGGGCATTCAGTGGCCGTGCAACGAACAATATCCGGAAGGAAAAAAGCGGCTGTACACCGACAACGTGTTTCCGACGGCTGTCGATGAGGCCGAGTCATACGGCCGCGACCTACAGACAGGACGGGCGCGGACGCGCGAAGAGTTCGCCGCCATCGGCGCCAACGGACGCGCCATTTTATACGGGATCGACTGGTCGCCGCCGCTCGAATGGCCGGATCGTGAATACCCGTTTTGGCTGAATACCGGGCGCAACGTCTTCCATTGGCATACGCGGACGAAAACCGGGCGGGCTCCGCTTTTGCAGCTGTCCGCTCCGGAAGGGTATGCGGAAATTCACCCGGATGACGCCGCCCGCTTGAAGATCCAAATGGGCGATTGGGTGCGCGTCTCAAGCCGCCGCGGCGAAGTGATCGTTCGCGCCCGCCTCACCGACTCCGTGCTGCCGGGCATGGTGTTTCTTCCGTTTCACTACGGATCAGTGCTTGAGCAGGAAGCGGCAAATGAGCTGACACTCGATACGTGGGATCAAGTATCAAAACAGCCGCATTTTAAAAACGGCGTTTGCAAACTTGAAAAATGGCTAGGGAAAGAACGGGATCGCGATGAATGAACAACGGGACAATCGAAAAGAGATGAGCGGTCTGCTCAGCGACATTCACGCGGCCAATGAAGAGATCCAGCAACAGCTGCGCCCATACGTACAAGAACATACGTACATCTACCCGCTTTTTCAACGGCTCGCCGCATTGGCGGAGGAGCTGGGTGAACACGTCTCTGCCATTCTTGGCGGACCGCTTGAGCGAAACGAAGCGAAATACCATCTAAGCGTACTGTTTCGCACCGCCGAAGCCATGGCGGAAACGAACGAGATGCTCAAAGCAGTCGGTCGATTTCACCCGAGCGTGCCGCTTCAAGCGATCACGTACGCGCTTGCGTAGCTCGTGCCGACAGTGGTTGCTGCTTACGGCTATTATGAAAGTTTATTGATCGTCACACCGCGCTTCCAACAACTTAGCCGCCTTTGGCGCCATGCGGAAGGAGGATAAGCATGGAAAGCTACTATGCCGCGCTCGATGCCATGGCCGCCGCGCCGAACGATGGTGTATTCGCCATCACGATTGACGTGGAAGGCTCGGCCTACCAAAAGGAAGGAACATGGATGTGGATCGGGGCAGACGGAAAGACAACTGGCTTATTAAGCGGCGGATGCCTCGAGGAAGCAGTGGCTGCGCACGCTCTTAGGGTGTTGTCAAACCGGCAGGCGGCGGCCCTATCGTTTGACTTGCGTGCAGAAGATGACGAAGGGTGGGGGCAAGGAAGCGGATGCGACGGCGTCATCCATATTTGGCTTGAACCGGTCACAAGCCAGACGAAACCGGATTGGCTTGCGTTGAAACAGCGCCTTGACCGCGGCGAACACGTGCTTATGGCTCGAAACATCGCCCAGCCTAAGGAACCGCCGTTTTTCCAAAGCGAAACAGGAGAACGCTTCGGCGGCTATACTTTGTCGCCAAGGCCGGAATGGCTTGAAGCGCTGCATGGTGCCCCATTTTTCCGCGGCCGGAACGGAGTGCAGAAAACAAGCGGTGGCGCGTTTTACATCCAACACTTTTGGCCGAAACCGCGCCTCGTCATTTTCGGCGCCGGCCCGGACGCCCCGCCGCTCGCCTCGGCGGCCAAAGCGGCCGGGTTTTCCGTCGCCATCAGCGACTGGCGCCCGGCGTTTTGCCAACCGTCACATGTGCCGGACGCGGACGCTTGGGTTGTCGGCTTTCCGCATGAAACGGTGCCGAAGCTGCACTTTACTGAACGCGACTTTGTCATTATTATGACCCATCAGTTCGAGCGCGATCGCGAACTTGTGAGACGGTTGACCGACATGCCGCTCGCTTACCTCGGCGTGCTTGGGCCGCGGCGGCGCACAGATCGCCTTTTTCCTTCCGGCTCGGCTCCACCGTTTGTCCGTTCACCGGTTGGATTGCCAATCGGCGCACGCACCCCCCAGGAAATCGCTATTAGCATTCTTGCTGAGCTGATCAGTGTTCTTCGCGGACGGCCGATGGGGGCTGCACGATGAGCAAGGGTGCGATCGCCGGCATTTACTTGGCCGCTGGGCAGAGCCGACGGATGGGAACGGATAAACGCGCCTTGCCTTGGGAAGAGGGGACGCTTGGGGCGGCCGGCCTCAAGGCAGCGCTTCGTTCCTGCCTCTCGCCCGTCATCGTTGTCGTACCACCGGCCGACGCGCTCGCTTGGCTTCCTGACACACTGCTAGGCCATGACAAATGCCGTCTTGTCCGTTGCGCCGACTGGCATCGCGGACAGGCGCATTCCCTTGCCTGCGGCTTGCAAGAGGCGAGCGCACAAGGAGCGGACGCCGCCGCCGTATTATTAGCGGATCAACCGTTTGTGACGACGGAAGTGATCGATGCTCTTGCCGTTCTTTATCGCCAGCACCGCCCTGATTACGTCGCTTTTTCCCACTCCGGCACGCCGATGCCTCCGGTCATCTGGGGGAAACAGACGTTTCCTTCCCTGCTGGCGCTTGAGGGGGATGCAGGTGGACGGCGACTGTTTCGCAACCCTCATTGGCGCGGCCTCTTATACGAAGGGAGCGAGCCGACTGGCATGGATATCGATACAAAAGACGATTATGAGCGCGCTGTCATCTATCAGAAAAAAAGGAGGGACATCCCTGTGGCCGTCGGTAAAAGCATCATCCGCAAAGAAGCATGGGATAAGGTGACCGGCCGGGCGAAGTATACGAACGACTTCAAAGAACAAGGAATGCTTCACGCCAAGCTTGTCACTAGTCCGTATGCCCATGCGCGCATTCTTTCTATCGAGACAAACGCAGCTCTTGCCGCCCCCGGCGTCCGCGCCATCCTAACCGGCGATGGGCTGCCGCTCACAGGTGAAGACATGCGCGATCGCCCGCCGATCGCTGCTGATAAAGTGCGATACTACGGTGAGGTCGTCGCCGTTGTCGTCGCTGATACATTAGCGCAAGCCGAACAAGCAGCCCGCCTCATCCGCATCGTCTATGAGCCGCTGCCAGCGGTCGGCTCGCCGCGCGAAGCACTGAAAGAAAGCGCTCCCTTGCTTCACGAAGAGCTCGGACGTTACGAAAAAAACAAAACAACCTACCCTGAGCCGGGGACAAATATCGCCCATCGGACCAAAATCCGCAAAGGAAACATTAACCAAGGGTTTGCAGAAAGCGACATCATCATCGAAACAAGCGTCTCATTCGCCCCGTCCGATCACGCCGCAATGGAAACGCGCTGCGCCACAGCAGAAATTTGGCCGGACGGCACAATCCATATCACCGCCTCTTCGCAATCACCGTTTATGATCAAGAAGCTCATTCATACGTACTTTGGCGAAGAAACCGGCAAAATCATCGTCCATACGCCGCTTGTCGGCGGCGCTTACGGCGGCAAGGCGCCTGTGCAGCTGGAACTGCTCGCCTACCTCGCCGCGAAAGCGGTCGGCGGACGGAAAGTGAGCGTCTGGAATGACCGGGAATGCGACATGGTCACCTCGCCCGTTCACATCGGCCTAGAAGCAACGGTCAAAATCGGTGCGACAAAAGATGGCATTTTCAAAGCAATGGAAATTGTCTTTTTGTTTGACGGCGGCGCTTATTCTGACAAAGCGATCGACGTCAGCCGCGCCGCAGCTGTCGATTGCACCGGCCCATACCACGTCGAACACGTCTGGTGCGACTCGCTTTGCGTCTATACGAATCGGCCATATGCAACGCCGTTCCGCAGTTTCGGCCATTGCGAGCAGTCGTTTGCCATTGAACGAGCCATCGACGAATTGGCGAAGGCGCTTCAGCTTGACCCGTGGGACGTGCGGCGCAAAAACGCTATCCGCCCAGGGCATACAACCCCGACGCAAGTGCGGCTCACAAAAAGCAATGTCGGGGATATGCCTGCTTGTCTTGATCGGTTGCGCGAGCTGATGAGTTGGGACGAGTGGCAGCGCGTCGAGCTTGACGCCTATACCGTGCGGGCAAAAGGCATCAGCGGCGGTTGGAAAACGTCAACGATCGACACCGATGCAAACTCCGGTGTCATTTTAACATTCAATTCCGATGGCAGCGTCAACGTCATCTCCGGCGTTGTCGAAATCGGCACAGGCACGAAAACGGTGCTCGCGCAAATTGTCGCTGAACGGCTGAAAATGAACGTGGACGATGTCCATGTCAAAATGGACATCGATACACAAACGACGCCGGAACATTGGAAAACGGTGGCGAGCCGCGGGACATTTATGGCGGGACGCGCGGCCTTGGCCGCCGCCGATGATGCCATCCATCAATTGAAAGAGATCGCCGCTTGTGTGTTGCGGGCTGCACCTGCTGATTTGGAAGTCGGCTTCGGGCGCGTCTTTTTGCGCGATGATCCGGCTGTTTTCATCCCGGTAAAAGACATTGCCTACGGCTACAAGTTTCCGAACGGCAACGCCATCGGTGGCCAAGTGATCGGACGCGGCCATTACATTTTGCGCCACCTAACCCCGCTCGATCCAGAAACCGGCGCCGGAAAACCGGGGCCTGAGTGGGGCGTATGCGCCGAAGGGGTCGAAGTGGAGTTCAACCGCCGCGACTACACGTACCGCATTGTGAAAGCATACGCAGTCATTGACGCCGGTAAAGTGCTCAACCCGAAAGCGGCGCTCGGCCAAGCAATGGGAGCGATGAGCATGGGATTAAGCTTTGCCAGCCGTGAAGGGTTTCTCTTTGACCAAGAGCAACGTGTCTTAAATCCACAGCTGCGCACATACCGGCCGATCCGCTTTGGCGAACATCCAACATACATCGTTGAGTTTGTCGAAACCCCACAAATCGACGCACCATACGGTGCACGCGGCATCGGCGAACACGGGCTGATCGGCATGCCCGCCGCCTTGGCAAACGCCTTATCGCTCGCCGTCGGTGTACCGCTGAATGAACTGCCGCTCATTCCCGAACTTATTTGGCGGAAACAAAAAGAGGCCTAAAGGGCTGATGGTTTAGCGCAAAACACTGTTGATTCCATCCCTTTTTCAATTGGAGAAACCTTGCGAAAGCAGCTTTCTTTTTTGGAAAAAGGCCGCTGGTTTGCGCGCGACAGCGGTTTTTCACCGGCCTTCTAAAAACCTTGATACACCAACATTTATTTCTAGGAGGAGGAGACGGCGATGGTTCCCTTTGACTTCGCCTACTACCGGCCACAGTCGATCGTTGAAGCGGTGACGTTGTTCATAGAACTGGAACAAAAAGGGATACAAACACTGTATTATGGCGGGGGCACAGAGATCATCACCCTATCCCGCCTCGGCTTCGTTTCTACCGCCGCTGTCATTGACATTAAAGCCATTCCCGAATGCCGTACACTTGACGCCGACAGCGATCTTCTCGTGCTCGGAGCGGCGCTGTCGCTCACCGAGCTCGAGGAAGCAAATCCGTTTCCTTTGTTAACCAAGGCGGCAAAAGAAGTTGCTGACCGGACGGCACGCAACCAAATTACGCTCGGTGGAAACCTATGCGGGAAAATTTTTTACCGCGAAACGGCGCTCGCACTGCTCGTTGCAGAGGCGGACATCGTCATCGCTGGCCCGAACGGCTTCCGTCAATCGCGCATCAATGACTTGTTTCATCAACAACTGCAGCTCGGCCGCGGTGAATTTGTCGTTCAAGTCAAAGTGCGCCGCTCCGATGTAGAGCTTCCCCACTTTCACCGCAAGCGCCGCAAGCAAGGTGAAGTCGGCTATCCGCTTGTCACCATCGCGGCGCTAAAAAAAGGGGAGGCCATTCACGCCGCCTTTAGCGGCATCTGCCCGTTCCCATTCCGCTCAGCCGACGTCGAAGCGCACCTCAATGACCGAAGCCGCCTCACAGCCGAACGGATTCAGACGGCGGTCAACGCCTTCCCGCGCCCGATTTTGCATGATATTGAAGGCTCGGCGGACTACCGGCTGTTTGTCGCTGCCCAACTGCTTGAGGATGCGCTTCGCGAGTTAGAGGAAACCATGTAGACGAGGAGGGAACATCCTGACATGGAGAAAATAACTAAACGAGAGCTTGTACTGCACGTCAATGGAGAACGACGAACGGTCACTGCTCGTCAGGCCGACACGCTGCTGTTTGTCTTGCGCAGCGGACTAGGCCTGACAGGGTCCAAGCCGGGCTGTTTAAACGGCGACTGCGGCGCCTGCACCGTCTTAGTCGACGGCATGCCAATCAAATCGTGCATGATGCTGGCAATTGAGACCGTCGGCAAAGAAATTACCACGATCGAAGGGCTTGGCGGTGCCCCTATTCAGCATGCCTTTGTCCGTCACTTTGCGTTTCAATGCGGCTATTGCACCCCTGGCTTTATTATGAACGCCCATGCGCTCATCGAGCGACATCCGAACGCAGATCAAGCGACGATTCAAGAATGGCTGGAATCCAACATTTGCCGCTGCACAAGCTATCAAGAGATCGAGGCAGCGGTAAAAGAAGCGCTTGAAGCAAAAAAAGTGGACATATAGCCTTCACATAACCGAGGCTGACTCAAAAGGTCGTCTGTCCCCTAAGTAATATACAATATATAGTGGTATACAAACATAATATCCATATATATAGTAGTGAAAGAGGGGGGTCCCGATCCTTTTGAGACCCCCCTCTTTTTTTATGCAACGAGGTTTGTCATCCCATTCCAAATGCCTATTGACAAAAATATAACGTTCACGTTAATGTTATATTTATGAAAACTAACGTGCATCGTGATCACGCGAAAGCGAGGGGCCCTAAATGGAACGGTTGAAAATTGACGACGTCGCCAAAGCAACCGGCTTAACAAAGCGGGCGATCCGCTATTATGAAGAAATCGGCTTGATCAAACCGCCGGCGCGGAGCGAGGGCGGCACACGCCTCTATACGCAGAAAGATATCGAGCAGCTGAAAAACATCGTCTCCGCCCGTGAAGTGCTCGGTTTTTCGCTGCAGGAGTTGCAGCACTTTTTGGAGCTAAAAGAAAAAATCGAAACGCATCGGGCGGAATGCCGCCAAACCATCGCCGGAAGCGAGCAACGGCGCGAACTCGAACAAATGGCGGCCGGGCTCCACCAGCAAATCGCCCTGCTTGATGACAAAATGAAGAAGATGGCAGCGCTGAAACAGGAGCTGAACCAAATGGCGGAGCGAATAGACGCCATCTTAGAAGAGAGGAGTGAAGAATAGTGGAGGAACAAAAACAAATGCGTGCGCGCTGGATCACCGTCACCGCCGCGTTTTTGGCGTTTATGGGCATCGGGGTGGTTGATCCGATTTTGCCGGTCATCGCCGAAAGCATCGGCGCCACCCATTGGCAAGTCGAGATGTTGTTTACCGCTTATATTTTTACGATGGCGATCATGATGATTCCCGTTGGCCTTGTCGTCAGCCGCGTCGGTGATAAACAAATGATGGTGATCGGGCTTGGTCTTGTCACGATTTTTTCATTCTTGTGCGGATTGGCCGCCGACATTCCACAACTGTCGATCTTCCGCGCCGGTTGGGGGCTCGGGAATGCTACCTTTTTTGCGACGGCCATGACGCTGTTGATCGCCTTGACGCCGCAAACGAGCGCCGCTGTCGGCTTGTATGAAGCGGCGATCGGCCTCGGCATGGCCGGCGGCCCGCTCATCGGCGGACTGCTTGGCCAACATTCATGGCGCTATCCATTTATCGGCACGAGTGTGCTTATTTTGATCGCCTTTTTGCTTGTCACATTTTTTGTATACGATCCGAACAAAGGAAAACCGAAAAAGGCGGTCGGATGGCAGGAAATGCGGCATCTGCTCGCCTTCCCACCGTTTTTAAAAGGATCGATGGGCGGAATGCTTTATTATTACGGATTTTTCGTTGTTTTGGCCTATTCGCCCCTGATCATTCAGTTATCGGCGATTCAAATCGGCCTTGTCTTTTTCGGTTGGGGGCTTTGCCTCGCCTATGGCTCGGCGGTGTTGGCCCACCGGCTTGAAGAAAAATATGAACCAAAACAACTATTGCCATACAGCTTATTGCTGTTTGCCGTCTTATTGCTGCTTTTAGCCACCGCTAAGCAGACATGGTTCATGATCGTCCTTATCATTTTGTCAGGTCTTGTATCCGGCTTAAACAACGCCTTGTTTACGAGCTATGTGATGGAAACATCGCCGTATGAACGCGGCGTCACTTCTGGCATGTACAACTTCGTCCGCTGGATGGGGGCGGCCATCGCTCCGGTGCTGTCCGGCGTCATCGGCCATGCCATTTCTGCAAAAGCGCCGTTTATGGTCGCCATGGTGCTGTCGCTTGTCGCTTTCCTTTTCCTTGCCTGGCGCAAACGGGAGACGTCGACAACGAAAACCGCATAAACGTTGCAGGCAAAACAAAAACACGACCGTTTCTCGGCAAGAAACGGTCGTGTTTTCTAACGTGATCATCTCCCCTCTTCCCATCACTCCATGCCTCTCCATCAACGGACCGTTCTCTTCTCGCTAATCACTACCCCACGCTTTTTCATTTCGTCGATGTACACATCGCCAGGAACGATTTGCTCGGGCGGATAGACGCCGCGCTTTGTGATCACCCCGCGCCCGATCAGCTGGGCAACGGCGGAAATCGTATAGGCGGTAGTGCGCGCCATCGCCGTCACCTTGTGCTCGCGATCGTTGAACGTGACCGTTTCATATTCAAACACCGTTTCTTTTCCGTCTTTCCGCCCGCCAACGATCACCCGAAGCAAGACAACATCATCTTTTCCTTTTAAATCGAGCAACGGAGTCAATACGGCAAGCAGCACATCACGCGGCTTGACTTTGTGGCCGCCCACTTCCACTTCGACATCGTTGCGCGTCAAATGCAAATCAACAAGAAGCTTGAACTTTTCCGCATGTCCGCGGTAGCGGATCGTTTTATATTCCAGTCGCCTCAAGTTTGGAAACGAGCGTGACAGCGTCGACGTTCCTCCTGATGTATGAAACGCTTCAAGCGGCCCGAACCGGTCGAAATAAATCGGCTCGACCTCGGAAAGGGACGGCACTTCTTGCTTTTTGCCATCACGAATAATGAAGGACGGATCGGTGTAATGGTCGAAAAGCCCTTCCAACGAAAACACATGGTTATACTCGAGCGGGGGCTCGGGATGAACGGGGATGCCGCCGACGTACAGTTGAATCGATTCGACCTCATCGAGCTGGCTTGCCCCATACCCGGATAAAATGTTGATCATTCCCGGGGCGACGCCAAGATCGGGGATGATCGTCACCCCAGCTTCTCGGGCTTGGTCATGGAGCTCAAGCACCCGGTCAGTAATATGGCCGATATGCCCCCCTAAATCGACCGAATGGACACCCGCAGCAATCGCCGTTTTCGCCACTGTTTCGTTGAATCGATAAAACAAGGCGTTGACGACCACGTCATGCCCTTTCATTAAGGCGGACAGCTGCCGTTGATCGCCAGCATCCACCCGCACGGCGGTAAGCTTCTTAGACTGAAGCTGCCGCGCTGTCTGCTCCGCCTTGGCTAAATCAACATCCGCCAGCGTCACCGCCCCAACCCCTTCGCTTTGCACTAAATCGCGCGCCGCTTCTTTGCCCATCAACCCCGCACCAAGCACGAGCACCTTCACCGCTCGCTCCCTCCTCTTTCACCGATTCTTTTCCATCTACCTCATCTAACAACGGCTTTTTAGCTTGATCGCATCCCTTGCTTTCATTTACCCGCCTATATTTACTTCCCGTTCGACAACTATAGAGGCAGCAGTCCGGTTCAATCGCCCGTATCGATTTGTGCCCGTTGCAGCTTGCCGCTGAAATCGACATAAATGCTTCGCCATTCGGTGAACACATCAAGCGCAGCGACGCCGGAATCGCGGTGGCCGTTGCCTGTCCCCTTCGTGCCGCCAAATGGCAAATGAATTTCTGCCCCCGTTGTCCCTGCGTTGACATACACAATACCGGTGTCCAAATCGCGCATCGCCCGAAACACGTTGTTGACGTCACGCGTGAAAATCGCGCTTGACAACCCGTAATCGACACCGTTGTTAACAGCGATCGCTTCGTCCAAACTGCGGACAGAAATGATCGACACAACCGGGCCGAAAATTTCTTCGCGGGCGATGCGCATATCGGGGGTCACATCGGTGAAAATCGTCGGTGCGTAATAAAAGCCGCGCGCATAGTCCCCCTCGCGCAAGATATGGCCGCCAACAAGCAGTTTCGCTCCTTCTTCCCGACCGATGCGCACGTAGCGGTCGATTTTTTGCAGTGCTTCTTCATGGATGACGGGGCCAACCTTGACCGTTTCATCGAGCCCATCGCCGATTTTCAACGTCTTCACTGCTTCAAGCAAGCGCTGCTCGAGCTCTTGTTTCACTCGCTCATGAACAATGACTCGACTGCACGCCGTGCATCGCTGCCCCGATGTGCCGAACGCACTCCAGACAATGCCGTCCACCGCCAATGTCAAATCGGCGTCATCCATGACGATCACCGCGTTTTTCCCACCCATTTCAAGCGACACTTTTTTCAACCGGCGGCCACACTTCTCGGCAATCTGGCGGCCGACTTCATTCGATCCGGTAAATGAAATGACCGGCACGTCCGGATGCTCCACAAGCGCATTCCCTGCCGTCGGACCGTCGCCGTGAACAACGTTAAACACCCCATCCGGCAGACCAGCTTCAGCAAAAATCGCTGCCAGTTCGCGCGCCATAAACGGTGTTTCAAGCGCTGGTTTCCAGACGACAGCGTTGCCGGCGACGATGGCTGGAAACGACTTCCACGTCGCGATGGCAATCGGAAAATTCCATGGGGTGATGATGCCGACAACCCCGACTGGCACACGGACGCTCATGGCAAACTTGTCTTTCAGCTCAGACGGGGTTGTATCGCCGAACAAGCGCCGCCCTTCACCCGCCATGTAAAACGCCATATCGATGCCTTCTTGTACTTCGCCGCGCGCCTCTTCGATCACTTTCCCCATTTCCATCGTCAGCAGTCGGGCAAGCTGTTCCTTCCGCTCCTTCAACAACAACCCAACTTTATATAATACATCGGCTCGCTTCGGGGCCGGAACGAGCGCCCATTTCCTTTGCGCCGCTTTCGCTGCCTGGACAGCAGCATCAATATCAGCCGCTGCAGATACCGCCGCCTCCCCGATCGTTTCTCCATTTGCTGGATTGATCACCGGCGCCCATTGCCCGCTCAAAGCCGGTTGCCATTTTCCATTAATAAAATTCAATGCTTTCATACCCATCCTCCTTTGCCTATTGATTCGCCGTACAGGTATGGATCGTTTCACTAGTGCTTTGCCATAGCGGCCCTTTTCATCGCATTATTCTTGGTCTTTCTCGGCCCCAATGCAGAAACTTTTCTCAACCGCTGTCATCTGCCTGAAAGTCTCATCGTAACGGACAGTTGTTCCGGCTCTGTCATCACTTCGATCACGGTTGGTTTCGCCGCGGCGAGCGCCTGTTTAAACGCAGCGGCAAACTCATCGGCTGTCTCCACCGCAACGCCGTTGGCGCCTAACGCTGTAGCCAACTTCGCAAATGATACTGCGCTCAGTTCGCTGCCGACCGCCCGTCCGGGAAACTGAAGCTCTTGGTACATGCGAATGGTTCCATACATCTGATTGTTAAAAACGAGACTGATGACCGGGAGGCCATAACGGGACGCGGTCTCGATTTCAGCCGCTGTCATGAGAAACCCGCCATCGCCTGATAACGAAACAACCGGCCGCTCCGGATGGGCGAGCTTCGCGCCGATGGCAGCCGGCAGCCCGTACCCCATCGCTCCTGATGTTGGACCAATATACATCTGCCGTTCCTTGAATGAGAAAAACGTGTGCAGCCAGCCGGCAAAATTGCCAGCATCGTTCGTAATGACACCGTCAGTCGGCAGCTGTGCTTGCAGTTCGGCAATGATGGCTTCTTGCACATTTCTTGGCGGCTTTGACAGCCTTGCCGTTTCCTCATAGGTGCGCCGGCGCGCCAAGGCCCATTCGTTCCACGACGGGACAATCTGCCGCCCTGATAGCGCGTGCAGCGCCTCGCGGGCATCGGCCGCCACAGCGATGTCCGCTGAAAACACTTTGCCGAGCGCCTCCTCGTCGATATCGATATGGATGAGCGTCTGGCGCGGCAGCGGCCATGTGTAATCTTGCGTCGTCACTTCCGACAACCGCGTGCCGACCGCCAAAATAAGATCCGCCTGCTTGACCGTCTCAATGACAGCTGCCGGTGCTCCAAGACCGAGATGGCCGACATAAAGCGGATGGTCATGTGGAAACACATCATGGCGGCGGAACGCGGCAGCAACCGGAAGGGAATATTGTTCAGCGACGCGACGCAACGCCTGCTCAGCGCACGCCCGCTTCACCCCGCCGCCGGCCACAATGAGCGGCCGGCGGGCAGCGGCAAGCGCCGCTTCGACCCGCTTCACCTCATCATCCGTTGGGGCGGGACGCGGCGCATCCATCGCCATCAACACCGCCTCGGTGACCGTTGCTGTAAACACATCTTCAGGAATCGAAACGACAACCGGGCCGGGTCGTCCCGTTTTCGCCACCCGAAACGCCCGTTGCACGAGTTCTGGAACGCGCCCAGGGTCGGTGATCTCGACTGCCCACTTCGCAAGCGGACGAAACCATTCGTCTAGTTCCACCTCTTGAAAGCCTTCGCGGCCGCGGAATCGGCGGTGCACTTGTCCTAACAGGACGACAAGCGGCGTCGAATCTTGACGTGCTGTATGAACCCCGATCGCCAAATTGGCCGCGCCGACCCCGCGCGTCGCTAGGACAACGCCCGGTTTGCCGGACGCTTTCGCATACGCCTCAGCCATAAACGCCGCTCCGCCTTCATGGCGGGCGGAAATGAACTGGAGCGTCGGTTCATCGTACAACGCATCCAACAGCGGCAAATAACTTTCTCCCGGCACGCCGAACAAATGAGAAACACCCTCTTGTTTTACACATTCGACGATTGCCTGCGGGACGGAAAGGCCGCGCACGATCCTCTTTTTCATGGCCGTCCCTCCCAGTCAATCGACTTCCAGCGCCGGGCAGCTTCAAGCAGCCGTTCCGTCGAGGCAGCAAGCGAGATGCGTACATACCCTTCACCGGCTGAGCCAAACGCCGTCCCTGGCGTCACGATCACCCCAGCCTCATCAAGCAGCCGGGCGGCGAACTGAGCGGCAGAGTAGCCAACCGCCGTCGGCACCCAAAGGAAAAACGTCGCCCGCGGCGGCCGGACGGGCACGCCCATTTGCCAAAGCGCGGCCGTCATGGCCTTCATCCGCTCTTCATAAATGCGACTGTTCTCTTTTGCGGCTTCGATCCCTCCCCGCAATGCAGCGGCTGCCGCCTTTTGCACCGCTAAAAATTGACACGTGTCGATATTGCTTTTTAAGATGGAGAGAGCTCGAATGGCCTCCTGATTGCCGACGATATAGCCGATGCGGCAACCGGCCATATTATAGCTTTTCGACAAGGAACCAAATTCGACGGCGACTTCTTTGGCGCCGTCAACTTGCAGTACACTCGGGGCAGAGGCGTCACCGAATGTCAATAATGAATAAGCTGAGTCATGAGCGATAAGAAAATGATGCTTTTTGGCCAGTGTGACCGCTTCGGTAAAAACATCGATGGTGGCCAATGATGCCGTTGGATTGCTTGGGTAGTTTAATAGCATGATGTTGACTCGGTCGTATGTGGACGGATCAATAGCAGAAAATTGTGGCGCGTAATCACAGGCGGCATCAAGCGGCAAATCGACTGGCGTGCCGCGAGCCAGATGAATAGCGGTTCGGTACACCGGATACCCTGGATTTGGAACGAGCACTGCATCGCCCGGATCGATCAGCGCCTGCAATAAATGGACAATGCCTTCTTTTGAGCCGATCAAAGCAAGTACTTCGGTATCCGGGTCAAGCTTGACGCCATACTGCCGCTCATAAAAGTCGGCGACGGCTTCGCGATATTCACGGGAGCCGGCGTACGGAGAATACGTATAATTGCGCGGGTCATCAAGCTCTCGTTTCATCGCCTCAATAAGAAACGGCGGCGGCGGCAAATCTGGCGCGCCAATGCCTAAGTCGATGACATCAATCCCTTTTTGCGCAAGCTCGGCCTTTTTGCGCTCAAAGGCGGAAAATAAATACGGGGGCATTCCTCTCACCAGATCGGAAGCCATCTTCATCGCGGCCTCTCCCCCTTCAATTCGATGGTTTAGGCGCGGAACGGACAAACGGAAGGGCGTTCGATGCCGGCTGAAGCCGGATCATCCCCCGCCATCGTTCGAACACGTCTGTTTGGCCAATGGTCTCTCTGAACGATGAAACCGCTCCTTTGTTCGATGCATACCATTTGCCTCGTCTAGCTCTTCTCCTCTTGTAAATCATTTTATTATTCATTTGAAACAATTAGAATATCGATCGAGGCGAATGAGTTCTCTTTCACCGTCCTTTTCCTGCCTTTCTTTTCACGCTAACGCTGTACAGGCATAATATCCGAAAGAAAAACCGGGCGCCTAGTCGCGCCCGGCATACATGCACAGCCCCTCCTTACCGATAGAGCGAAGAACCGCCGCGCACAAATTCTTCCGCCTTTTCTTTCATTCCTTCTTCTTTGATCTTCCGTTGCAGCTCGTGCGAGATGTTCATCGAGCAAAATTTCGGCCCGCACATCGAGCAAAAATGGGCAGTTTTCGCTGCCTCAGCCGGCAATGTTTCATCATGATACTCGCGAGCCCGCTCCGGATCGAGCGATAAGTGGAACTGGTCGTTCCAGCGAAACTCAAAGCGCGCTTTCGAGAGCGCATTGTCGCGCTGCTGGGCAGCTGGGTGGCCTTTTGCTAAATCGGCGGCGTGGGCGGCGATTTTATACGTAACGACACCGGCGCGTACATCCTCTTTATTGGGCAATCCTAAATGTTCTTTCGGCGTCACATAGCAAAGCATGGCCGTCCCGTAAGCGCCAATGATCGCGGCGCCAATCGCCGACGTGATATGGTCGTATCCCGGTGCGATGTCGGTGACAAGCGGCCCTAACGTGTAAAACGGCGCCCCATGGCAAAGCTCTTGTTCCCGCTCGACGTTTTCGCGGATTTTCTGCATCGGAATATGTCCTGGTCCTTCGATCATCACTTGCACGTCATGCTTCCAGGCGATGTTCGTCAGCTCGCCGAGCGTCTCAAGTTCGGCAAACTGCGCTTCATCGTTTGCATCGGCGATAGAACCCGGCCGCAGACCGTCACCGAGCGAAATGGCGACATCGTATTGTTTTAAAATCTCGCATATCTTTTCAAAATGCGTATATAGAAAGTTTTCTTCATGATGAGCCAAACACCATTGGGCGATGATCGAGCCGCCGCGCGAGACGATGCCGGTCGTCCGGTTAGCGGTGAGTGGAATGTAATGAAGCCGCACACCGGCGTGGATCGTCATATAGTCGACCCCTTGTTCGGCCTGCTCAATCAATGTCTCACGGTACACATCCCACGTCAACTTCTCCGGCACGCCGCCCACTTTCTCAAGCGCTTGATAAATCGGTACAGTTCCAATTGGAACTGGCGAATTGCGAAGAATGTATTCACGCGTTTCGTGAATGTGTTTGCCGGTCGACAAATCCATCACCGTATCAGCGCCCCAGCGCACTGCCCACAGCAGTTTTTCTACCTCATTCTCAATCGAGGAAGAAACGGCCGAGTTGCCGATATTGGCGTTAATTTTCACATGAAAGCGGCGGCCGATAATCATCGGTTCACTTTCTGGATGATTAATATTCGCAGGAATGATCGCTCGACCAGCAGCAACCTCCTGGCGGACGATTTCCGGATCGATTTGTTCGCGAATCGCAACAAATTCCATTTCCGGTGTAATGACTCCCATTTTAGCGTAATGCATTTGCGTCACCACTTTCCCCGGCTTTGCCCGCAGCGGACGGCGTGCAAACGGAAGCGACAACGCGCTTCCTCCGATTGCCTGAGGCTCCGTTTCTTCGACATCGCCGCGCTCAACAATCCAACTGTGGCGAAGAAGCGGCAGTCCTTTTTCTACATTCGGCTCAAAATCAGGATCCGTGTACGGACCGGTTGTATCATAGACGCGCACCGGTTTGTTTTCCACGTCTCCCTGCGGCGTTTTCGTCGGCGACAACGCGATTTCCCGCATCGGCACGCGCACGTCCGGCCGCGACCCTTCGATGTACACTTTACGGCTGGCTGGGAACGACATAAACGAGCGGATGTTTTCCATGCGGCTTTCCTCCTTAAATAATAGATAAGTTAGGTTGACCTGAAGCCGCACCAGCAAAAAGAGAGGCGAAAACAGGGGCATAGATACGCAAAAACGGGTCCCGCAAAACGGAACCCGATCAAGGCAAAAAGACCAAATGAACAATCTAAGCGTTCATCTGTTCCCGCTGCCTGCTTCCCTACGCTGGCATGACCCAGATCAGGTTCAAAGGGTCAAAGAACTTCATCGCGTTCTTTTCTCAGCCCGGCTCCCGGACTCCCCCAGCAGATAAGCGTATGACTATGATGACTGACTTTTCTTATTTTACTGCACAATAAGCAACTACGCAAACCATTTATTTCCATAAAATAACTTTACAAACACACTGTTTCCCCTACTTATACTGAAAACTGTTTTAGCATCGCCCGCATCTCATCCGCCATCTGGCCGAGTGATGTGGACGAAGAGGCGATTTCCTCGACAGAGGCCATTTGTTCTTGGGTTGCTGCTGATACATCGGCAGCACTAGCAGCTGACTGTTCAACGATTTGAGTCATCTGTTGGAGCGCCTCATCCACCTGGCGGGCATGATCGGTCATTTGTTCAATCGCGGACGATACTTGTCCAATTTGTTCGCTTACTTGACCGACCGCTCCGCGAATATCGGCAAACGACTGATCGGCAACAGCGACGACGTCCAACCCTTGCGCCACTTCGGCCACGACCCGCTCCGCCGAGGCGATCGCCTGCTTCGTCTCTTCTTGAATGTAGCTAATAAGAGCGGAAATTTGCTGCGCCGAACGCGCTGACTGTTCCGCCAGTTTTCGCACCTCGCCGGCGACAACAGCGAACCCTTTCCCTTGCTCGCCAGCGCGCGCCGCCTCGATCGCCGCATTGAGCGCCAGCAAATTTGTCTGTGACGCGATGCCTGTGATCGCTTCCGTAATTTGCCCGATCTCATTCGAGCGCTCCCCGAGCCCTTTGACGACTTGGCCAAGCGACTGAACGTGGTCGTAAATGAATTGCATTTGCTCAGCCATTTGCGTCACGGACTGCTTGCCAGCCTCTGCCTTTGCCGCTGTTTCTTGGGCGCTGTATGCTACTTCTTTCGTGTGGTGGGCAACGTCAACGAGCGTTTGGGAAATATCATTGACCGATGCCGCTGTGCCGCGGGCCGCATCTGCCTGCTCTTCCGCATGCGAAGAAAGCCTTTCCATCGATGCCGCAATTTGTTCTGTCGCTCTCGTCGTCTGCTCGGCGACGGTGGCCAGCTGGCCGGAAAACTGTGAAACTTCGTCGGCATGGTGTTGAATGCGGCCAATTACCTCTTGCCAAGCGTTCGCCATATCATTTAATGATGCAGCGATCGGCCGCAGCTGCTGCACATTGTCAAGAGGCACACGCACCGTTAAGTCCCCGCCTGTCATTTTTCCTAAGTATTTGTTAATGACAGCAATCGGAGCAACAAACCGACGATAATTGAGCGTTGCTGAAATAAACCCGACAATCGCGCCAAACAGCAACGTCGCGGCCAACGTCCACCAAAATGCTGCCCCGCGAATGCTGTTGGCCAGACATATCGCAAGGCCGATCGCCGCTGTGCCAGGAATGACGACGAACATCGTGCGAATGATATAAGCACTTAACGACAAACTGTTTTCCCCCTTTTCTATCGTCCAAAAACTTTTTACTATGACTGTCGCATTGACATATTCGTCAATGTGTAGGAGTTTTCCTTCTTGGTGCCCGATCGAACATCTTGAAATCAGCATGTTGCCAATATTATGCTGCTTAGACGTTCGGACTAAAAAATATAAAATAATGATGAAACATATTTTTCCATTCTTCGCGGCGGCACCCATCATCTTCAGGTGCCAGCGGCCTGGAAAATGAACCATCCGTTTCTCGTTATTCCGATCGACGAATGGCCTTACCCGTTCGGCCGCCCGTCTTTGCTCAACGAACAGGTGACGTTAGCCGGCGAGTTGTGCACACCAAATGACGTATTGACTCGGGATGTGCCTTGCGACCGTCTGCGCGTTGGCGACATCCTGTTGTTCCGCTATGCCGGCGCCTACGGCTGGAACATTTCCCATCATGACTTTCTAAGCCATCCACACCTAGAATTTATTTACCTTGAGCCATCGACATAAAAAGCGGGCCTTCCGTTTGGAAGCCCGCTCGTTTCCTTGTTTACGCCGTCGGTTTTTCCGTTGTGACATACGTGCCAGCGATAAAATCGTGAATCGACCGTTTGTCTTCCCTTGCGGCCACCATAATCGCGCTGATGATCAGACCGATGCCAAACGTGATAAAATAGACGAGCCCGCCGACAAACGAACGTAAAAACATGGTGCCGATGCCGACTTTGCCCCCGTTCACTTTCGCAATCCGGATGCCAATCATCCGTTTTCCCACCGTATATCCGTACCAGACGGCCGGAACAATTAAGGCGTAAAGCAAATTCGCCAATGATGTGAACCAGTTCGTTTCCATACTGCCTGTAATCAAATAGCCCAGGATTGAAATCGGAATGCCGACCACAATAGCGTCCAACAAGTTAGCCAACAGCCGCTTCCAAAATCCAGCTGGATTGGTCACCAACATATACGCTTTCCTCCTTCTGTCTTTTCTATATTGTATTCGCCGCAGATAGGGCAATTGCCTTTATTTTATCCTAAATTTAGGAACCCCCTGCAATCAAGGGCACCCAAGAGTTTCCGGCTTCGAATTTTCATCCATCCTTGGACTAGTGGAAACAAAAAGTTTCCCCAGAAAGGGTAGTATTTGTAAAAAATCCGTATATAGTAAACTAAGAAGCATTCCCTTTGCATGATGAAGCCAGCAGTAAGCATCAGCAGACGGTGACATTTTTCATGAAAGGCATGACAGCGTATGTGGGAGCTTATTTTCGTATTGGCCATTCTGTTTGTCGGCAGTTTGATTCAAGGGGCGAGCGGGTTTGGCTTCGGTTTGTTTTCTATGGGGCTTTTGCCGCTTTTATTACCCTTTAAGGACAGCACATTATTAGTGCTCGCTTTGACAATTGTTATATCGCTTCACGTGGCGGTCAAGTTCAGAAAATCCATTCGCAGCAAAGACCTTCTTTCCATTTTGAGTTTCGCCTTAGCCGGTCGCGTGTTATCATTCTTGATCCTAACCTTCTATGGCGAGACGGAAATTATGAGAAAACTGTTAGGACTTGTGCTCATTGGAATGGTCGTTTATCTTTATATGAGCGAAAAAAAAGCCTATGCCCCGTCATTGGGAAAGCCCATCTTTCCCATGTTAATTGGTTTGATCGGCGGAGTAATCGGGGGAATCTTCGCCGTAGGCGGTCCTTTTTTCGTCTTTTACTTTCTGATGCGCTATAAAGAAAAAGAAAGCTACCATGCCAATCTTCAAGCATCCTTCGTTATAATGAATAGTTTTACGATCCTTTTGCATGGGATTCATGGAGACTTTACCAATTCGTTCGTTCTTTACTTTTTGCTCGGGACCGTCGCTGTATTGGCAGGTGTACGTGCAGGGCTGAAATGGTTTGAACGCCTTCCGCATGTACAGATCAAAAAGCTGGCTTCTTTCATTGTATTTGCAGCGGGAATAAATTTGTTGATCTTTTCATAGCGTGTAAAAAGGATGCCCGAACAAGCCGGGACATCCTTTTTACCCATATTTAGGAAAACCAAGTAGAACAGCTATGTCAAGCCGGTTGACATGGGCACTTTCTCCCCATCTACTTCAGCTTAGCGACCACCGCTGAGAAATCATCCAAAAGCGGTCCTTTTTGAGCAAAATGACGGCGCAGGCGGGCTAAAAGCGCATGCTCGTCGAGCGAAACATATGGTGCTAGCGCATCGCGAAACGCCTTGATGTTTTGTCGGACAGATCCCCCCGCCCCTTCGATGGCCCCATCAGAATATAACACTAGCGTCGCTCCTGATTCATAGTGCAGCTGACCGCTGTCGATGAAAAGCCGCGGAAGCAGCCCGATCGGCGCACAACCGCGATCCAACTCAGCCACTGCACCGTTCGGCTGAAACAAAAACCCTGGCGGATGGCCAGCCGATGCATACTGGATCACCCGCTTCTTCACATCGACAAGGACATACACCGCGGTGAAATAATACGTCGTCCGCCCATTTTCATGATACAGCTGGCGCATATGCCGGTTCAGCTCACGGAACACTTCTTTCGGAACGATCCCTTTGCGGATGATGCCGCTAAGGAGCGAGCGAACCGACATGCAAATCAGCGAAGCAGCTGCTCCGTGCCCCATCACGTCCATTAAAAAAATGCCATACCGCTCGTCGTCGATCGGATACCATGCATACATGTCGCCGCCTAACTCCTGCGACGGGATGTATGTTCCCGCGATGCCAATCCCGTTGACTGACAACGGTTTGCTTAATACGCGCTTCTGCACTTCGCGAGCCAGCTTTAAGTCATCCTTCATTGCTTCAACGTAGGGCGCCTCGCGGAACGGACCGGAAAACAAAAACAGGTAAAAGGAAACACCCCCTTCTTGGTTGTGAACGGCTCGCACCGTCGTTCGCCTAACGGACACGGATCCGTTTTTCCGCCGCCAGCGCACCCGTCCTTGCCATTCCCCGCCTTCCTCAATTCCGGTTTTGATCACTTCATAAAACCAGGAATCATAATAGCCAGCATAAAGCGTATGCAACGGCTGACCGATGACTTCCACACTATGGCCAGTGATTTTCGTAAACGCCGGGTTGATGAACCGGACGGCAAACTCGCCATCGGTCACGAGCATCGCCTGTTCGATGGCGGCGTATACTTGCTCGGCGAGCCGAAGCTCATCCCCGTTCCTTTTCACCTCAGTTATGTCCGTGACAAAGCCGCTGATCAGTTTTCCTTCCTCCTCACCAAACACGGGAAACGTCCGCTCAAGCACCCAGCGCACAGACCCGTCCCGCTGGTTAACGATGCGGTATGTCCGCGCACTCACCTCAGCTTCCTGAGGAAGCACCCACTTTTCCTCCGCCTTAACACGGTCATCGGGGTATAATATTTTGATCCATACATCCGCATCATGATAAAAAGCGGCCGGAGGAAGACCGTACAGCTGCTCACATGACGAAGAAATAAACAATATTTGTCTTTGGTCCAGCGCCGCCAGCCAGTATACATCATCACGCGGTCCAAACAGCACGTTCATTTTTTCAAGGCCGTCAAGCAGTTCCCGCCATGCAAAATCTTTTTGGTGTCGAAGATAGTCTAAAAACCGGTTGGCCATAAAACGTCATTCTCCGCTGAAATAATTAATCGCTTCCTTCTCTGTGGGGAATAATTTAATAAACGAAGAAAATTTGACAATATGGAAAATTTCCGCAAGCGACCCTTTCACTCCGGCAACGACCAACTCTTTTTGCTCGGCTCTGGCCGCCATCACGCTGTCAGCGATCATGCCGAGCCCGGCGCTGTTGATATAATCGACCGCCTCCATGTTAACGATCAACTGGTCGGCCCGTTCGGCCAACAGCTGTTCGAGCGCTTGGCGGAACGATTCAACATTATTCAATGTAATATCTTCCGTCCATGTCAGTGTACAAATTGCCCCCTGTCTCGTCTCCATTCTGCTTCCTCCAATAGTCACTCATTTGTTTTGCATTTGCACATGCAAAGCAAGACGTTATTTCCCGCTCGCTTCACATATACATCATCGACAATATGGGTGATCAGCTGCAGCCCCCTGCCGCGCGAACCGGTGTTAACACCGTCGGTTTGGGCGACGGAAAAGCATCCTCCTCGCTGCTTCACAATCATCGTGAACTGATCTGTATCAATTTTCCAAAATATTTTAAATGGTAGTCTTCCGGTTTTTTGACAATATTCATACGCGTTCGTACACGCTTCCTCCGTCGCCAAGCGAAGAAAAAGGCAGTCGCGCGGCAAAAATCCTACCTCATTTGCCAGCTGCTCAGTCATGTCCATCGCTTTTAAAATGTCTGCCGTTTCCATGATCATCATCGTTCGGATCATGCTCACATGCTTCATCAGCATTCCCCTATCTTTCTGTGCTTGCACACGCAGTCAAATACATGGCAGCTTTTCCACTATAGCATGTTCGGGCGCTGGGAAAAACGGATTGGAATGCTATCTTTTCTTCCTTATTGTTCCACACGCAAAGAAAAATAGTGCTTATTTACTATATTATCATTATAATACAAAATGAACTCCATTCCAATTTCCTATACTTTTTTATCCCCTGCATTTGCTTGCGAATCCAAAACGTCCTTGGCTCGGATGATAAAAAAAGGAACATCACGGCTTCTATCGTCCGATGATGCTCCTCTAATGACGCTGCTGACGGTGACTTAACTGATACACAAGAGCGATCAGCTGCGACCGGTCGTTGACACCTATCTTTTGAAAAATATTCGTGATGTGATTTTTCACGGTATGAACACTAATGAACAGCCGCTCTGAAATTTCGCGGTTGCTGCAGCCTTGGACAAGCAGTTCAAGCACATCCATTTCCCGGGCCGTCAGCTGCTCGGACAACAGTTGAACATTGACGGCCTGTCCGTCCCCGCCTTGAGCTGCACTATTCATCATCATTACACCAACAGCGACTAGCGCTGTCATGTATACTTCGGCTTCTTTCGCTTCGTCCGTTTCCTTTAAATGAACCGCAAGAACACCGTAATGACTGTCGCGAACAAAAAACGGCACTTCCATCACTGTTTTGTCGTCTACTTGGCGCAAAGCCGGGACTTGATTTTTCGCCGCCTGTTCACCCCCGCGTCCATAGCGGCGGAGCACATCATCTCGGTAACAAGACGCCGTCTCAGCGGAAATCGCCCCCTCATAAACAGTGACTGCATGGCCGCCTTCACACAATATGGCGCAAACGAAATCGCCATACGCGAGTTCGATGGCGAACTCGGCCATCATGCGGACAATTTCCTCCTCATGCTGCACAACACGCATCGCGCGGCCGATTTCGATTAACATCGATAAGCGCATGAAATGGCGATTCATTTTCATGTCCGCCGCCGCACATCTCGCAAGCAAATGCCCATATTGAACGAGCACCGTACCAAGCGGCTGCATGGCCGCCGGCAGCGAGAAGGCAGTCTCGCTGCCGACAATGACCCACCCTTCCGTTTTTTGTCCGTATATCACAGGGTATACAATCATCGCCTTCGGACGGATGCCATGACGAACAAAAAACGAAAAGCGCGGGTCTAACGCAGCATCTTGAAAATAAACAGGACCAAACGGCGTTTCAGGAAAGGAGAGCGGTGGAAACAGGTCGTCAACTATCTTGCCATATAGCTGACCGGCTTTTTCGCCGCTCGTTGCCGCCACCACCCATCCTTGCCGGCATTTTTCAACATACAGCGCCATATCAAGTCGCTCGTCCATCTTGCGCAGCTGATGAAGCAGCTTGTCCGGGCCATTTAGGGCAGCCCGATCGGTCACCGCCGTTCTCAACAGTTGGCCGTATTCATTGCATCTTTGTTTACAGCGCTCGCTGCGGATCAATTCCCCACAAACAGCGGCCATCTTTTCGATCTCGTTCCGCTTTGCTTCGATCGCCCAAGCTGGCAGCGTAGCTGCCTGTTCGATGACGGCCGTCCACCTAGGGGCATCGAACAGTGGATGTTCGCAAATAAGCCATTTCGTTTCTTCTTCAACAAATACACCGGCCCAAATCCAATATTCTGCCCTCCCGTCGACAGACACAGGAGCCATGATGCTTTTCACCCCTAAATGCCCAGCTGGCACAACGGTCGGCCGCTGTCCTCCATCAAGCGCCAGCTCCCAAGGGCAAAAAAACGATGAAGCTTCCTTTTTCGCGACAAATAAAACGAGCTCGGCCAGCTCGGTCATATTCGACACTTTCGTGACTGGATTGCCATTGCCATCCACGATCATCATGCTTAACTCCGTCAATGACGCATACGCATCTTGGACATATTGCAACAAATCATTGATCGCCAATTCGCCCTCAACTCTCCTAAATCATGTTTACCCTTATCTATTATGAACAAACGAACTGCGAGAAATCAAGTTTCCACCTTCGAGTGAAAGCAAAAACAATCCGGCGCGGCGCCCGTATGAAACAGGCGGCCGACGCCGGAAAAATAACGGCTATTGAAGTTAACGGACAAACGGGCGGCATGAGCCCCACCCGCTAGAAACAAAGTTACCAATTGACATGCAGTTCAAGCGCACGCAAACTATCAGCCAGCTGCCGTTTGATCTCCGCCAACGCTTCCTCGGTCTTCGCCTCAGCGCGCAAGACAAGAATCGGTTGCGTGTTCGAAGCCCGCACCAACCCCCATCCTTCATCGAATTGAACGCGGACGCCATCGACATCAATGATTGGATAACGTCCGGCAAATCGGTTTTTCACCGCGGTGATGGCCAAAGATTTTTTCTCCTCTAGGCAAGCGACACGCGTTTCCGGTGTCGCCACATAGTGCGGCACATCAGCAAACCACTCAGAAAGCGGACGCTCGCCGTGCGATAAGAGACGAAGCAGCCGCCCTGCAGCGTACAAGGCATCATCGTAACCGTAAAATTCGTCATTGAAGAATAGATGGCCAGACATCTCACCGGCAAACGGAATGGACGGACAGCGCCGCAATGTCGCTTTTACGTGCGAATGGCCAGTGCGATGAAAAAATGGTTTTCCGCCAAGACGCTTAATTTCTTCCACAAGCGCTTGCGAACATTTTACCTCAACCGGCGCCTCAGCCCCCGGATGGCGTTTAAGAATATCGCGCCAGAACAAGATCATCAGCTGATCGCCCCAGCGGATTGTGCCCGTTTCATCCACAACCCCGATCCGGTCGCCGTCACCGTCAAATGCGATGCCTACATCCGCCTGCTCCTTGCGCACCGTTTTCATCAAATCTACTAAATTTTCCGGCACGACCGGGTCGGGATGATGATTCGGAAACGCCGGATCGGATTCGCAATAGAGCGGAATGACATCACAGCCCCACTCTTTTAGCACTTTTGGCGCAATGATCGACGGGGTGCCGTTGCCGCAGTCGACGACGACTTTCAGCTTGCGCGGCCCGAGTTGAATTTTCTCCTTCAACATCTTGATATATGCCGGGGCAAAGTCGAGCGTTTCCTCGCGCCCCCGCGCCGCTTCTGGTTGCGCCTGTTTCTGACTTAGCCGCTCCATCGCTTGTCGCAGCGCTTGAATACGTTCACCGTAAATCGTCGTTTTTCCCATGGCAATTTTAAATCCGTTCTCATCACCCGGGTTGTGGCTTGCCGTGACAATCATACCGCATGCAATGTCTTGGTTGTATAAACTGTAGTAAAACATCGGTGTCGTCGAAAGCCCGATATCAATGACATCGCAGCCGCCATCGAGCAGCCCGTTTTTCAGCGCCCGATGCAGCGCCGGCGACGACAGGCGGTTGTCATGGGCGACGACCGCCTTCCGTTCGCCCTCATTTTGCATCATTTCGGCAAAGGCCCGTCCGAGCCAATAAGCAAATGACTCATCGAGCTCCTCACCGGCACGTCCGCGAATGTCATACTCTTTAAATACGTGTGCCGGCCATGCGAACGGTTTCGTGATCGATGTCTTCATCAAAAACCACCTCCACCGAAATCGATTGAGCGATCGCTGCTGTCAACAAGTATGATAGTGTTGATTCCGCCCCCCGATTCGGGTTCGGGCCGCTTGGACCAAGCCCATCGCAACAGCTGCCGTCGCTTCGGTCGGCTAATGGAACGTTGCCATCGTTTTTTCCGTAAAACCAAGCGAGACAGCGGCGGACAACATCTCGATACTGCTCTCTCCCCGTCGCCCAATACGCTTCGCGCGCCGCCAAGGCGAGCTTCATCACGTCAAGCGGCTGCTGATCCCAGTCAGCGCGATAGCGGCGGCTGCACCAGCCGCGATTGCCAACCGGGCGGATCGTTCCCTCCGGTCCGCTCATCATTTCTATTAAAAAGGCTAGGCTTTCTTCTGCTACCTCCCTCACTTCTTGCCTTGGCGCACGTCGGTACGCCGTCCAAAGCGCCCACGGCAGCACACCGTTCCCATAAGTCAGCTTCGGCTCGTACCAACGCCAGCCGTCATCCGCGTGCGTCCAATACGCCGTAAGCAGCCGCCGCTCAAAGCGCTCGGCCAGCGCCGCTAATTCTCCCTTATCGAGACCGGGTGGGCTCGCCTTCTCAAGCAAGGCACCGCAAGCCGCCAAGCCCCAGGCGATGCCGCGCAGCGAGCGAAGCTTCCACGCTGCCGGCATCCCCCGACGCAACATATCCGCAGCCGCCTCGCGCCGCCCTGGATCATCCAACTGGATATACGCTGCCGCCGACGCCCAAAACGACCGCCCAAAGCAGTCATCTGACGGTGTCTCTTCTTCTTTCGTCCGATTAAAGAAAAAATTGTTATGGAATGTTCCATCGTCGTTTTGCGCCCAAAGAAGAAATGCCAAATACCGATCAAGCAAGCGATACAGCCGTTTCTTCACCTCTTGATCCGTAAACAGGGCAAGCCACTCTAAACACCCCCATATAGCACGGGCGTTGTCATCAGTCGAATAGCCTTCACGCCGGCGCGGAATGCGGCCGAGACTATGCTCAAGCAGCCCGGTGTCGTCAGTCATGCGCTCGAGATGGTCGAACTTAATGACTGACGAAGTCAACCGCCTTCACCTCCCTGCTGTTGGCGGCGCAGACGCGCGTAAATAAGGCGATATGCTGTTCGCCGACGCGCGGCCAATGCGTGTTTGCCCCTATTTGGCGCACGATCTCCTCCCATCGCCTTAGCGCCACCTCGTCTGCCAACAGCTGCGCAAGCCGTTTCTCCCAGAGGGCTGTATTGCCATATGGCAACAACAGCTCTTCACACCCTTGCAACAAGTCACGTGCATGTTCATATGGCGTTGAGACAACCGGACGACCGACACCGACCGCATAGGCGAGCGTGCCGCTTGTGATTTGCTGCATGCCCGGGTATGGGGTGACATACAAATCGCACGCCGTCAAATAATTGATGAGCTCTTCCTCGCTGAAATACCGGTCCTCCATGCGAACATGATCATCGAGTCCAAGCCGATGAATCAACGCTTTCAGCTCCTCGCGGTACGCCTCGCCTTCCCGTTTCTTCACTTCCGGATGCGTTTGCCCAGCGATGACATACAACGCTTCCGGCACCTTGCGAACAACACCCGGCAGCGCGGCGAGCACGGATTCAATGCCTTTGCCACGGCTGAGCAAACCGAACGTAAACATCACTTTGCGGCCGTGAAACCCGAGGCGGGAGCGCAGCGATTCGCGCTCCTCGACACTTGGACCCGGAGCGCCGTGCGGAATGTAGACGATTTTTCCCTCCGGGAGGCCGAACGCCTTTACTAAATACTCGATGGCCTGCCGGTTCATGACGATAATCGCATCGCTTGCCGTTGCGATCTTCTCCTGAATCGGGCGATACGGCGGCTCAGGATCGGCGAACACCGTATGAAACGTCGTCACGAGCGGTTTTCGGAGCGCCGCGATGAAATCGAGGATGTATTCGCCAGCTTCGCCGCCAAAAATGCCAAATTCGTGCTGCAGGACGACGACATCAATGCCGCTTTCATTCACCCGTCTGGCCATCTTCGCATAAGCGGCGCGGTTTTGCGCCGGAAGCGGCCAATATACATCATTGCCGCGGTAGGCGTCATCGCCATCACTTTCGTTATAGAGGACAATCACCCGATCGCCCTCCGACGGTCCGCGAACGCTGTCAATGCTTTGACGAAGATGTTCCGTAAACGTGGCTAATCCGCACTTGCGCGGCGGATATGTACTGACGTACGCAATTCGGGTCATGCTTGCACCGCCTCCTTAAACTGATTAATAATTGAATCTTCGAACACTTCTCCAGCCGGTGTCACTGTCCGATAGCCGAAAATGCTGTTTTGCAAACGGCTGCGATCACGAATGAGGGAGCGATCCCAGACAATCGTGTGCGCACAATGAACGCGGGCGCCGATTTGACAGTGGTCGCCGATGACGGCATACGGACCAATGACTGATTGATGACCGATTTTTACATTATTTCCAATTAGCACAGGCGGTACAAACAGTACACCCGAACTAATCTTCACATTTTCTCCAACAAACACACCAGGCTGAGTCTCACGCCCTTTGATCGGCAGCGGAAACTCCCGATCCAAGGCATCCCAATGCACTTGGCGGTAACGAGCCGGCGTTCCCATATCGCGCCAATAGCCGCTACTGACGATGCCGTAAACGCCAGTATTTTCTTCGATCAAGCGCGGGAATGTTTCACGTTCGATCGACACTTCCTGCTCGGCTGGAATGTAGCGCATCACGTCCGGCTCCAAAATATACATGCCGGCATTGATCCGGTTGGACGGCGCCTCTTCACGGCTCGGCTTCTCGATAAAGCGCAAAATTTGCCCTTGGTCGTCTTGTTCAACTACTCCATAGGAGGACGGATCATCGACTTCCGTTAAAACAATCGTCGCGATGCCACCGTGTTGTCGGTGAAAATCAAGCAAAGGAATCAATTGCGGCAAATGCACAATATCGGCATTAAATACGAGGAATCGTTCGTCAAGCCAACGTTCAGCATTTTTGATCGCCCCGGCCGTTCCGAGCGGGAATGGTTCCAACGCATATGCAATGTTGACATTCAACCCCTTTCCGTCGCCGAAGTAACGGCGGATCACTTCGGAACAATGGTGAGCAGCGATGACAAACTCATGGACTCCTTGGTCGCGAAGATGAAGAATGAGGTGTTCAAGCCATGGCCGATTCGCAATCGGGGCCATCGGCTTGGGGATGTTTTCCGTCAATGGGCGAAGACGCGTACCTAATCCTCCTGCCAGCAACAATGCTTTCATTTCGTCATCCCTCCATACAATTTTTTTTCGCAAAAACAGACATACATCTTGATGGATGAACGAGAGAATGAAAGAAGTTCGTAGATTGCTAGCACTCGGTTGTAATGGTTGCTAATAATAATATACATAATATTCCTTCTTTTACGCAAGTAAAATGATTGTCGGGTGGTGTCGATGAATAATTATTCATTGTTTACAAGTTTAGAAGCTTGGATTCCCTCCCTCATCCTTCCTTTGCGGTATAATGAATACCGTTAATGATATATATATGTGACGAAGGGGGAGAATACACCATGATTTCTTCATCTTTCGGTTACCATATCGGCATCGCCGGCGCCGGTGCGTTCGCAGAATTTCTCGCTGGCGCGCTCGCCCCGCTGCCTACCGTTCATCTTGCCGCTGTCGCTGGGCGGACAGACGCCAAACGCCAGCGCGTCATTGACGCTTACCTTCGTCGAAAACCACAGGCGGGCGGTGTGCGCGAATATCGTGATGCAGAAAGACTGATCGCTGACCCTCATGTAGACATCGTCATTGTGACCACCCCACCACACTTGCACGCCCCGCTCGCTAGGCAGGCGCTTAAAAAAGGAAAACATGTGTTGCTCGAGAAACCTGGCGCCCTTGCAGCTAAAGAGCTGCAAGCCAATATCAAGCTTGCCGAACGCCAAAAACGGGCGCTGGCCGTCAATCTCGTCTTGCGCTATCACCCGCTTGTCGAGGCCGTCAAACAGCTCATCCATCATGCCCTGCTCGGGGCTGTAGATTATGCAAGCTTGCACAATGCAGCCCACCGCGTCGCTAAAGGGCATTGGTTTTGGGAGGAACAACAAAGCGGCGGCATTTTCATTGAGCATGGTGTTCACTTTTTCGAAGTCGGGCGCGACTGGTTCGGCGAGGCAGCCGAAGCACGGGGCTTCACCTTAACGGATCCGGACGGCACACGGCCGCGCGTCGGAGCCACTGTCATCCACAAGCAGGGCGGCCGGCGTATTCCGGTCCACTATTACCACGGCTTTACCATGAACCCAGCTGCCCCCGAATCAACGCATTGGGACGTTCATACAACACACGGCCGCATTACGCTTGACGGCTGGATTCCGATGCATCTATCCGTCTCTGGCCTCGTCTCGGCCGATGAGGCGGCATATATGGACGCTTTGTTCGATGCCATTCCAAACCGGCCGTCCGCTCGCGCCATCGAACAAGTCCGGCAAGCAGCCGACCGCCTGTTGCCATCGGATCCGCTGTCAGCCGCCCCATGCATTCTGTACGAGCGCACCGTCGCCCTCTCAGACCGCCACGGTTGGTACGAGGCGATCGCTCAAGCGCGCTTTCTCGACTTTTGCCGCTTGATCGAAAATCCGAATGAGCACGGCCTTGTCACGCTGGAAGACGCGGCTGCCGACCTCGTCTTGGCCGAGGCGTGCACCGTCGCGGGGGAGGCCATCAGCCCGCCTTCCCCCCGATAACACAGCGAAACAAAAAAGCCTGGTTGCGACCGCATAGTCAACGATCGCAACTAGGCTTTTTTCATCTCAATCGGCGACAACTTCTCCTCAACCGAACGATTAAGCCGCTTCCGAACCTCAAAAACGTCCTTCTATACTCCCTAGCTCACCTCCCCCAACTAACAGCGCCTCAACCGTGGGGAGATCGGCCGGCGCCCATCCAAGAGCACGAAGCTGAGAGAGCGGCACCCACCGGAGCTCGGCATGTTCCCGCGCCTGCGGCTCTCCATCAATAAGACGGGCTTCGTACGTCCGTAAATGAACGATAGCGTGTTCATACTCATAAAACACATCAGCCAGCAGCTTGACAATCGAAATGGTGCAGCCGAGCTCCTCATGAATTTCCCGAACTAAGGCCGCTTCCGGATCTTCCCCTTCTTCCACTTTGCCTCCCGGGAACTCCCAAACGTTCGGAAGCGACATATTCGGCCCACGCAATGCGCATAAGACGTCCCCCTGCTTATTGCAGATGGCTGCCCCGACCACATGAATGACTCGTTTCATTGCGAATCCGCCTTTCTCATCCATATACGCCATTTTAGCAAAGATCGCTTTGTTTTCCAAAACAGTGGAATTCATCCAAACATTATGCTATAACAAATATGGAACCTTTTTACTAGGAACTACGTATTCCCGAATAAGAAAAATAACCAACAAGGGGGAGAATTGGCTTGTTTAAAAAACTGCTAAGTTCCATCGGCATCGGATCCGCCACCGTCGATACGAAACTGGTCAAAGCGCAATACGCCCAAGGAGAAACAATCGAAGGAGTCGTCGAGGTTCGCGGCGGCAGTGTTGAACAGCACATTGACGAAATTTATCTCGCGTTAGTGACAACATATATTCGCGAAATCGATGATAAGAAACATGAAGAAAAAGCGGTGCTCGCCCGATACAAAGTGAGCGGTTCATTGACAATTGGACCGAATGAAACAAAAACAATCCCCTTTCAATTTGCTTTGCCATATGATGTACCAATCACGCTCGGTTCTTCCAAATCATGGCTGCAAACCGGCCTTGATATTAAAATGGCGCTTGATCCACAAGACCGCGACTATCTCACCATTGAACCACATCCACTCGTCGCAGCATTTCTCGAGGCAGCCCGCCAGCTAGGATTCCGCCTCCGCCATGTGCAATGTGAACAAGCGCCGCGCTATTGGCAGCGGCGGCTGCCGTTTGTCCAAGAGTTTGAATTTCGCCCGACAGGGGGAGCATTTAGAGGCCGCCTTGACGAACTAGAAGCCGTCTTCTTTGTTTCCGAACACGGAGTCGAAACCATTTTGGAAATCGACCGCAAAACGCGCGGATTCACTGGATTGCTTGCCGAGGCGCTTGACATGGACGAAACGCTCGTCCGGTTTACCTACGGACCGAACGATATCGCATCATTGCCGCAACTGCTGGCCAATGTGATTCAACGCCATAGCTAAAACTAAAAAACAAAAGGGGCCATCGGCCTCTTTTGTCCCATAATGAAGCACATCAACATCTTGCCCCTATGTCCCCTTATCGCTGCTCTATAGACGAAACAACATGTCTTGTATTTGCTGGTTTAGTTTAGCTATGTCGCTCGACTCGTTCACACAACCAGAAACCAACAATAAAAAAACAGTCCAAATACCAACGTCTTTTTCACCGCCTAGCCCCCTTTTTTTTTCATGCATAACAAAATCCCCTTTCAATAGACCGCCGTCTACCAAAAGGGGATGTACCGCAACTCCAGTATCGCCTTACCCTATTACGCTTTGACCGTCGTATCTTTATCTTTCGGTTTCGTAAAGGAACGGTACGCTTCAATGACGAGGAAAAGACACAAGACAAACAAGATAAACCCACAAATTACAAGGAAAATATTTCCGTTCAAGAAATTCGTTCTCATGAAGACAAGCAACGCGGAAAGCGTCACAATAAACATAAAGATCATCGGGATGACCGTAAACCATGACTTCGTCCCTTTTTTAACAAGCCAGACGCTAACCGCCAGCAACGCCAATGCGCCAAGCATTTGGTTGGCAGAGCCGAACAGCGGCCACAAATCGCTCCACGTCCCTGAAAGCGCCAGCGCCGCCGCACCGACGACGATCACTCCTGTTGCCACATGAGAATTGGCAAACGTCTTGGATCTTCCTTCCGCAAACTCTTGCACGCCGTATCTCCCAAGCCGCGTCGCTGAATCTAATGTTGTCATGAGAAAAGCTGAAGCCGCCAGAGCGACAAAGGTCGTACCTGCCGCTTCTGGGATTCCGAAATGGCTCATAAAATACCCGAGACCAGCAGAAAAAGCCGGGATCGGACCGCCTAACTCAGCGAGCCGCTGCGTAAACTGCTCCGTCGTCAAATACGCTACCGAACAGACAACAATCACCGCCAAAAACCCTTCAATCAGCATCCCCCCGTAGGCGATAAAACGGCCGCTTCGTTCGTTGTCGAGCTGCTTGGCTGTCGTGCCGCTCGCCACCAAGGAGTGGAAACCAGAAATTGCGCCACAAGCAATCGTAATAAAGAGAATCGGGAACAACGGACCTAACTTTTCATTGTAAAAGCCGGTGAAACCGGCGAGTTGAAGCGTCGGATTCGCAAAAAGAATGCCGATAAACCCACCGAGCATCATGCCATACAACAAATACGAGTTCAAATAATCGCGCGGCTGCAAAAGCAACCAAACCGGCAACACAGAAGCTACATAAGAATAAATGATCAAGAAAAACACCCAAAACGTCGCGCTCATTTTAATCGGGAACACCATGCCGACCCAAACGCAAGCAAACATGACAATGACGCCGATGATGCTCGCCAACACAAAATTGACGCGCATTTGGTTGACGAAAAATCCGAACAACATCGCGACGAAAATAAACAGTATGGAAGCAGTCGCTGCCGCTGGAACGTTGGCAAACGTATCGGCAACCAGCACGATAAACACGCCAACAATAAGAATAATGGTCGCTGTCGAGAACGATAAAAACAATGTTTGGCCGCGCTTGCCGATATACTCTTTAATGACCGTGCCGATCGACTGCGCTTTGTGTCGGATCGATGCTTGCAGCGAGGCATAGTCATGCACCCCGCCAAAGAAAATGCTCCCTAGCACAATCCACAACACAGCCGGAATCCAACCGAATACCGCCGCGGAAATCGGACCGACAATCGGACCGCCGCCCGCAATCGTAGCGAAATGGTGACCAAGCAAAACAGGACGATTGGTGGAAACATAGTCCTTCCCATCCGCCATCTCCACCGCTGGCGTCACCCGGTCGGGATTTACCCCAAGCTTGCGATCAAGATACTTGCCATACGTAAAATAAGCAACAATAAAGGCAATAGCCGAAATCAGCAGTAAGGCCACCGCGCTCATAGGCTCATTTTATCCTCCCTCATTAGAGTTTCGATCGACTTGACGAACGACCTTCCTTTCGGGTGGATATGCACGGTTTTTTGATCGGGATGAAGGATGGCCACATACGTCTCAACCCACCCGTGCCAGCCGAATTTTAAAAACTTCACTTTTCGAAACTTCCTCACCTCCTTCAAAACCACTTCATCAAGCTTGCCATCCGCAATGATCAGACCGAGTACAGTCGTGGACATATGTTCTGTATGTTCTTGGATAAATTGATGCTTATATTGATCAATGACATCCCGAAATCGCCTGACAAATGATAACGAGACAGGTTCATGTGCGACAGTGGCAAAAACAAGTTGTTGGTTTTCCACGCCGTATACTTTCATCTTTTTCGTCACCATATACCGTTCGTCTCTCCGCTTATAATGGGCAATAAACGCGAGGGGGAAGCCGCCGATTTGCTCATCACGGTATACATCAAAATATAACGTGAATTTGTTCGCTAACTCATGGACAAAACGGGTCAACCGATCCCCCACACCATCCATCCTCCCCCTCTTTAAAAATAGTTGAACCCTTCCACCCGAATCGTTCGAAAAAAGGGTGGTCCAGTCAGTTTCACCCTCAGGTGGTTTTGTTTAAACTCCAGCCCTTTTTCGATAAAACACGTAATTCCATGTTGAACCACCTTTTTGTAAAGGCTTTCATTTTCAGGTTTCCGAAATTCAATCCAAAGTTCTGATGCCGGGACACAACAATGGGTCGCTTGAAACTTTGAAATGGTCAACACACTCCCCTTCTCCCTTAACCACTCCTTAGCCTTGTCGTCAATGGAAATGGAATAATCCATCGTTCATCCCGCCCATTAACTGTTTTTTCTATATATTCTGTATATTATATTATACATTAGTTTGATTTTAAAATATACCCTTTTTCTTTCAGCACTCATGTAAAAGAGGAATGATTTCATCAAAAACAAGAAACAAAAAATGTTTTTTCACCGACCTTTTATCGTGCTCTAAAAGGCTGGTGATTTAGCGCAAAATGCAGCGGATCCCACTCATTTTTCCATTAGAAAAACCTTGCCGAACAAGCTCTCTTGTTCGGCGAAATGCCACTGATTGAAGCGTCACAGCCATTTTCCACCGCTCTTCTAAACTATGTCGTTAACCAACAGCGATGTTCCCCGATCTGCTAAATGAATCACGAACAAATCCCATCCTTGCAAAACGGAACGTGGAGAATCAGGAAAACTTCTTCACTCGAAATAATCAAGCCCGTTCCTTTCTCAGCTAGGGAACGGGCTTTTCCTTATGATGATGATTTGACAAGCAGCGCACAGCACTCGACATGCGCCGTATGCGGGAACATGTCAATCGGCTGGACGGTTTTTAATGTATATCCAAATGGAACGAATTCCGTAATATCTGCTGCAAACGTTTCTGGATTGCACGAGACGTAAACGACCCGCTCTGGTTGAGACCGGCCGATTTTTCGCATCACCTTTCCGCCTGCACCCGAGCGCGGAGGATCTAAAAGCAGCAACTCCGGTCTCCCAAATTGTTCGAGCACCTCATCGATGCCACGCCGAGCGTCTCGCGCCAAGAAGTACGTGTTGTCAATGCCGTTGTCTTTCGCATTGCGTTTGGCCGATTCGATTGATGTTTCCACAATTTCAATGCCAGCTAACGCCTTGACCCGTTTGGCGAACGGTAAGGAAAACGTGCCTACTCCGCAGAAGAGGTCGATCATTTTTTCGTGCGGTTGCGGGTTCCCCATTTCCAACGCCAGTTCGACCAGTTTGGCCGCCTGCACCGGGTTCGTTTGGAAAAACGTATCAAACCAGAGACGATAACGGAACCCGCACAATTCGTCATAAATGAAATCACGGCCAGCCAACACGTGCGTTTGTTCCGCCTGGATGCGATCTGCCCACGCCCGATTCTCAAGCCAAAGCAAGCTCTTCACTTCCGGGAGCGCCTTCGTGATCCGTTCCGTCAAATCATCGGCCGCATGCTTTAACTCCCCTTCTGGTGCCCTAGTCGCGAAAAGTGCCACCATGACTTCCCCGGTCGCAAACGATTCGCGCACCATAACGTGGCGAAGCAATCCTTCATGGGTATCTTTGTGATATCCAGGCAGCTGGTGATCACGGGCCCAACGCGCCACCTCCATGGCAGCTCTAACGATCCGTTCACCGGCAATAAGGCATGTCTCCAATGAGATGATTTGCCGAAAATTCCCTTGCTCATGCAGCCCAAGCAGGCCCTCCGGAGAGAACGTAAACTCCATTTTATTGCGGTAATGCCACGGATGTTCCATCCCGATCGTCTCACGCACAACATTCGGATCCAATCCGTGCTGCTCCAAGAGCGCCTTCACGTGCTCGGTTTTATGCCGCAATTGTCCTTCGTATTGCCAGTGCTGCCAGACACAGCCGCCACAGCGTTCAAAATGCGGACACGGCGGCTCGAGCCGCTCTGGATGCCGCTCGATCACTTCTTCCACTCGGGCATTCGCTCTCCGACGTTTCGGACGATCAACCAAAACCCGCACCGTTTCGCCAGGAAGCGTGGATGGAATGGTGAGTTTGAGCTTCTTTCTCTTCCCCTCCTCTTCCTGCCAAACGACCGCCTGTCCGGCTCCTTTTTTATCTAACCGCTCAATGTCCGTAATGAGCGATTGTTTCACGCTGTCTGTCAATGGCTTTCCTCCTTCCAAGATGAGCGGTGTATGGTCACTCTTTATGTATTGTACACGATGGACAGGCGAATACAAAGCAACTGCCTGCCATGGCCGCCTTATTCAATATTTATCTTAAGTTTTTTAATAGTTAAAATAATTCTGATATAACAATCTATTTATCAATTACTAATATTCATGTTAAACTAATGATTGTTCACCGGCAGAAAACATTTGTATACGTACGGTAGAATTCATTCTTATACGCTCATCATGAATGATCAGGAGGAACGTTATGAAGCAACTCATTGCCAAATGGAATCGAATCAGCCTCGTCAAACGTATCATTGTCGGCATCATCATCGGGATTACACTTGCCGTTGCCGTCCCGGAATCGACAAAATGGATTTCCATTTTCGGTTCGTTATTTGTTGGCGCTTTAAAGGCGGTCGCGCCTGTATTGGTGTTCTTTCTCGTCATCTCAGCCATTTCTCGGCACCAAAGCGGGCAAAAAACAAATATCCAACATATTCTCATTCTATATGGAGTTAGCACGTTCCTAGCTGGTCTCACTGCCGTCGTAGCCAGCTTTCTCTTTCCGGTTCATTTATCGTTAACCGAAAGCGCAAAAGAGGTTTCACCTCCCAGCAACATAACGGAAGTGCTTCAATCATTGCTGTTTAATATTGTCGATAACCCTGTTCACGCCTTATTGAATGCGAACTATATCGGCATTTTGACATGGGCTGTATTGCTTGGCATCGCATTAAGGAATGCGCCCGAGACAACCAAAAATGTGATCGCCCATTTCTCCGACGCCATCTCGAAGATTGTCACATGGGTCATCAATTTCGCTCCCATCGGGATCATGGGGCTTGTTTTCGATGCCATTGTCACTAACGGGCTTTCCGCTTTGATGGATTATGGGAAATTATTAGCTGTTCTTCTTGGGACGATGTTTTTTGTGGCATTCGTTATGAATCCACTCATTGTCTTTCTCAACCTTCGGCAAAATCCGTATCCGCTTGTTTGGAGATGCATTCGGGAAAGCGGGGTCACAGCGTTCTTTACGCGCAGCTCAGCGGCAAACATTCCCGTAAACTTGCGGTTATCCGAAACGCTTGGGCTCAATAAAGATACGTATTCGATTTCGATCCCGCTTGGCGCAACGATTAATATGGCTGGCGCCGCTGTGACGATTTCTGTCTTAACGCTCGCTGCGGTTCATACTTTGGAAATTGACATTGACCTAGGCACTGCACTCATTCTTAGCGTTCTTTCCGCCATCGCCGCTGCGGGAGCATCCGGTGTCGCTGGAGGGTCGCTCCTTCTGATCCCATTAGCGTGCAATTTGTTTGGCATCCCGAATGATATCGCCATGCAAGTCGTAGGGGTCGGTTTCATCATTGGCGTTTTGCAAGATTCATGCGAAACCGCCCTAAACTCGTCCTCGGATGTCCTGTTTACCGCAACAGCTGAATATGCGAAAAGACGCAAAGAAGGAAAACAAGTGGCCGTCAAAACATAACGGTCTCTTCGCATAGTGTTTAAAAAGCGAAATCGGATCCATTCAAGCTGTCCCGACCGGAGATGGCCATGAAAACGCAATTTACGAACGTTTCAGCCCACCCATGAACTCGCAGCCGCTCTCGGCGCCGTCTTGGGCAACGACGCGCCAGCGCAGCAAACCGTCGATGACACCCGTGCCGACGATTTTGAAAAACTGATCGGCAGACCAGTGACACCGCTCAACAGAGCGCTGACGCAAATCGTGCTGGAAACTGATGAAACCAACCGCTAATAGTCATCGAAACCCGGCCGTTCACTTATTTTGGACGGCCGGGTTTTTCAACTTCTATATTCCGCTCCACAATAGTGAAAGTAAACGATATCCACCATCACCGAAGTGCGGGCTTCGTTTTCATCAAGATCTACATGTAACCTAGTAAAAAAATAACAAAGGCCGCTAATCCGAGCGACACGCCGAAAAGACAGAGCGCCATCCATTTCACCGCTTTTCTCTTTCGCACAAAGCCATACACCAACAAAACAACTGAGGCAACAAACAACAACAAGATAACAGAAGAAATGCTTACGCTCCTCACTCCAAACCTTCCATTTCTCGCACAACCAAAATAGTTTTATACAAAAATAAGCTTCACGCCTGCAACTACCAGTACAACCGCCAATAAACGAAGAATTGTGGCATTGGCCGCTTTTCGGCTTCCGAGATGCGAACCGATCGCTCCCCCCATGAGTGCGGCAATGCCAAGAATCCATACATAACTTGGCAACGCCCCGATGTTGGACGACAAGTGGCCCAACATTCCCGATATTGAATTGACAAGGATAAACATGGCCGAAATTCCCGACGTTGCTTTCGTGCTTGCCCAAGACATAAAAATGAGCAAGGGGCTCAGAAAAATTCCTCCGCCCACACCGATAAGACCTGATAAAAAGCCGATGATCCCCCCTGACAATAGAGCAAGGGAAATAGGCATTTTCTTGATGGGCTTCTCCCTATTCTGCTTATGCACGAGCAGACGATACGCACTAAACAGCAGAATAATCCCGGCGATCATTTTATAAATATGGCTAGGAACCGCAAGCCATCCGCCAAGAAAGGAAAAAGGAAGGGAAGCCAACGTGATCGGCAAAAAAACGGGCCACGAAAACGCCCCCGCTCGGTAATACTTCCAAGCAGCCATGCCAGATACGAGAATATTTAACACCAAAGCCGTCGGCTTCATCACCTGCGGCGCCAGACCAAACAACGCCATGACCGCTAAGTACGCCGAAGCTCCTCCATGTCCTACCGAAGAATAAAGCAATGCCCCGGCAAAGATGAGCAGGGAAAGAACCCCAAGATCATACATATCCATGTGCCAGCCTCCGCTTTTTTAAGCTCGTGGAGAACGCATCAGACTTGCTTGCAAGCATTGTTCGTGGAAGCGAGAAGCTCCCACTTCAAATTTCGTCAGAAATTAAGCGGTGAGTAGTTCACTAAATGTCCTCTTTCCTTATAATAACATACATCAATATGACGGGTATACCTGCGTGACAAACACATTTTTCTTCATACTTTCCTGCCTGCGTGCGGAAGTGAGAGACGCCCTTGTAACGCCCCTGTTTTTCCTTCCGCTTAGTTTTTCGAATGACGGATGTACAGAACGATTATCCAAACGGTATAATGTAGAGAGAATCTCCCGAACCAAAAGAAGCTCATGGCGGTGAAGAACTTGAGCAAAGACCGTTTTTCCAATTGGAGGCCCATCCTCCTTCTCGCCCTCCCTGTCATGGCAGAAAATTTTCTGCAAAGCATGGTCGGGTTTGTCGATACGCTATTTCTTTCCCGTCTGGGGCTTGAGGAAGTGGCAGCCGTCGGTATAGCCAATGCGGTTTTCCAGATCTATTATGCAGTCTTCCTTGCCGTAGCGACAGCTTCAACAATTCTCGTCTCAAGAGCGATCGGCGAAAGAAACAAAAGCAGCGTTTCAGCCATCATATCAAACTCCATTTATTTGACCATTTTCGTCGGGATGGTATTCGGAGTCATCTCTTTTTTCTTTGCCGAAAGCTTGTTAACGATGATGGGCGCCAATGGACAGGTGCTGAAGCTAGGCACCGTGTATTTCCAAATTGTATCCACCCCTTGCGTATGGATCGCCATGATGTACACGATCGGAGCCATTTTCAGGGGGGCAGGAGACACGAAAACGCCGATGAAAGTCGGCATAGCGATGAATATAATTCATGTGATCCTTGATTACGTTCTGATCTTCGGTGTATTTTTTCATGGACTTGGAATCGTCGGAGCCGCACTGGCGACGGTATGCGCCCGAATCATCGGCGTTTTGCTGTTGTTTCGCCAGTTATACATCAAAGAGCTTGTTGAACGGAAAGCCCGCGTTTGGAAAGGAAACCGGAGAATCATGCGCTCCCTCGCCCGCTTGGGCATTCCTGCCTCATTTGAGCGGTTGTTTATGAGGTTTGGTCAAATCATTTACTTCAGCATGATTATGAGGATGGGAGTCGAAGTGTACTCCGCCCATACGTTAGCCGGGAACTTCACCATCTTTCCGACCATGATTGGCACAGGTTTGGCTGCGGCCACTGCAACCCTGATTGGCCAAAGCATCGGAGCCAAAGACATCCAAGCGGTTCGATCCTACAGCAAAGCATCCATGATGGTGACCGCGTTAGCGATGACAGCAGCGCTTTTGACGATCTTCCTGACCTCAGGAGCGACGGTGAGAATCTTCACAGATCATCAAACCGTCATTCGACTCGTCGTCACCGTCTTAGGCATTGACACATTCGCACAGCCCGCAACCGCCGTTGTAACGGCCCTAACAGCCGTCCTGCAAGCCGGAGGGGACACAAAATATCCAATGTATGTGACCGCAATCGGCATATGGGCGATTCGAACGCTCGGAGTGTATCTTTTGGGGGTGCGTTTAGGATTTGGATTAATGGGGGTTTGGATCGCCATCGCTCTCGACAACTACATAAGAGCGTTGTTGCTGTATTGGCGGTATCGCTCCTTTAAATGGATAAAAAACGTATCGTAACCCGTGGTGTTCATTGCGCGCAAACGACCACCACGGGCTGGATATCGTTATGCCCCCACAATCTCTTCTGAATTCCGGTTAATCTCATCGATCATGCGAATGATCCTCCGCGCGTCATCCATGTTGTCTTGAAAGAGTTCAACCATGCTGCCGACGGTTTTAAACGGCTCCTCCTGCAGCACCCGCTTGTCCATGACTCCATTTTTCACAAAGTAATCGACGATCAATTTGACAAAACGGCTTTGCTGGATGTTCAACCGCTCGCTTGATAAAAATTCGGAAAACGCTTCGTTGGCGGCCTGTGGGTCAAGGCCGACAATTTGGCGGACAAGTTTTGTAATCGGTGTGTCGCCGAACTCTCTTTTATAATCTTCCTGTGTGCCAAGCTCATTCCAAAGAATATGCTCCAACGTTTTTAAGTCTTGGACGGTTAGCTTTTTATTATTTCGCAGCTTGTAAATAGCCATCTGGTCGCGGTGTTCATGCAGATAATGTTCCACCTTTTTCCGATAATTTTTCAAGTCATTGACATGAAACATCGGGCCGTTTTCTTTGACCTCTAAAACTTGGTCTTTAAAGTTCGTATAGTAAATTTTTTGCGTTTCTTTTTCAAGGAATTTCACTAAATCACGCAACGCTTCACGGACGGCTTCCAATTCGAAAATATCGGCTTCGCTCCAAAACTCTTCCGTCTGCACCTTTTCGATGATATATTTTTGCTCCTGCACTTGCGGGATCGAACCGAGCTTCGACAACGCCTCTGCGGTGCGAATCACACTCCGAATCGGCTTCGTCGCATTTTTCGTTTGCAGCTTCGCCAGCTCAATCGTGTACATAAGCAAATCAAAACGTTTCGCCAATTCATCATCGTTTAGCGGAACAATCAGCGGCGAAATATGTTCCTTGATTTCATTAACATCTATCGCTGTTAAGGAGTCCCATTTCGTCCGGTTTTTAAACTTGTGTACGTATTGAATATGTTGGCGTACGCGGAAGTTTTCTTCGTTTAACTGATTGATTTCCGCTAGCACTTCGTCAATCAATTCATTGCGATAGGCAATATACTCTTCTTCTTGGTATTGTAAATGCTGCAGTTCTTTAATGATTTCGATTTTGGCATTAAATAGACGCTCCGTTAAACTTTCCACCGCTTTTCCTTCAATTCCTTTCGGATTTTCGCGGAAAAACTCGAAGTTGCCGCAATAGTCAAAAATAAGGAAATGCGTTTTATCTTGCCCGGCTCCGAATAAGTCTTTGCACAAACGGGTTCCGCGTCCAATCATTTGCCAAAACTTTGATTTGGAGCGTACTTTTTTAAAGAACACAAGGTTGACGACTTCCGGAATATCGACTCCCGTATCGAGCATATCAACCGACACCGCAATTTGCGGCCATTTGTTGCGGTCGGAAAAATCATCGATCAACGTTTGATAGTAGTTCACGCTGTAATCAATGACCCGCGCAAAGCCGCCCCTGTATTCAGGGAACAATTGATCAAAGCGCTCCACAATCCGTTCCGCATGGCGATGATTTTTCGCAAAAATAATCGTTTTGCCGAGTTTGTCCCCGCCTTCGACGCGAATCCCTTTTTCCATTACATCTCTCAGCACCGTATCAATCGTATCGTCATTAAACAGCCATTCATTTAACGCGGCACTGTCAATATCCTCGCCGACTTCATCATCAAATGTTTCTTCATATCGTTCTTTTTCTTCATCCGATAACTCATCGTAATGAATGCCTTCTTCGAGAAACTTTAATTTTGTTTCAATCGTCCGATAATCGACTAAATAGCCGTCCTGAACGGCTTGATCTAACTCATAGGCATAGGTCGGCACACCGTTTTCTAAATCGAATACTTCATACGTATTGCGGTCAATTTCATCTTTTGGTGTGGCGGTAAGCCCTAGCAATATCGCGTCAAAATAGTCAAAAATCGCCCGATATTTCTTATAAATACTGCGATGGGATTCATCGACGATAATGAAATCAAAATGCCCAACGGTAAAGAGACGTTTGCCGTCTTTTCGCTTCGCTTCGTCAATCGCGTTCATCATCGTCGGGTACGTCGAAAACACCATCCGACTTTCTTCCGGATTATCTTTATTATCGAGCAAATTGCAAAGCGTCAAGTTCGGCAACAAATGGCTAAAGCTATTTTTCGCTTGCGTGACCAGCGTTTTGCGGTCCGCTAAAAACAAAATATTTTTTACCCAATTATGACGGGTAAGAACATCGACAATCGAAATCGCCGTCCGGGTTTTGCCGCTCCCCGTCGCCATGACAAGCAACGCCTTGCGCCGTTTGTTCTCGAGCGCGTCACATACGGCTAACACCGCTTCTTTTTGGTAATAGCGATTCGTTATGTTGTCATTGATTTGCACATTTTTTAGCGGCTTCTTCATCGTCCGACGATCAATCAGCAAGCTTAATTCTTCCTTATTGTAAAAGCCGGAAACTCTCCGCGCCGGATAGTTAAGGTCGTCCCAAATATACGTTTCAAAACCGTTTGTGTAAAAAATAATCGGACGTTGGCCATGCATTTTTTCAATGCAGTCGGCGTATAATTTCGCCTGTTGCTTTCCTTTGTTCGGATCAGCGGTTGTCCGTTTCGCTTCCACGACCGCCAGCGGCTTCCCGTTGTCGCCAAAAAGGACATAATCGACATAGCCGACTCCTTCTTGATTCGGCATGCCAACGACAGGGTATTCCACCACGACGTCCTTTTTAAACTCCCAGCCTGCTAATTTCAAATCCAAATCAATGTATTTCTTCCTTGTTTCCCATTCGCTCAGTTCATCGACTTGGAAGTCATATTCTTTTGTATTCGCTTCCCGTTTGGCGGCAAGAAAAGCGCGAAGCTGTTCATTTTCTTTCATCATTTCCTCAAGACGCTTGTCTTTCGAACTTAGCCGTTCGTATAAATCTTTTAATTCTTCCGGACGCTCGCGCTTTTCCTCGCCAATTGGCAGCAACGATTCATCAAAATCCGCCGCCGTATATTCATCTGAATAACAATAATCAATCCAAGACACAAACTGATGAAGATTATGCAGGGAAAGAATCGCTTCTTCCCTCGTAATCATCGAGTTCGTATGAACCGCGACATTTCCCAGTTTGACAATGTAACGCAACAACGGCAACAAGTCTTCATCAATAATGGACAAAAAGACGTTATCATGAATCAAACTGGAAAGATTATCTTGATACGGAACTTTCAACGCGCTGTCAAAGCTGTACACCCACTTCACCGCAAGCTCCAGCGCACGGCGCGTCAAAATCGCGCACGTCGCCGGACTCACAACCAAACTTTTCTCCGCCTCTAAACACGCATTCGTAAAACTCTCATAATGCGGTTTGCCTATTAAAAAATGAAAGTTGGATAACAACAAATCCCCCTCCCTCGACCAAACCAACATGAATTTCCTTCACATTTATTAATCGTTGAATAGTTCTCCCTTAAATACACGCTGTATCAAAGAATTAAAATTGTTTTCTAATTCAATTAAACCTTTCTCTAATAATTCTCTCTGTTTTTCAACTTTTTGTACTAGTTTTGCAAATTCCTCTTGAACATCTAAAGGTGGAAGTATTATTTTAAATTTTTTAATTTCTTTTAAGTGTAAGTCTGGAACACCGATACCCTTAATAGATCTATCAGCTTGTCTTTTTACCCAAATACTCCTTAAAGCCTCTCGCAGATAAACACTATTAACAAGATGCCTTTTCGGTTTAATTAAGGCCACACTAACATATAAACTAAATTCTTTATCTGTATCCACTATTGCCGGAATACCATAAGTTGCTCCCACTTTTGTATAAAGAATATCTCCGAGTTCCGGTTTACATCTTCTTATATATTCTTGATGAGTTTCTTCAGATATAAATTTACAGTTCTCAAATTTCAACTTTCCTGTATTGATATCCTTTACTGAAATAAAAGGAATCCCATCATTCGTATATTCAGGCTTACTGTGTACACCATCAGTAATGTGGTTAGTAATGCTTTCTAAGGAAACTACTTCCCATGCTTTCTCATTTTTATCCCAATCCCCAAACATCTCCAAAAACACACTTTGCGTTAACTGATCTAACGCTTCAATTTGGGCTTTTCGTTTGTCGATGAGTTCTTGGGCTTTGTCTAATGCATTTACAATTTTATTTTGAGTACTATAATCAGGAATTTTAACTTCTATTTTCTCTAATGCAGACTTAGTTAGTTTACCTCTTGTTGTCCCTGTAATATGTTTACTTAGATCAGTATAGTTTAAATAGTAACATAAGTACTTAACATTAACGTTTTCTTTTGCTACTAACACATGAGCATGGTTATTTACCCAACACGGTTCATTAATGATGTAAGCACACTTTTCTCTAAATCCCCAACTTCCTCCGTCTTCTGCTATACATAGAATTTCTTGGTCGAAAATGAATTCATCAATATAGTCTAACACTCCATTTGCACCACAATATGGATATAACCCTTTCTTTTTTAGAGATTTTCTTTCTAACTCATTCAAGGGCTTTCTTTTATTATCTAAATTAATAGTTAAATCTTTTAGTTTAACCGTCTCAAATCCCATGTTACACACTACCCTCTAATCATTTCTTTCAACTCTTGTAACCCCTGCATAATCTCTTTTTCTAACGCTTCCACTTTTTCAAGTATCACACTTGGCGCTTCATACTGTACCTCTTCATACTCAATCTCTTTATATTTGTTAATCGAAAGGTCATAGTCATTTTCACGAATTTCTTCCACCGGCACAAAGAACGACTTCTCTGTGCGTTTCCGCTCTTTTTCCGCTTCACGGTTATGGAAGCGCGCAATGATGTCCGGAATATCGTTTTCTTCAATCGGCGTGCGCTTGTCGTCCAACGAGTAGCCATCGGCTTTCATGTCATAAAACCAGACGTGATCTGTTCCGCCGACGCCTGTTTTCGTAAAAATCATAACCGCTGTTGAAACGCCGGCGTATGGTTTAAATACACCGCTTGGCATGGAAATAATGGCTTCTAATTTATGATTTTCCACAATTTCTTTGCGGATGTCTTTATGCGCCTTTGAGCTGCCGAACAATACCCCATCTGGCACGATGCAAGCACAGCGTCCGCCCGTTTTTAAAATGCGTAAGAATAATGCCAAAAATAAAAGTTCGGTTTTCTTTGTCTTTACAACTTTTAACAAATCATTTGAAACTGCATCATAATCTAATGAACCTTTAAAAGGCGGATTGGCAAGGACAAGGGTGTATTTGTCTTTGTCTTTGTTTTGTTCTGACAAGGAGTCGCGATATTCGATATTCGGGTTTTCGATGCCATGGAGCATCATGTTCATCGCCCCGATGCGCAGCATCGTGCGATCCATGTCAAAGCCGTAGAACATATCGTTGTTAAAATGTTCTTTTAAGCTTTGAACGAAAAACAAATCGCTGCGATGTTGGCGCAAGTATTCGCCCGCCGCGACTAAAAACCCTGCGGAACCCGCCGCTGGGTCGACGATGATGTCTTCCGGCGTCGGTTTCATGAGTTCGACCATCATTTGAATGATATGGCGCGGCGTGCGGAATTGGCCGTTCGTGCCCGCCGTGGCGATTTTCGATAACAAATACTCGTACAAATCGCCTTTTGTATCGCGGTCTTTCATCGGAATGCGGTCAATGCCGTCGACGATTTTAACGAGCAGCTGCGGCGTCGGAATCACGAAAATGGCGTCGCCCATATATTTCGCGTAGGCCGATTCTCGATTGCCGTGCAAGTTTTTGATGAACGGAAACACTTCGTTGGAAACGACCTCATACATATGGGCGGCTTCAAAATGTTTGAATTTGCTCCAGCGCAAGTGCTGCTTATCGAGCGGAAAGATGCGTTCCGATTCGAGGCCGAGCAGCGCATCTTCTTGTTCACGCTGCGTCTCGACTTCATCCAACCCTTTAATAAACAGTAAGTACGTAAACTGTTCAATGACCGTCAGCGGGTTCGTAATGCCGCCTGTCCAAAACGTTTCCCATATTTTATCGACTTTATGGCGCAATTCGCCTGTCAGCATGCCTCTATGTACCTCCTTGTTATTTCCAATCTCCATTATATACGGTTTTCGGCACAAAAGGGGAAGAAAAATACGTTTTATGCCGGTTGACGCTCAGAAAGACGGAGAATGGCTTTCTTCGTGGGACAAAGAAACTCCCACTGTGCTTTATTATGAAGTGGGGAACCGTTCCCTATAACCGTTCGAGGAACGCTTGCAAGTGGTGTGGATTCTCAATAGGGTTGATAGAATCCAGCCCCCAGTTTTGCAGGCGGATAAAATCTTTATCAAGTCATTCGTTTTGTCATGGCCGTTTGCACAATTGGACCGCAAACAACAAGGCCGGATCAACCGGCCTGTTGCCTTATCTCAACCGCACCTTCGCCACACACTCCACATGCGCCGTATGCGGAAACATGTCAACAGGCTGGACTTCGATCGTTTCATAGCCACCGTCTTCTAAGAGGCGCAAGTCGCGAGCAAGCGTCGCTGGGTTGCATGAGACGTAGACGACGCGCGGCGGCTTCATGGCGATGATCGTCTCGAGCAGCGCGGCGTCACAGCCTTTGCGCGGCGGGTCAACGACGAGGCAGTCGACGCGGATACCTTCTTCGTACCAGCGCGGGATGACGTCTTCGGCGGAACCGACCTTGAAGGTGACGTTTGTGATGCCGTTGAGCTCGGCGTTGCGTTTGGCGTCCTCGATCGCTTCAGGGATGATTTCGACGCCGTAGACGTGTTTGGCCTTTTTGGCTAAAAAGAGCGAGATCGTGCCGATGCCGCAGTAGGCGTCAATGACCGTCTCCCGCCCGGTCAGCTCCGCGTATTCAAGTGCTTTATCATACAGCACTTTCGTCTGTTCTGGATTGACTTGGTAAAACGAACGAGCCGAGATGGCAAACTGGATGTCGCCGATACGGTCGGTGATGAACTCGCTTCCCCATAACACCCGCGTTTTCGCGCCGAAAATGACGTTCGTCCGCTCAGGGTTGATGTTTTGCACGATCGATTTCACGCCCGGGATGTCGTGGATGATGTCGCGGACGATCTCTTGTTCGTGCGGCAAATGTTCGGTGCGGGTGACAAGCACGACCATCACCTCACCTGTTGCTGCACCGTAGCGGGCGACAATATGGCGGAGCACGCCGCGATGAGTGAATTCATCGTATGGTGGAAGGCCGTGGCGCTCGGCGATGCGCTTCACGGCCTGGACGACGACATCGTTCGCCTCTTGCTGGATGAGGCAGGCGTCCATATCGATGATTTCATGCGTCCGCTCCTTGTAAAAGCCCGCCACCAAGCCCCCTTCGCGCTCGCCAACGGGCACTTGCGCCTTGTTTCGATACCGCCATGGGTTCTTCATCCCGATGACGGGATGGACGGTGACGCCTTCTAGCTTGCCGATGCGGGCGAGCACTTCTTTCACCTGCTTTTCTTTCGCTTTCAGCTGTCCTTCGTAGCTTAGGTGTTGCAGCTGACAGCCGCCGCATTGGCGATAAACGGGACAGGGCGGCTCGACGCGGTCCGGGCTCGGCTCGTACAGCTCGATAAGGCGGCCATACCCGTAGCCTTTCTTCACTTTGATCACTTTCACTTTCGCCCGCTCGCCTGGAAGCGCGTTTTTCACAAACAACGGAAAGCCATCCACTTTCGCGACGCCAAGACCGTCGTGAGTCAAATCGGTGAATGTCACGTCATAGTAGTCGTTTTTGGCGACCGGTGCTTGTTGTTTCACCATGTCGTTCCCCTTTCTGACCATCGTGTATGTTTAGCGTGCCCTTTCTGGCATGAGGGCATAAGAAAAGAACAGGCTTATAGCCCTGTTCTCACTTGTGCTGCCTTTTCTTTTGGCATGAATACTTCGAGATGGCGGTATAAGTTGACAAACTCGCCCGGAAGCATGCCGCCGAATTCGCCGTCTAAGTTCAGCTGCATCGGCGACCGCACCTTTACCCGGTTCGCTTTCGTATAAATGATATGCGGGTCGTTGATATGCTCACCGCGTGCGGCCAGCGTGACAAGGCGAATGAATTCGGCCAAATTCGTTTTCTTGACAATGATGAAATCAAACAGGCCGTCATTGAGCGACGAGTCAGGCGCCAGTTTTTCAAAGCCGCCAACTGAGTTCGTGAGCGAAACCAGAAACATCATAATCTCGCCTTCGAACAGTTTGCCGTCATACTCGATTTGCGCCTCCGTTGCCTTAATGGACGGAAGCATTTCAATCCCTTTTAAGTAATAGGCGAGCTGGCCAAGCATCGTTTTCAACTTGCTTGGCACTTCATAGGTGAGCTCGGTCAGGCGTCCACCGCCCGCGATATTGACGAAATAGCGGGTTTTGTCTTCATTGGTGACAGAACCGATGTCAATGGCAACAGGTTCGCCCGTGGCGATCACCTCGCACGCCCCTTCAATCGAACGCGGCACACCGATGGCACGGGCGAAATCGTTCGTCGTTCCAACAGGAATCACGCCGAGCTTCGGGCGGTATGGCTGATTGGCGATGCCGTTGACAACTTCATTGATCGTCCCATCGCCGCCCGCGGCAACCACGAGGTCAAATTCCCGCTCGACGGCCTGACGCGCCGCTTTCGTCGCATCGCCTGGCCCTTCGGTGGCGTGGCACGACGTTTCATAGCCCGCTTTTTCCAACCGAACGAGCACATCGGGCAAATGGCGCTTAAACAGCTCGCGCCCCGATGTCGGATTATAAATCACTCGAGCTCGTTTCATCATTCTCAACCTACTTCCTCTTTTTCCGTCCTTGAAAAGAAGCCTTCCACTATTTCACATCATAGCGAAACAACACTTTCTTCGCAACTCCGAAGAATGTCGTGATGAGCCGTGAAAAAAAGCGCCCTTGGTTTGATCAAGGGCGCCGTGCACCATCACTCATTGGGCTTTGCGTTCTCAGAAACCGTCGGCGCGTTCGTTGGCTGTACCGTTGTCCCACCTTGAGCGATATTTTCGAGCAGCTGCTTCACATCGATGCCAGTCGACGCTTTCAACGTCTCCTGCAAGCTCGCCATTAAGTTCGTCGCATAGCCTGTGACGCGGTTGGCACCGCCGCCCGCTCCTGAGCCAGTGTCGACAATCGTCAGCTTCTCGATGTTCGCAAGCGGGCTCGCCACTTGTTTGGCGTATTCCGGAAGCATCTTGATGATCATGTCAAGCACGGCCGCCTGGCCATAGCGTTCAAACGCTTCGGCGATCTTTTGTTTCGCTTCCGCTTCGGCGAGACCTTTCAAGCGAATGATTTCCGCTTCCGCCTCCCCTTTGGCTTTTTCCGCTTCAGCCTTGGCCAACCCGTCGAGGCGGACGCGCTCGGCTTCCGCTTTGGCAAGTGTTTCGACGCGGTATTTTTGCGCATCGGCTTCGGCGATTTGTTTCGCCTTTTCCGCCGCCGCTTTTTGTTCAATCGCATAGCGTTCGGCGTCAGCTTTTTTCTTCACTTCCGAGTCGTACTGGCGTTCGCGGCGCAAAATTTCTTTTTCTTCCAACTCAATTTGTTTTTGCCGCTCGATGATTTTAATTTGCATTTGTTGAGCAGTAACTTCCTGCTTTGCCTTCGCTTCTTCAAGATGATACGCTTGGTCGGCGCGCGCTTTGGCAATGTCTTGCTCTTGGCGGAATTCAGCGAGCTTGAGCTGGTTGATTTTTTCCGCTTCGGCAATTTCCGTCAGCCGCTCGAGCTCCGCCTTGCGCGCTTCCTTGTCCGCTTCGGCCCGTTTGATGCGCGTCTCTTTTTCCGCCTCGGCCGTCGCGATATCGGCGTCACGTTTCACTTGAGCGATGCGCGGCTTCCCGAGCGCGTCAAGGTAACCGTTTTTATCACGTACATCTTTGATTGTGAACGAGACAATGACAAGCCCCATTTTCGCAAGATCTTGCGAGGCGACGCGCTGCACTTCTTGCGAAAACTTGTCGCGGTTTTTGTAAATTTCTTCAACCGTCATCGACCCGAGAATGGAACGGAGATGGCCTTCAAGCACTTCACGCGCTTCGTTTTCCATATCTTGGCGTGTTTTGCCTAAAAATTGCTCGGCTGCGGTCGCAATTTCGCCGATCGAGCTCCCAACTTTAATGATCGCCACCCCGTCCGCCATGACGGGCACGCCTTGTTCCGTATACACTTCCGGCGTCTGCACGTCAAGCTTGATCGACAATAAGCTGAGCGGCTCAGCCTGCTGGAAAATCGGCACGACAAACGTACCGCCGCCGCGGACGATTTTGATTTTGTTTCCTGATTCGTCAATATGGACGTTTTTGCTTCCTAAGTAGCTGCCCGTCACAATGAGCGCCTCGTCCGGCCCGACCGTGCGATAACGGGCAATGAAAATAGCAATGAGTCCGACAAGAAGCAGGACGACGACACCGATCACAATCAACCATGGCGCAACCATGACAGTTCCCCTTTCTTTATTTTAGATGGAAAGATGATACGGATCGTGCCTCGCCACCACGGCGACGCCGTTTTCCATTTGCACGATGATGACCTCTTCCCCTGACGGAATGGCCTCATTGTTTACACTTTTCGCCGCTTTGGCCACCGCCCCGCTTTTGCGGGAGATGAGAATTTCTCCAAATCCATCGGGCGGCACGGACACGATCACCTTCGCCAACGCCCCTTCCAATTCGGCGTCCGTATACCCAAGGGACGCCTCAGCCGACCGAAGCGGCAAAAAGACGAAAAAGTGCAAAAGCAATACGACGATAAGCGCCGAGCCGACACTAAGCCAAATGATCCAGTGAGATGCCCAGTCTGTATACCATTCCACCAACAATCCGACCGCACTTGCAACGATGAAAAACGATAAGATGAGCTGTGGGCTGAACAACGGGTGGTCCACTACGTCAAATGCACCATCTAGCACATCACTAAAGAAAAAATACACAACCGTCAACAGCGCACTGACCACCAGCACGATCCCATATATGACCTCAGGCGGATGGCCAAAAATCATTTCCCTCCCTCCTTTCGCCTTTACCTATTGATACGGGCGAGGCAACAGTTAGTTTCATCATTTTTCCAACACCATCAAAATTCGACAAATTCTTTCCTATTTCCTTTTTTTGAACAAAAAACTTCTGTAAAAAAGGCTGTGGTCAGATGGGATTTTGGCTTGCATGGATCGAATAAAACAAATGGGAGTTTAAAAATAAATAGGGAGGGAGACCATGTCAGAAACGCGTATTGACCATGATCGCCTGTTTAAAGAGTTGTTAAGCACGTTTTTTGAAGAATTCGTTCTTCTCTTCTTCCCAAGCGTATACGAACATGTTGACTTTCACCATCTTTCCTTTTTATCAGAAGAAGTGATGACTGATGTCACCGCGGGTGAAAAATATCGAGTCGATTTATTGGTCGAGACGAAGCTGAGAGGAGAAGATGGACTGATCGTCGTCCACATCGAACATCAAAGCTACATCCAATCCTCGTTTTCAGAGCGAATGTTCATTTATTTCAGCCGCTTATTTCAAAAACACCGCCGCCGTATTCTTCCGATCGCGATCTTCAGCTATGATGCCATCCGCGATGAACCATCTTCATTCACCGTTGCGTTTCCGTTTTTGACCGTTCTCGATTTTCGTTTTTTAACCATCGAATTGCGCAAACTCCCATGGCGCGAGTACATCCGCCATGACAACCCGGTCGCCGCCGCTCTGTTAAGCAAAATGGGGTATAATGAAGAGGAGAAGGTGGAAGTGAAAAAGGAATTTTTGCGCATGCTCATCCGCCTCGAGCTCGATGAGGCGAGACAGCGTCTGTTGTTCGGCTTTTTCGAAACATATTTGCGGTTATCGGATGAAGAAGAAATCCGACTGCGAAATGAGGTGAATACAATGGAGGAGAAGGAGGCTGCCAAAGTCATGGAACTCATCGTTTCATACGAGCAGAAAGGCATGGAGAAAGGAATGGAAAAAGGAATGGAAAAAGGAATGGAAAAAGCAAAGATGGATGTTGCGAAACGAATGTTGGCAAAAGGATATGATGCCGACACGATCCATGAACTGACCGGGCTGCCGCTGGAAACGATTGAACAATTGAAGCAATGAGAAGACAAAACCCTTCTCCCTGAATCACTCAGATGGCCGCCCCATGTCTCCAAACCTTCGGGACATCTTCAGGGAGAAGGCATTTTCATCGTTCTTCGCGCTACTCCTCGGAAATCCCCATCCGCTCCAGCTCCCGCCCAAGCCGCCCCGCAAGCATCAGCCCGTACATGCGAAAATCAGCCCGAAGCGACCAAAGCGGATGGCCGAAGGTGGCGGGCTTGTTTCCTTCAATGAAAAAGTGGCTGAACCAAGCGAGTGCATAGGCGGCGATTGGCGCACCGAGCAGCCACCACGCGTTCTTCATCACGATCGCGATGATCACGAACAAAAAGACAAAACTCGTCCCAGCAAAATGCCACCACCGCGTCGCTCGTTTGCGGTGCTGGGTCAAATAGAACGGCCAAAACTCTTCATAATCGCGAAACTCCATCTCCCTTTCCCCCTTCAGCGGATGCGGCGCGCCGCCCGCGAATGCCGCGAACGAGCAGCACCCAGTACCCGATCATGTATAGAAACAGCACAAGCGACAGCCACGCCCACCATTGCCCTTCCATGAGGGATTGCTGCCAGTAGGCGAACTCATCAACGCCGACTCTGGCGATGGTATGAAAATTGTTCAGAAAAAAGAGCAGCACTGCGATCACCGCAGCGAGCGAATACAAGCGGCGAATCGTTCCCACCATAAGCGCCGCCACGCCGGCGATGAACGTGGCGATGCCGATAGCCCAATATACAATCGACATCCATAACGGCATGCTCGGTCCCATCGTCATCCTCCTACTCCTATTGTATTTCATCCATCACGTGAAATGTCTGCAAATTATGCTTTTGTTTCGGCACGGCAAACTTGGCGGCAAGTTGGGCTGTACGAAGATGGAAGATGTTCATTTCTCCGGCATGGTCCGCCTTGTTCCCTTCCTGCGGCTCGAACAATACGTACACATAGTCGCCGTGGAACCGCGCTTCCCAGTACACCGACGGCAGCTCATGCTTCTTGGTCATCTGAAACTGACTGTCCAACGCGATCCAACCTGATTTTTCCCTTTGAACATAGCTCACCCACAGCGTGTCTCCCTTCACGTAGAGCTGATCGAATCGTGTTTCCTCTTGCCCCATGTCCCAATATGTCACTCGCCATGAATGCGGATCAATGATGGTGAGACGAGGTTTCGTAGCGATGACAAGGTGGTCGTGAAAGACCGCCATGGAGCGCGCAAAGGACGTAAGCAACGAAATTTCCTTCACTACGGAACCGCGCTGATCCAGCACATACAATACACCTCGCTCCTTTTCCATCACATCAGCAAACACATAGAAATGCGGCTCTGCGAGCAAAACTTGAAGAACGTAAGGAGGGAACCGCTTCGAAAACAGCAATTTTCCCCCTTTCCGGACTTCTAGTTTATGGGTGTTGACATCTTGATTCAATGATCGAATCTCCCACTCATCCTCCAGCGAGGCAAACGAAAGAGGGCTGGAGACCGCTTCTTGATCGACCAATGTCCATGTGTCTCGATTCAGTCGATAGACATGCCGTCCCGCATAATCTGACCACAACAACAGTTCCTTCGTCGATGAACCATGCGAAAGCTGGGACACCCCAGCAGCTTGCAGCGTCACCACGTTGCGCACACGATGTTCGTCCGTCTCCACGATATACGACTCTCGCGCCAATGGGTGAGAATACAAAAAGAAAATGCGCGCTGACGGATCTTTCGACAAGTGAGCTTTGGACGGTTCATACGCCCGCACCGAGGAAACGATGGAATCATCTAAGCTCTGCACCCCATACACGATGACAGGCGCGGCGGCCGCCAGCACCACCCATATCCATCTTTGCCGCTTCCACCAAGCCTGCCCTTCCTTTTGGCCTCCTATGCGCTGGACAAGCCATCCCCAATACCAGACGATGAAAAGAAACAGCACAAGCGACAGCCACGCCCACCATTGCCCTTCCATGAGGGATTGTTGCCAGTAAGCGAACGGATCGACGCCGACTCTGGCGATGGTATGAAAATTGTTCAGAAAAAAGAGTAGCACCGCAAGCACCACAGCGAGCGAATACAAGCGGCGAACCGTTCCTTTCACCAGCATCGCCACCCCAACGAGCAACGTGGCAGCGCACATGATGTAGTACAACATTGACATCCATAGCGGTGCACTTGGGCCCATTTGAATCTCCTTCCATCCGTGGTGGTTGTAATATTCTATGAAATCGAGAACGTTTCCTTCCTTGCAGAAAGATTTGCCCCCCTCTCTGATGAAGCAACTGCTCAAATTCACAACACGCTTTGCTTACACCCTCAAAGTCAGTAAATCCACGTTTTTCCCTCCGTCATGTTTTCAAGTTGAAGGAATGAATGGATATAGTTGTCTGTTGCCTGCTAATAACTTGATTATACTTGTCAGGAGCATTCTTTTTCATCCACTCTATTTCTTTCTTCACCGCTTCTTGATCAACACGGATGAACTAATCGTGAACAAGCGCTCCACACAAAAAATCGCCTCTTTCCCACCAATTCGGTGGAAAAGAGGCTCTGTCTTCTTACGACTGGCTGCTGTCTCTCGCTTTTAAGGTGACCGATACGGTCGTCTCAAATCCATCGCGATAGACGGTCATTTTAATGCGATCCCCGACCGATGTTTTCGTGTACAAATATTTGCGCAAGGCGCTGACGCTGTCGATTTTCTCGCCGTTGATCGCTGTGATGACGTCTTTCGATTTCAGCCCGGCTTCCGCGGCTGGGGAGAACGGTTCGACGGACGTGACGGCCGCCCCGCTTGTGATGTTCGACGGCAACTTCAATTCATTCGTGCGGACATCATCGGACAAATCCGCCACATCGACGAGCTGGACGCCGAGGTACGGGCGTTTGATTTTCCCGTCTTTCATGAGCTGTTCGACAATCGGTTTGACATTTTCGCTTGGTATGGCAAAGCCGAGCCCTTCGACGCCTGTTTCGGCGATTTTCATGCTGTTGATGCCGATCACTTGCCCCGCGCTGTTGATAAGCGCGCCGCCGCTGTTGCCCGGGTTGATCGCGGCGTCCGTTTGGATGACGTCGATTTCCCAATCGCCCGCTGACGTCGAGACAGGCATCGTTCGTTTGCCGCTGACGATCCCTTCCGTCACCGTCCGCGACAAATCCAAGCCGAGCGGGTTGCCGATCGCCGCGACAGGCTCGCCGATTTTCACCTTCGACGAGTCGCCGAAGCTCGCCACTTTCGTCACGCCTTCAGCGGGGATTTTCAAGACGGCAAGGTCGGTGAGTGCATCCGCTCCGACGATCTCGGCTTTCACTTTTTTGCCGTTCGCGAGCGCCACTTCGACTTTGTTCGCCCCTTCAATGACATGGTTGTTCGTTACAATGTAGGCGGCATTGCCCTCTTTTTTGAAAATCACGCCTGAGCCCGTCCCCGCTTCCGTATCTTGCGCTTGCTCCGAGAAAAAGTCGACTTGCTTTTGAATGTTGACAACGCCAACCACCGCATCCGCCACGTTGTTAATGGCGGCGATCATGTTCGTGTTGACGTTCGCCGTCGGCTGCAATGGCAGCGCTTCGCTTTTCGCCGCCGTTTCGGTTGCGGCGTTTTGAGAATGGGTTTCGCTGTGCATCCATTTCGGCGCTACATACCATGTCGCCGCGCTGCCGATCACCGCCCCCGCGACGGAAGCGGCGAGCCACGACATGAAACGGCCGCGTCGTTTCGGGTGCGGCGTTGGCGTTGGTTCAAACGGCATCATGTCCATGGTTCATCTCCTCCTTCATGATCCCTAATCGGATATACGGCATCTTTGAGCGAATGGCCGCCAAGCAGTGAAAAGGCGGATGAAACACCACCATGCCGCCCACGTCGATCGGTTTTGCATAAAGGGAAGACCAGCGGCGGTGTTTCTTCATTTTTCTCATCGCCGTTTGCCTCCTTTTCCTCTTCGTTCATTATGATAGCCAAGGAAAGTGAAAAAATGGTGAAAACGAGCACAACTCCACACAATGAAATGCGCCGCTTTTTCACCGTTTTTTCACAAATGATTTGGTATGATAAGAAATAGGAATATGGGAGCGGGAGGCGAGATGATGAAGATTTTGCTTGCTGAGGACGACCTTCATCTAGGGGAACTGATCGTCCATTTGTTAAAGAAAAAAGGGATGGATCATATTGACTGGGTGCAAGAAGGAGAAGACGCGTACGACTACGCGCTGGCGGAGTTTTACGATGTTGTCGTGCTCGATTGGATGCTTCCAAACGGCGACGGGGTGGACATTTGCCGCCGTTTGCGGCAAAACGGCTATACGGGTGCGATTTTGATGCTGACGGCCAAAGACGCTGTGCATGACCGCGTCACCGGACTTGAGGCGGGGGCGGACGATTACTTGGTCAAACCGTTTGAAATCGACGAACTCGTCGCACGGCTCAAGGCGCTTGCCCGACGGACGTTCGTCCCGCTTCAAGTGGAAAACGTGACGTTTCATGGCTTCACGTTGAACCGGACCAGCCATACGCTTCACCGTGGCGATGAAGAAATTTTCCTCACCCCGCGTGAGTTTCAGCTCCTTGACTTGCTCGTGCAAAATCAAGGACAAGTCGTGCCGCGCGAGACGATTTTGGACCGCGTCTGGGGCTGGGATGCGGACGTGTCGATGAAAACGATCGACGCAACGATCAAGCTGTTGCGCAAGAAATTGAAAGCGGATGTCATTCAAACCGTTCGAGGAGTGGGGTATAAAATTGAGAAATGACTGGAACGAATGGCGCAGCTGGCTGCGCCGCATCGGGAGCCAAGACTTGTTCCGCCGCGCCCATTGGCGGCTCACAGCGCTTTATAGCGGCATTTTCACCTTGTTTCTCGCCTTGTTTATCATGATCGCCGCCGCTTTATTTTATTGGATCGCCACATCCGACCAAGAGCGGCGCATCAGCCGCCTCGCCGAACAGGAAGCGAATACGATCGAGCAAGTGTTGCTCAAACAAAGCAGCTTCGACCTGTTCGATGAGGAAAATGTCATTTTGTTAAGCGAAGACCAGCTCTTTTTTTACGTCATCGGACCGAACGGGGACTTACTTGCGGGGGATGAAGTCCACCCGCGCCTGCGTCCGTATTTTTTGAACGCGTTGTCCCATTTCAGGATGAATGAGCGCACTCCTGTCTATATGAACGTCTCGCTGCCGGAGCACATGCCTGGCCTCGCGCGCGAGGCGTCGCGCGACTGGCGCGTGCTCGCCGCCGCCCGTCCGCTCGTCATTCACGGCGATTTCGCGGGCGTGCTGTACATCGGCATGGACGTCACGTCGTTTTTCGGTGTGTTCCATTGGCTGCTTATTGTGCTCATTGGCTTGGCGGTGCTGTTTCTCGCCGTCGGCGTCGCGCTCAGCTTCTTCATGTCCAAGCGCGCGCTCGCGCCGATTGAAGAAGCGTACGAGCGGCAGCGCCAGTTCGTCGCCGACGCGTCGCACGAATTGCGGACGCCCTTGAGCGTCGTTTTCTCATCCGTCGAGGCGCTTTCGCTCGAGGAGGACGTGACGAAAAACGACTTCGCCCGCCGCTTGCTCGACCGCTTGCGTGAAGAGCTGAAGCGAATCACGAAACTGATGAACGACTTATTGACGCTCGCCCGCGCCGATGCAAAACATGCGGCGCTGGAGCTTTCGAAACAGACGTTCGATTTCCGTCCGCACGCCGAGCGCACGTTCCAGCTCATGTCGGAACTCGCGGTGAAAAAACAGATCAAGATGCAGCTTCACGCTCCCGAACAGGCGATTGTCACCGCCGACCCTGACAAATTGACGCAACTGTTGTACATTTTGCTCGACAACGCGATCAAATACACCCCCGAGGGCGGCGAAGTGACGCTGTCGATCCGCACCGAGCCGAAGCAGCTCGTCCTTTCCGTCAAAGACACGGGCATCGGCATCCCGCCTGAAGACATCGGCCGCATTTTCGACCGTTTTTACCGCGTTGACAAAGCGCGCTCGCGCCAACAAGGCGGCCACGGCCTCGGCCTGTCAATCGCCAAGTGGATCGTCGAGGCCCACGGCGGCACGATCCATGTCCAAAGCCAACTCGGCCAAGGGACGGAGTTTCTCGTCCGCCTGCCCGTGTAGAAAGCGGGTGAAAAACGATCGTTTTTCTACTTGCAAGGATTGATTGGGTTATGGTATGATATAAAACGAATTGACCAAAATGTTCATCTAGTCAAAAAGGATGAATGCCTATGTCCAATAAAAAGAAACAGATTATTGACGCTGCAGCCAAATCATTTTCGCTGTTTGGTTACAAGGCGACGACAATGGACCAAGTGGCGAAAATGGCGAACGTCGGCAAAGGAACGATCTACACCTTTTTTAAAAGCAAAGAAGAGCTGCTTGAGCATATCGTGTCTTCCATCATTTCCGAAATTAAACGGGAAGCCGATGCAGCCATTGATCAGCGCTTATCGTTTAACGAGAATGTGCAGCGAGCTTTGCAGCGCATTTTTATGTTTCGCAAACAGCATGCACTGACCATTAAGCTTTTACAAGAGATTCGCGATATCGGCACCCCTGCTGTGCGCGATGTGATGAAACGGCTCGATCAAGAAATGATTGCTTATATTCGTGAAAAAATTGAAGAGGCGATGGCAAAAGGGGAAATCCGCTCTTGCGATGCGGAGTTGACGGCCTTTTTAATGTTTAAAATGTACATCGCTCTTAACATCGACTGGGAAAAAGAGCACGAACCATTGCCTCCACAAAAGATTGCCGAACTGTTTGACTTATATCTATTACAAGGATTGTCTCCATGATAATCCTTCTCTTTTTGCGAAAAATGACTAAATGAACAAATTGGTCATTATACTTAAGAAAGGAGTTGAACAATGTGCACACATTCCAATTATGGATGCAAGAGATAAAAGCCATCACATCCAATCGGAAAGTGCTCATTCCGATTATCGCAGTATTGTTTATTCCCCTCTTGTACAGTGGCATGTTTTTGTGGGCGTTTTGGGATCCGTACGCTCATCTAGACGAGCTCCCTGTCGCTGTCGTCAACAACGACAAAGGGGCGACGTTTGAAGGCAAAGAACTTCATCTTGGCAATGAGCTTGTGAAAAAATTAAAGGAAAAGAAACAGTTCGATTGGCATTTTGTCAATGACCAGGAAGGAGAACAAGGGTTAAAAGAACAAAGATACTATATGCTCATTCAAATTCCCGAGGACTTTTCGCAAAATGCGGCAACGCTGCAAGACGAGCATCCGAAAAAACTTCAAATCATTTATAAGCCAAATGAAGGATTTAACTTTTTATCATCCCAAATCGGCGGAACTGCGGTTGAAAAAATCAAAACAGAAGTAGCGAAGACATTAACGGAAACATATGCCGAAACGATGTTTGAAAACATCCAAGCGCTAGCCGATGGATTATCAAAAGCAAGCGACGGAGCGCAAACATTGCATGATGGACTTGACGATGCAAACAAAGGAACCAACGAGCTGTACGACGGAATGAAAAAAGCCCGGGATGGGGCAAATGACTTGCATCATCATTTAGCGACACTTGCAGAAAAATCGATTGCCTTTACCGACGGAATGCATCAAGCAGCTGGCGGTTCCACAAAAGTGCAAACCGGCGCTCAAACGCTTTATGCCGGAATGAAACGCATAGTAGACGGGCAAGGGCAACTGCTCGATGGAGCAAAAGAAGCGCAAGAAGGAACTGAGAAGCTAGCTTCCGGCGCCCATCGCGCCCTTGAAGGAACAAAAGCACTCGATGCCCGCATGCCGCAACTTTTGCAAGGCTCGGAGCAGCTAAGTGAAGGAGCCGAACAACTAGCAACATCCCTTGCCCAATGGCAACAAGCAGCTGCGCAAGTGCAAACGGGGGCAACGCAAATAGCCGGTGGGTTGGAGCAAGTAGTTGCACAGCTGGACGCACTTATTGCGCAAACATCCAATCCAGCGCAGAAAGCAGTGTATGAGCAATTAAAACAAAACGTAGCGAAATTATCACTGGGAAGTCAACAAGTGGAGCAAGGAATGGCGCAGTTAAACGACGGGGCGGAAACATTGCAATCCGGAGCGGCGTCGTTAAGCACCGGGGCAAAACAGTTGCACGAAGGGCATATCGCTCTCGATCAAGGGGTCAAGCAGCTGCTTGCCGGGCAACAACAGCTTGCAGATGGTGCCAATGCCCTCACAAACGGCCAAAAACAACTTGTGACAGGCATGAGTACATTACACGAAAAAATGAAAGAGGCTGAACAAGGAACAGCAGAGCTGGCGAATGGCGCCCAAACGTTGTCTTCCGGTTTGCAAGTGTTGGCGAATGGCGCGAATCAGCTTCAAGACGGTGCGCATCGTTTAGCGGATGGCTCACAACAATTGACGAACGGAATGGGTGAATTAACGAGTGGAGCTGGAAAGCTGCAAGATGGCTTGAACCAACTGAACGACGGTTCAGAACAGTTGGCGGGGAAATTAAGGGAAGGGGCTGAAAAAGCAAACAGTATAAAAGCAAACAAAGACGTATATGACATGTTTGCCGAACCGGTAAAATTAAAAGATAAAAAAGTGAATGAAGTGCCCAACTACGGAACCGGATTTACACCGTATTTCTTGTCGCTGGGACTGTTTGTCGGAGCGCTTTTGCTTTCGATTGTCTTCCCGCTTCGCGAACCTGCGGGGATTCCGCGTTCACCATTTCATTGGTTTTTTGCGAAATTTGGCGTACTCCTTGGCGTCGGTGTTTTGCAGGCGCTGCTTGCAGATAGTGTCTTGCTCTGGGGGCTCAACTTACATGTAAAAAGCATTCCATTATTTGTGATGTTCAGCATTGTCACCAGCATGACTTTTTTAGCTGTCATTCAATTTCTCGTGACTGCTTTTGGCGACCCGGGACGGTTCATTGGGATCATCGTATTAATTTTGCAATTGACAACAAGCGCTGGAACGTTCCCGCTTGAACTCATCCCTCGTTCGTTGCAGCATTTCAATGCATGGCTTCCGATGACATATTCTGTTTTCGGGTTTAAAGCCGTCATTTCAAGCGGCGATTTCTCATTCATGTGGGAAAACGCTGGAAAGCTTCTTCTGTTTATCGTTGCTACGATGGTCGGAACCATAGCGTATTTGACCGTTCAACATCGCCGGCAATTTACAGCGGTGGTTGAAAAAACTTCTGAGGCGTAATGCCTCAGAAGTTTTTCAACAGTCTGCCTCAAAAGGTCGGTTTAACGACCTTTTGAGGACAGCCTCTTTTTACTATCGATCCCATTGGGATCATTTTTCATGATTTTGATTTGATGCAAGAGACAATGAGGAAGAACGGTTTTTTCATGTTCTTTCTCACCTTTCCCACCTTCCGAGCGAAAATGAGGCGGGTTTTTTTCTAGGTGTTTGCTTGGTTACGGAGCAAAACGTGAGTTGACGTTCAAAAATCTCCTTGAAACATTGCCTACTCCTTGAGCAAACTTTTCAATTCCATTTCATACTTTGAAGGAACAATCCCATATTTTCCTGTTCTTTTATCGAAGATCATTGTATGATTTTTCTTAAACCAAATGTTGTAATTGAATAACCGGTCTTTCGCTTTTGGATGTTCGAGCCAAAAACGATAGTCAGGTTGATCTCCGTCGACTTTGGCTGCTTTTGACCATTCTACGAATTTCATGATTTCCTTTATTCTATTGATTTTCCTTTCGTCTCGAATTTCATGAATGCTCGAAAAATTTTCTGTCCTGCTTGTTACTCGAATGACTTCTGTTTTCTTCCGATTGAAATCTGTTTTTTCGGATGTTTGAAAGAACATAACTGCTCCGCATATGCATAAAAGAAGAATCAACAACAAACCATAACGTTTCCTCATGGGAAGTTCACCTCGCACGTACAAAGTTGGCATTACCAAAAACATCCTTCGTATTCTTTGTGTATAAAAAGCTGGATGAGGAATCAGATGTTTTTCGTTAACCGATGATTCTTGAACGGTGAGGCAGGCGTTATAAAGTCGATCAGTTTGATCAGCACTATGGTTGAACCTTACGTTCTGTTTTTATTACCTCCCTTACTAATCAACATCTTTATCTGCCCCCTTGCGCTCTTGTGATATATAATAACAAAATCAACGAAATAATTACAGAAAAATGTTTATTTACAAAAAAATGTTATTATATATAATTAAAATATTAAATTTTTTCAGGAGGTATTGATCGTGAAAAGATTTTCTTTTTGCTTCCTATCAGCCGTTTTCTTATTGGCTACAGCCCTTTTTTCCCCACCTTCCAGTGCAGGGGCTGAGCAGCTTATTGAGAACAAAGTGAAGCTCAAAAACGTATTTGTGGACATTATCACAAGTAAATTTGGTTCGAACGGAAGATCAGAATTCCACTAAACTCCACCTAGTTGATAAAAAATCGGGAAAGATTTTAGAAACATACGGAGAAATCGGACAGCCCCTAGAACAAGTTGCAACAAAAACAGTTGGAATGAATGAGGCATCGGTTGCCAGTACCGCTGGAACATATTCGATTTCGACTGTCTACCGCGAACGAAATGACGGTCCGGCCGTGTCTAGATTGAGCACCCAACTTTACATCTATTCATACGATTCGTTTCGCCAAATTAATAAAGTATTGAACACCTGGTGGTCTGAAGCGAGTGGGGGAAGTTGGTATTTGACTCGTGACGTAGCAAACACCGTTTCTATGACTGGATCCTTTCCTACCACAAAAGTGCAAACATCAGGAAGTGCGACAATTGAAGTGAAGACTAGCTATAGTATAACAGGATCATTTTCCATTTCAGCTCTTAAAGAGGCAGGGTTCACATACGGCTACTCATCCGGGTCAGATATTTATTATCGAAAACCGATCAACTTAGGGTTCGTGTATTCACTTTATTAGGCGTTAGAACACGGCGCTCGGACTTTTGAAGGAAAAGGCGCTCTAGGCAGACTGGAGCGCCTTTTGCTTATGACAGCCGCATGAGCCGCTTCACCGTTTTTTCCAAAACGGAACGTTGCCCGCTGCCAGGCGATGCCACAAGTGGAGAGCGTTCAGCACCAGAAAATAAATCAACGCATTCACAACAGCATTGACATAAGGCATGACTAAGTCGGCAGCATCACGGATTTCGATCGGAAACAGGCGGATGATGAGGACAGACACCACGATGATGAGGAGCGAACCGATCAGAGTGCCACCAAACCGCGCCTGCGGATGCCATCGAATTCTCGCCAAGCCGACGATCAACGAGCCGATGGCAAATGCGAGAAACGAGCTGTACGCATAATATCCAACATAAAACGTCGGAAACAAAAAGGAAAACAACAACACCAACAAAGCGCCGCCCACATCAACCCCATACGACCGAAACATGCCTTTCCTTCCTCCCACGCCATATCATGCGAACATCACCGTCCATCTTGCGGCGAACCCCCTAATGGATGATATGCGCAACATTCCTTCAAAAAAACGTTCGCTTTTCACCTAATTTTCTCCTTCCCCTTCTACAATACAAACGTAAGCCAGTCCACCACTAAACAAGGAGGTGACAAGATTGAAGAAAGCTCGAGCGATTTTTCTGCTCACCCTTGTCGCCCTCGCGGGGGTCAGCCTGTTCCATCTTTTCGCCCCGTACGAAGTGATGGCGCACGGCCGTCCAGTCGCGCCGTTTGACGGCATGTATGGCGGATTCGAACATCGCCATCAGGAGTTTATCATGGAACGATGCGGGGGCTGGATGATGCCGATTTTGTTCATGCAGTGGCTCCTCCCGCTCTTGCTTGTCGGTGCGGGGGCATTGTGGCTCGCCGCGGCGCGGTCGAAGCGCTGGATCGGCTGGACGCTCGTCGTCTTAGGGATTGCGGCGCTGTTGCCAAAATGGGTGCTGATTTTGCTCGCACTGGCTGTTGTGTATGCCTTAAAGCGGCGCCAAGGGCGCAAACCGTCCTTCGCTGAAGCGTGGGCGCCGTCACCGCCTTCCGTTTCCGCTGATTGGCTCGATGAATGGGAAAAAACAATTCAAAAGGAGGCCAACCAACATGGGTATTTTTCGCCGAATCAAGACAATCGTTCTCGCTGAAGTGAACGAACAAATCGACCGCTGGGAAGACCCCGTCGTCATGACGAAACAATATTTGCGCGAACTCGAACAGCAGCTCGAACAAGGGCGCCAAGCGCTCGCCCAGCAATGGGTCGCTGAGCGGCGCTACGAAACGCTCATCGCCCAAGCGGAGGCGACCATCGAAAAACGAAGCCGCCAGGCGAAACTAGCGCTCGAGCGCAACGAAGAATCGGTCGCCAAGCTGGCGTTGCGCGACAAGTTGTTGTATGAGAAGAAACTTGAAGCATACAAACAACAATACGACGCCATCAAAGCAAAAACGGCGGAAGTCGCCAATCGGCTCAACCAACTGCGCGAGCGGTACGACGAACTTTCCGCCAAACAGCTGGAACTCGCTGCTCGCGTCAATGCCGCGCAAGCGTTGAAACAAATCGACTCGGCGCTCGCTTCCTTTTCCGCCGACGAAGCGCTCCGCGGGTTCGCCCGCATGGAAGAGCGCGTCATCGCGCTAGAAGCGGAGGCGGCCGCCGCTCGGTTCGGAACGAACGCCGTGTTGTCCCCTGTGCCGTTTGAGGAAGAAGTGGAACGCGAACTGGCGAAATGGAAAGACGCTCAAGCCCATAACGCCTAATGTCCCCCCTCCCCCTTTTGACATAGATGACCCCTTTGCCTCGCCCGGCAAAGGGGATTGATTTGTTCCGCTCTAGTTGATTCCCCTTCATGGATGAGCAAAATCATTTCCTTCATTTTTCCATCGTGGTAAAATCATTAGAGAAACGAAATAATTCAGGAGATGACCTCACATGGACTGGAAGCGAAGCGTCCGCATTTTATGGCTGTGCAATTTTATGGTTTCGGCCGGGATGACGATGGTCATTCCCTTTTTATCACTCTTCTTATGGCAAATGGGTGTCAATGAACACCATGCCTTAAGCATGTGGACTGGACTCGTCTTTTCCGCCACCTTCCTATCGGCGGCCATCATGGCGCCGATTTGGGGAATATTCGCCGACAAGTACGGCCAGCGCGCCAACCTCATCCGCGCGGGGGTCGGCATGGGGCTCCTCACCGCCTGCATGGCGTTCGCCGCCTCGCCGATGGCGCTGCTTGTGCTTCGGTTTCTTGTTGGCTTTTTCTCGGGATTCATCACCGTCTCGTTTTCCTATTTGGCGCGCGTCGTTCCGAAAGACCATAGCGGCGAGGCGCTCGGGACGCTGCAGACGGGAAGCATTGCTGGCAACATTATCGGGCCGCTCATCGGCGGCGCTTTGTCCGACCTATTCGGCTTCCGCCCGGTGTTTTTGGTGACCGGGCTTTGCATTTTGCTTACGCTTTTGCCTGTGATCTTTTGGCTTGAAAAAGATCCCGTCGCTCCACAGACGAAAGAGAACAAGTCCAGCTTCAAAGAAGTGTTTGAACACCGACCGCTCATTATCCTGTTCATCGCCACGTTTCTCGTGCAAATCGCCGTTCTTGGCGTCAATTCGATGATGACCATTTTTGTCCAATCCTTAGTCGGCAACACTAGCAATCTCGCATTTCTATCCGGCCTAGCCTCATCAATCACCGGCATCGCCACGATCATCGGCGCACCGTATTTAGGGAAGCTCGGCGACCGGATCGGTCAGGAGAAAACATTGCCGATTTTGCTTGTGCTGTCCGGTTTGTTCGCCTTGCCGCAAGTGTGGACAGACAGCATTTACGCCTTGTACGTCTGGCGCTTCTTGCAAGGGCTTGTTGTCGGCGGCGTATGGCCAGCCATTCAAGCATTGATCAACGCACAAAGCCCACGCCGCATTCAAGGACGGGTGTTCGGTGTCACCGCCAGCAGCCGCTTCCTCGGCAATTTGACAGGTCCGACCGCTGCGGGCGCCATCGCCGGCCTATTTTCCACCGCCTATATTTTCGCCTTGTCCGGCCTTTTGCTGATCGCTACCGGTGCCTTGGTCGGCTACGCCCACCGCCGTGCATCAAACCCATGGCGCACGGAAATAAAAGAAAAACTCGCCGCTTGGACGCATCGCCTCCACAGTCGGCACTGACACCCGCGGCAAGGTATGCCATCTGAACGAAAAGACAAACGGCCCAAAAGGAAGAAAAGCTCCTTCGGGCCGTTTTCCTCTGTTCTTGTCGTTAAATCATTGTCAGTCCGCCACTGACTGACAACGTTTGACCGGTAATATACGCGGCATCATCCGATGCGAAGAAACAAACAGCGCCTGCGATATCTTCAGGCTGCGCCAACCGTCTGAACGGAATGGCTTTTTCCAAAGCGACAGCCAGCTTTTCATTTCCAGCTGTAATGCTCTGAAATAATGGTGTGTCGCTCGGTCCAGGGGCGATACAGTTGACATTGATCTTGTAGCGGGCCATTTCCCGAGCTAGCGTTTTCGTTAACGCTACCACTCCCCCTTTGGCAGCAGAGTACACCGCCTCCCCTGTCGAACCGACCCGTGCTGCATCAGAGGCGATATTAATGATTTTCCCATAACCATTGTCAATCATGATCGGCAAAATGACCTTGCATGTATGAATGGGCCCCATCAAATTGATATCGATAATTTTCCGCCATGTTTCCGGCTCACTTTGCAAAAACGGTTCTACTTTATCCCAACCAGCATTGTTGACTAACACATCAATCTTTCCATAATGCTGGAGGGACTCATCAACAGCGTTCCGTACACTTTCTAAACTAGTAACATCACAATATACGGCAATGGCTTCACCGCCACTCTCCTTAATCATCGAAACCGTTTCTTCCGCTTTTGCGGTTTGAATGTCTGCGACAACCGTCTTAAAATGACGAAGGGAGAGCTGTTTGGCAATTTCCCTTCCGATCCCGCTGCCCGCACCAGTAATAAACGCGATTCTCTTTTCCATCGTTGCGTTCTCCTTTCTAGAAAGCCACTAACCAATTTATTAGGTTTTTTCAGAGGGAAAACGTATAAGTGCAACGCTTTCTTCGGGTTTACGTCCCGCTCACTTTAGAAATAGACGTTTTTCCCCTTCCTTCATCAACCTCTTAGATCTTACTCTCCTGTTTTCACACCCATTTTCTCCCGGATCATTTCCCGTAAACGAAACTTCTGGACTTTTCCACTCGGTGTCCGCGGAAATTCATCGACGATTTCGATATGCTCCGGCCAATATTGTTTGGCAACCCCTTTTGCTTCTAAAAATCTTCTCATCTCTGTCATCGTAATCGGCTTTTTCCCGTCTTTCATACGGATAAACGCGCATGCTTTTTCTTGAAGCCGCGGATCTGGCATCGCCACCAATTGGGCGATCAAAATATCAGGATGCTCATGCAACACATTCTCAACGTAGGCAACAGGAATATTTTCCCCTCCGCGAATAATGATGTCTTTACTTCTCCCCGTGATCCGAATATATCCATCCTCATCCATGATCGCCCGATCTCCTGTCATAAACCAATCGCCATGAAATTCTTGTCTTGTCTTTTCCAGTTCTTTCAAATAACCGACAAACATTCCTGGGCCTCTACATAACAGATCCCCTTCGACACCAGCCGGCAAGTCCTTACCATCTGAGTCAACCACCTTGACCTCCATTCCGGGGAACGGTTTTCCATCTGTTGACGTCAATTTTTCTTCTGTATCATCCGGCATGGTAAGCGTAACTAATCCATTTTCTGTCTGGCCCCATCCGGCTAAAATGCGACATGGGAGTTTTTGCGAAGCTTGCTTGACGAGTGCTCTCGGAATGGGAGCGCCGATCGTGACAAAATAGCGGAATGAGCTCAAATCATAGCGTTCGAGTCCCTCGACTTGAATCGTGTCTTGCAAAAAAGGTGTGGCAGCCGTGGTGAATGTAATGCGTTCCTTTTCGATGAGTTCCACAAATTCTTTTGGATTCCAAATATCTTGATAAACAGCTGTCCCGCCATAAAGAAACGGCAGACGGACGCCATACAAGAAGCCCGTTTGATGAGCAAACGTGGATGCCATAAATACCACGTCATGAGGAGTGAGTTGCAAATGGTCAATCCAAAGCAAAGAAGAGTAAGTAATCGTATTATGCGTATGCATCACCCCTTTTGGCTTCCCCGTGGTGCCAGAGGTGAAAATAATTTCTGTCAGTTCGTTCGGATCGATCGGTATGGCATCTAATATGGCTGGATCCATCCGCTCCTCCCATGGTTCGTCAATTAGGGACGAAAACGGCTTCATCCCTTCAGGGACGTGGTCCCCAACGACATAAAGATGTTTCATAAAAGGCCACTGAGGCAACAGTCGTTGAATCATTTCCGGATAACGAAATCCGCGAAATTCATCCGGGATGACAATCATCTTTGATTCTGCTAAATTGACCATATAGCCAATTTCACGGTCGCGGTAAATCGGAATGAGAGGATTGCTAATGGCACCGATGCGTGTCACGGCAAAATGCAAAATAACGAATTCGTTCCAGTTTGGTAATTGAAAGGAGATGACATCCCCCTTTTTCAGTCCGAGAGCAAGAAGACCGAGCGCCACCCGATCCACGAGCTTAGCGACTTCTCCATACGTGTAGCGGCTTTTTTTATCAATAATGGCCACTCGGTCTGGCTGTTTTTCCGCCCACTCTTTTAAGTAATCAATCATCGTTTTATTGGGCCACTGCGAGCGATATGTTTCCACATATTCTTTTGTTAAGAGAGTTTCAAAGTTCATTTCATCCTCTCCCTTCGTTTATGATCACTTTCTAAACTGTCTAAAATTAACCGGTCTTTTCTCTAAAAACGCATTCCTTCCTTCCGCTGATTCTTCTGTTTGATAAAACATCGCTAAGCTTGCCATCGACAGTTGTGTAATCCCATCGATGTGAGCGGAATCTGCATTGAATGAATATTTCAACATTTTAATGGCGGTTGGACTTTTGTCTAAAATTTTATTCGCCCATTCCTCTGCGGCCGCCATCAACTCATCATGCGGCACCACCTTGTTGACGAGGCCCATCTCTTTTGCCTCATAAGCCGTATACTGTTCACATAAGTACCATATTTCTCTCGCCTTCTTTTCCCCAACGACTCTCGCTAAATAAGCTGTTCCGAATCCCGCATCATAACTCCCCACTTTCGGCCCGCTCTGGCCAAAAATCGCCTTTTCAGAGGCAATGGTTAAATCGCAGATCACATGAAGAACATGTCCGCCGCCAATGGCATAGCCGTTCACTGCAGCGATCACTGGTTTAGGAATCGCCCGAATCGTTTTATGCAATTCTTCGATTTGTAATCCAATTCCACCCGAAAGCCCTCCTGAACCGTCATAACCGCTATCCCCTTTATTTTTCTGATCCCCCCCTGCACAAAACGCCTTATCGCCAGCCCCTGTCAAAATGACAACCCCGATCGCATTGTCATCCCACGCATCCCTGAATGCCCAAATCATCTCTTGTACGGTACGCGCTCGAAACGCATTGTATACTTCAGGACGATTAATAATCACTTTGGCAATTCCGCCTCTTTTCTCATAAATGATATCCGTCAGTTCCATCCTTTTCCCTCCTGTTTCTTTTAACAAGGTTTAAACTCTTTGCCGATCCATTCCTTGGCGAGAACGATTTGGTTCGCCTGCGCCGTCCCATCGCCAATTTCCAGCCCGATCACATCACGAAGCCGCTGTTCGATCGGCATTTCTTTTGTATAGGCATAATGTCCATTCAGCAACAAACACTCATGAATCGCTTCTCTTGCATACTTTGGTCCAAGCCATTTCACCATCGCCGCTTCTTTTGTATGCTTTTTCCCTCGATCGCGCAGCCAAAGGCCGCGATACGCTTGCCACTTGACTAACTCTAGATGGCTATAATGCTCGACAATAGGAAACGAGACTCCTTGAAACTTCGCTAATGGCTTGCCGAAGGAATGCCTTGTTTTTACGTACTCGATCGTTTCATCGAGGCTTTGCAACGCCGCGCCAATGCACTGAAGTCCGATAAGCAGCCGGCTTAGGTCAAAGCCATTCATCACTTGAGAAAACCCATGGTTTTCAAGGCCAATCAAATGCTCTTCGGGAACTTCCACTTCATTCAAATAAATGGACCCTCTTCCAATCGGAACATTGCCCATATCTTCGTACCCGCTGCACTCCACCCCTTTAGAGTCCGCCGGTACAACAAACGCGCTAATCCCTTTTCCTCCTAAATGGGGATTCGTTTTCGCAAAGACAATAAATGCATCACCGATCGTCGCCGCACTAATCCCTGATTTTTCCCCGTTTACAATAAACCGGTCTCCTTTTCGCACAGCTGTTGTCTGAATACTTGCCGCATCCGTGCCAGCTTGGGGTTCTGTCAGCGCCACCCCAACGATCGTTTCCCCGCTTGCCATTTTAGGAAGCCACGTTTTTTTCAATTCTTCCCGAGCATGTTGGCAGATGATTTCCGCTGCCAAAGCATTCAACAATACGGCATATGTCAAGTTAAAATCGCCGCGTCCAATTTCTTCAGCTGCAATTCCTGTTGTCACGCAATCCGCCCCGCTTCCTCCGTATTCCTCCGGAATTCGGAGTCCGTTAATGCCAAGCTCTCCAAGCTTTTTCCATAAATGCCTCGGATGAGTTTTTTCACGATCCCATTTCGTATATTGGGGCAACAATTCATTTCGTGAAAACTCCTGAATCATACTTCGAAAATAGTCTTGTTCCTCTGTGAACGAAAAATCGAGCAATCCGTTCCCCCCCTTTCTTGTCTTCACCTATGTATATAGCAAGTTTTGTACCAACTTAAAAACATTCCTTTTGTCCCGCCTTGACGTCACTTTCCTTTCGCCTAGAGAGGAGGCTCTTTGCATTTTTGCAACTCGTTTTTGCGAATAAAAAAGCACACACCATATGTGTGCCATGCGAATTACTTTAAACCGTATTTGGCCATCTTCCGGTAAAGACTCGTCACATGAATGTCCAGCATTTGCGCTGCCTTTGTCCGATCCCCTCCTGCTTCCTGCAGCGCTCGTTCGATCGCCCGTTTTTCTGCTTTTGCAACTTCTTCCTCTAATGATAATAATGGTGAACGCTCTCTATTTTTCGGTTCCACCTCCATCTCTTCGAAAGATGACAACGGCTGGCAGCAATCCAACGTCAACGTATCCCCTTCCACCATATTCATGCCCCGCTCGATAAAGGACCGAAGTTCACGTACATTGCCCGGCCACTCATAACGAAGGAGCCACCGTTTTAAATCTTGTGATACATGACGGACATGTTTATGGAATGTTTGGTTGAAATGATCAATGAAATGATAAGCTAGCGGAAGAATATCCTCTTTCCTCCGGCGAAGGGGCGGGATCATAATTTCAAATACATATAGCCGATAAAATAAATCTTGGCGAAACTTTCCTTCTTTGACTAACCGCTTTAAATCTTTATTGGTTGCAGCAATAATTCGAATATCGACATACTTGCTCTTCGTTCCCCCGAGCCTTTCCAACTCCCGCTCTTGCAGCACCCTTAACAGCTTTCCTTGCGATTGGTAGGAAAGCTCGGAAATCTCATCAAGAAACAGTGTTCCGTGTTGCGCCAACTCAATTTTCCCCGGCTTTCCTTCCCTCTTGGCGCCGCTGAACGCCCCTCCCTCATAGCCAAACACTTCCGATTCGAACAGCTCATCAGGAATCGCGGCACAGTTCACCGCCACAAACGGGTGCTGTCTGCGGGGGCTCAACATATGAATCGCTTGAGCGAACAACTCCTTTCCTGTTCCACTTTCTCCGGTGAGCAATATCGTCGAACTCCCTGCCGCAATTTTAGCTGCCAACTCCTTTACTTGAACCATCGAATCGCTTTCACCGATAATGTCATGAAAATCATACAACTTGTTTTTTTCTTGACTTTTTTTTCGACGTCCTCTCTCCATTAAATCCATAAACGAGTAGATGAGAAATGGATCGAAGTCATGTTCCTTAGCTATGATGTTGTAAAGGAAAAGATCTCCTATAGAAGTTACTTGTACTAAACATGGCTGACCTTTAATCGTCGCAACAATCAATGAGCTCCGGTTCGCTCCCGCGGTGTTTCTTCCTTTTTGTTCAATAACCTGATCAACCAATGCACCGATCAACGCTGTTTTCTCAAACGAAAACTCGTCGCAAAAATTCGGACTGCAGTCGACAATCACCCGATGGTGATCCGCTAAAACATAGGCACATTGTGCCGTGCAACGTATGTTTGTGCTTATCATATGATCACCTAAGCGCCATGGGGTATAACAAAAATAATAATTTGTCCTTTGACCACTTCATCACCATGTTGATTGTAACAGTTCACTTTTTGCGTGACCCAGTTCCGTTCATCATGAATGTCAATAATTTCAAGATGCGCAGTAATCTCATCGCCGACATGGACAGGGCGGCAAAAAATCAACTCTTTTTGCAGCAGAAGACACGGACATCCAGGAAGTTTTCGACTCACTACTTGTGTAATCAACCCCTCCGTCAACAGCCCGGGAACAATCGGTTTCGCATATAGGTGTTTCCACGCTTCTTGATCGGCAAAGTAGACAGGGCTGTAATCCCCTGTCAACTCACTGCATTTCTTTACATCCGACTCCGTAAATGTTCGCGTTAAACAAGCCGACTGCCCAATCCATAACGGTTGTATTGCCTCGTCCATTGCATTGCTCCTCTTTGTAAAGAATTTTCTGAATTAGATAACTATATTCTATCATTCTTATCCATTGAATCGCAACACTTGCCGTGAGCTAGTAAAACAAGATTCCGGCGATTAACGCAGGGATTGCCGCAATCGTTGGTGCGATTACACCCGTAATAAATACATGTTTATAAGCATCTTTATGAGTGAGGCCGGCAGCAACGAGAAACGTGATCACACCGCCATTATGCGGCAATGCGTCAAATCCTCCAGAGCCGATCACGGCAATGCGATGCAACACTTCCGGGTTTAATCCTAACTGCATATACTTATTCGCCAAAGCTTCCATCGCAATAGCAATGCCTCCCGAACCTGAACCGGTAATACCTGCTAATAAACTCGTCGCACTATACAAGGAAATGAGCGGACTTCCTGGCAAATTGGTTAACCAATCCGCAATCGCCGCAAACCCGGCTGTTGTTGCGATGACAGCTCCGTAACCGACATCTGCGCTCGTATTCACAATCGGTAAAACCGTATTGGCCGCCCCTAAATTCAGTGTATTGATTTTGTTCTCAACGAATGGCCAAAACACAACTAAACTGGCCACAACGGCCAACATTAATGAGTAGACTACATCGATTTTAAAGATATTGAGTGCGGTAAGTAATACAACAGGGGGGATAATGGCGATTAGCAAAGGAGGTAGTTTCTTCTCTTTCTGTGAATGGTGTTCACCTTGGCCGCTAGCGGTTTCCATATTTTTCGAATTCCAATAGGTTTCACCTTTGCCTTCTGATTTCTTCAACGCATATTTCAAGCAATAGCCATTTAGAATCATGATCGCAATCGTAGCGACGATCCCAACGAGCGGGGCAGCCATCACCGTTGTCCCAAAATACTTTGTCGGAATGACATTATGAATGGCAGGCGTTCCGGGAAGCATTGTCATGGAAAACGTAGCAGCTCCGAAAAAGAATGCGGCCATAAATAAATGCCACGGAATATCTAACTCCCTAAACAGCGGCTTAGCAATCGGAATCATCGCAAAAATAACGACATGAACAGCGACACCCCCATAAGTTAAAACCCCTGCCATCGCTACTACTGCCACCAACACTCTAAATTTGCTCTTCTTCCCGATCACTTTTAAAATCCCTTTCGCGATGACACTAGCTGCCCCGCTATCCTCCATAAATTTTCCAAACATGGAGGCTAAGAGAAAAATAAAGAAAAATTGTTTAGCAAACTTGATAAACCCGCCCATATACGCCTCTTGAAGAGTTTCAAGCAAGGGCATTTGATTAAGCAAAATCACCATGATACTTGCCAGCGGAGCGATAATAATAATCGAAAAACCCCTGAGCGCTAAGAAGATGAGCAGCGCCAATGAAAAAATGACGACAGCTACTTCCCAAATCATGTGATCCTCCACCCCTCTGCCTTGATATTTTTTAAATTTTCTGAAATGTAAAATGCAAGACGAATGCCAATCAATAGAGTTTCGAACGGCAATGTTTTTCGTTCCGCCCATAGCAAAGATTCTATTGCATTTGCAACTCTTCGAACCACTTTTGCAAATAAGGCATTCTTACAGAGATGGAGGAAGTTGAGTGAATAAAACTGATTCCTCTTGAGTTGCCCTTCTCCCCCGCTGAAGAGCAAATGTTGCTGATGAACCTTTCTACATCTGTGGAAAATGACGTAACGGCCCTAATTTTTTGCGTGTTTGGGATGTGAAGGAGAACGATATGCATCCGAGACAGAAGAAGCTATTTTGGAACAAAGAACACGCTATAAATGGCCAAATGAAAAACGGCCTGAGCGGAAACCCTTCAGGCCGTTTCGCATCATTCTCCCATCCGTCGAAGCAACGAATACGGAATCGCCTCCCCGACCCGCCCGTTTCGTCCAGTCGTCGTCTCCGCCGTCGTGAGCGCATTCCAAATCGCTTCTTCCGTCGCCTCGATCGCGGCTTGAAACAGTTCATTCATGAGCGGCGCATCATCGCGGACGAGCGGAGGGACGGGTTGAAGAACAGAATCAGAAAAGTGGGGGATCGTATAAGCGGTGGAAAAGGCAATGACGATATCGCCGCTGCCGTGATGGACGTGGCTTCCCGTCCGCCCGAGCCCCACCGCCGCCCTTCGCGCCAACCGCTTCAGCTGCCGCGCATCAAGCGGCGCATCGGTCGCGACAATCATCATAATCGATCCAGGCGGCACGTCCCGCTCATCAAACGACGGCGGCACATACGGCACGAACCGCAGCTCCCCACGCCGCCCAAAATTGCTCACGACCAGCACCCCGACCGTATACGCCCCGTCCGCGATCCGCGACGAACTGCCCACGCCCCCTTTCCAGCCAAAGCACATCATGCCCGTCCCCGCGCCGACCGCTCCTTCTTCCATCTCCACCCGCGCCTCGGCAATCGCCTGTTTCGCATGCGCCTTCGTCACCGCCATCGCCCGCGCCGTGTTCAAATAGCTGTCATTGCATTCCCCGACAACGATATTGACAGACCCGGTCGTATCCCCAATCTCCGGCGTCGCCTCCAACATATATTCCAGCGTTCCTTGCCAAACTGTCCCGACGCTGAACGTATTCGTCAACATAATCGGTGACTCGATCAACCCAAGTTCCTCGACCTGTACCAGCCCGGCCGTTTTCCCGAACCCGTTCAAAACAAAACAAGCCGCGGGCACCTTTTCCAAAAACCAATTGCCCCCATGCGGCAACACCGCCGTCACCCCAGTGCGGATCACCGTCCGTTCATCCATATCCTCTCGAATCGTCACATGCCCCACCCGAACCCCAGACACGTCCGTGATTTGATTCCGCTTCCCCACCGGAAGCGTGCCGATGGAAAACCCGAGATCGCGAAGTTTTTGGCGCATTGATGTGAAGCCTCCTGTCACAAATCTATCCTCCCTCACATCATCATCATAATGTAAAAAGAAATGAAAGTATAAAAAATATAGAAAAAGGACTTGTGTTTTCCAAATATAAAAATTATTATATTAATAGGATCATACCACAGCAATGATCTCAGGGTTACTATGATAAGGGCTTTCTGCCTATAGGCAGACTGACCCGCGGCGTTGGGGATCGCCTATCGCCCGCTTTTGTCGGGCATTCCCCGCTCTTAGGCAAACGAAGACCTTGGCGGAAAACGTCAAGGTCTTTTTTACTACACAACTATTGTATATGGGAGGGGAGACCAACATGAAGTATAAAATCGGTCTTGATATTGGTATTACCTCTATCGGCTGGGCTATCATTAATTTGGACATTCCTCGCATCGAAGATTTAGGTGTCCGCATCTTTGATAGAGCGGAAAACCCGCAAACGGGAGAATCACTAGCTCTCCCTCGACGCCTCGCCCGCTCGGCCCGGCGTCGGCTGCGCCGCCGCAAGCATCGTCTTGAACGCATTCGCCGTCTGCTCATCCGTGAAGGAGTCTTAACGAAAGAAGAACTGGACAAGCTATTCGAGGAAAAGCATGAAATTGGCGTCTGGCAGCTGCGCGTTGAGGCATTGGATCGAAAATTAAACAACGATGAGTTGGCCCGCGTCCTCCTTCATCTGGCTAAACGGCGCGGCTTCAAATCCAACCGCAAAAGTGAGCGCAGCAACAAAGAAAACAGCACGATGCTCAAACATATTGAAGAAAACCGAGTCATTCTTTCTGGCTACCGAACCGTCGGCGAAATGATTGTGAAAGATCCAAAGTTTACGCTCCATAAACGCAATAAAGGAGAAAATTACACAAACACGATCGCCCGCGATGACTTAGAACGTGAGATCCGACTCATTTTTTCCAAACAGCGCGAGTTTGGAAACATGAGTTGCACGGAAGAGTTTGAGAATGAATATACCGCCCTCTGGGCGTCACAACGTCCTTTCGCTTCCAAAGATGACATTGAGAAAAAAGTAGGTTTGTGTACATTTGAACCGAAAGAAAAGCGGGCGCCAAAAGCAACATACACATTCCAATCATTCATCGCCTGGGAGCACATCAATAAATTGCGGCTCGTCTCCCCATCAGGCGCACGGGGGCTCACCGATGAGGAGCGCCATCTTCTATACGAACAAGCGTTCCTTAAAAATAAAATCACCTATCATGATATTCGGACGTTGCTTAATTTGCCTGACGACACTTACTTTAAAGGCATTGTCTACGACCGGAACATGCCCTTGAAGCAAAACGAAACCATCCGCTTCCTTGAACTCGACGCCTATCATCAGATTCGGAAAACCATTGACAAAGTGTATGGAAAAGGAAAGTCCAGTTCGTTTCTTCCCATCGATTTCGATACATTCGGTTATGCCCTGACATTATTCAAAGATGATGCCGATATTCGCAGCTACTTGCGAAATGAATATGAACAAAACGGGAAACGGATGCCAAATTTGGCGGACAAGGCATACGATAACGAACTGATTGAGGAACTGTTGAGCTTATCATTTACAAAATTCGGCCATTTGTCGCTAAAGGCGCTCCACAACATGCTCCCGTATATGGAACAAGGTGAGGTCTACTCTTCGGCTTGTGAACAGGCGGGATACACGTTTACAGGGCCGAAGAAAAAACAAAAAACGGGGCTGCTTCCGACTATTCCGCCGATCGCCAATCCGGTCGTCATGCGCGCGTTGACACAGGCGCGAAAAGTGGTGAATGCCATCATCAAAAAGTACGGTTCGCCAGTATCCATTCATATCGAGCTAGCTCGCGATTTATCACAAACGTTTGACGAACGGCGCAAAACAAAAAGAGAACAAGATGAAAACCGGAAGAAAAACGAAACCGCCATCCGCCAGCTCATAGAATACGGGCTGACGCTAAATCCAACCGGTCTTGACATTGTCAAATTCAAACTGTGGAGCGAACAAAACGGGAGATGCGCCTACTCACTTCAGCCAATCGAAATTGAACGACTGCTTGAACCTGGTTATACGGAAGTAGATCATGTGATTCCATATAGCCGAAGCTTGGACGACAGTTATACAAATAAAGTGTTGGTATTGACAAAAGAAAACCGCGAAAAAGGCAACCGCATTCCTGCCGAGTATTTAGGGGTCGGAACCGAACGCTGGCAACAGTTTGAAACATTTGTGTTAACGAACAAGCAGTTTTCTAAAAAGAAGCGGGATCGGTTGCTCCGGCTTCATTACGATGAAAGCGAAGAAACGGAATTTAAAAACCGAAATTTAAATGACACCCGGTATATTTCACGATTTTTCGCCAACTTTATTCGTGAACATCTTAAATTCGCTGACAGCGATAACAAACAAAAAGTATACACCGTCAACGGTCGCATTACCGCCCATCTGCGAAGCCGCTGGGATTTTAACAAAAACCGTGAAGAATCCGATTTGCATCATGCGGTAGATGCCGCCATCGTCGCCTGCACGACGCCGAGCGATATCGCCCGAGTCACCGCCTTTTATCAACGGCGCGAGCAAAACAAAGAATTGGCCCAAAAAACGGAACCGCAATTTCCGCAGCCTTGGCCGCACTTCGCTGATGAGCTGCGGGCGCGTTTATCAAAACATCCAAAAGAGAGTATAAAAGCTCTCAATCTTGGAAATTATGATAACGAGAAACTCGAATCGTTGCAGCCGGTTTTTGTGTCCCGAATGCCGAAGCGAAGCGTCACAGGGGCGGCTCACCAAGAAACATTGCGGCGATACATCGGCATCGATGAACGGAGCGGGAAAATCCAAACTGTTGTCAAAACGAAACTGTCTGAAATCAAACTGGATGCGAGCGGACATTTTCCGATGTACGGCAAAGAAAGTGACCCAAGGACATACGAAGCGATCCGCCAGCGGCTGCTTGAGCATAACAATGACCCGAAAAAGGCGTTCCAAAAACCGTTGTACAAGCCAAAAAAGAACGGGGAACCCGGGCCTATCATTCGGACAGTGAAAATCATCGACACAAAAAACCAAGTCATCCCGCTCAATAATGGCAGAACCGTTGCCTACAACAGCAACATCATCCGGGTCGATGTGTTCGAGAAAGACGGCAAATACTATTGTGTCCCCATCTATACAATGGATATGATGAAAGGGATCTTGCCAAACAAAGCGATCGAGCCGAACAAACCGTACTCTGAGTGGAAGGAAATGACGGAGGACTATACGTTCCGATTCAGCTTGTATCCAAATGATCTCATTCGCATTGAACTTCCTCGGGAAAAAGCGATCAAGACCACTGCGGGTGAAGAAATCAAAATCAAAGACTTTTTTGCATACTATAAAACGATTCATTCAGGTACAGGCGGAATGGAATTGGTCAGCCATGACCGTGGTTTCTCCCTATCTGGCATCGGTTCAAGAACCCTCAAACGATTCGAAAAATACCAAGTAGATGTGCTTGGAAACATCTACAAAGTGAGAGGGGAAAAAAGAGTTGGGTTGGCGTCATCTTCTCATCCGAAAGCCGGGGAAACTATCCGTTCGTTACAATCAACTCGTGATTGAACAGGAAGAAAAAGTTTCTATCCCGTTGGAGGATATTTGTTCCATTGTCATCGAAGAGCAAGCCGTAAGTATAACTGCAGTTGCTTTAAGCAAAATGGCGGAGTATAACATCACCCTGTTCACTTGCGACCAAAAACGGCTCCCCAGTGGGGTGCTGCAGCCGTTCCAAAAACATTCTCGCCAAGTGGGCGTGCTACACATGCAGTACGCCTACTCCAAGCCTTTTAAAAAACGAATTTGGCAGCGAATCGTCATCCAAAAACTAATGAATCAAGCAAAATGTTTGGAGTTCCTGAACAAAGAAGGAGCAGATGAACTATACCGCATCAGCAAAACCGTCGACTCTGGAGACAGCAATAACCGCGAAGCGTATGGAGCCAAAAAGTACTTTCTGTATTTATTTGGAAGTGAATTCACCCGGCGAAGCGACTCAGTGGTGAACGCTGCTTTAAATTACGGATACGCCATTATGCGCGGACTCGTCGCCCGCTCTCTCGTCGGGTATGGCTTTTTCCCATGCTTAGGAATTTACCACGATAACGAGTTGAACAAATTTAATCTCGCCGACGATTTTATGGAAGTATTGCGCCCGCTCGTCGACCTATACGTAGCCCAGCACATTCAACCGGACGATGAATTTTCTCCGTCCATTCGGGCAGACTTATATAATTTGGCCAATATGGACATACTAATGAATGGAGAAAAACTGACCGTCGTGAACGCGGTGGAAGAAATGACAAAAAGCTTCGTCACTGCAAGCCGGAGCCAAGACCCTTCGTTGTTGAAATTGCCGGAACTTCTCCCGTTGCAACTGCACGTATATGAGTAAGTTTATGCGGTTGCTCGTCTTTTTTGATCTCCCCGTCGTGACCAACCGGGAGAAGCGCGAATACCGGCGATTTCGCACATTCCTGCTGAACGAAGGGTATGATATGTTGCAGTTTTCAGTCTACAGCCGCGTCTGCCACGGACACGAAGCAACGAATAAACATTTGGCAAGATTAAAACGCAACTTGCCCCCTCAAGGGTCGATTCGGGCGATGGTCGTAACGGAAAAGCAGTATGCAAAAATGCAGCTGCTTCTCGGGGAACCAACGGTACAAGAAAAGAAAATGACATCCACCCAGCTAACGCTTTTTTAAAAAACGGAAATGGTTCCCCCTTTTTGCATAAGCACATTTGCATTTTTTGAAAGCAAAAAAGCCTGCGATCCTTGAGATTGCAGGCTTTTTTGGATACGTATTATACCACAGCGATAATCTCAGGGGAACTATGACTCACTCAGCTGACTGAAATCAACAATAGGTATTATACCACAGCGATAATCTCAGGGGAACTATGACTAACTTTTTCACCACTATTACAAGCATAGGATTATACCACAGCGATAATCTCAGGGGAACTATGACGAAAAGAAGGGGCTTTCTGCTGAACAGGCGATTATACCACAGCGATAATCTCAGGGGAACTATGACGGCTTGAATGAAAAAGGCTGGCACTTCCAATTATACCACAGCGATAATCTCAGGGGAACTATGACTTTAGCCGGTTAGCAATCGTCAATAGCGCAATTATACCACAGCGATAATCTCAGGGGAACTATGACCACGAACAACGTCTTTGTCAACCATACGGAATTATACCACAGCGATAATCTCAGGGGAACTATGACGTTTTATGCGAGAGGAGGAACGCCGTGCGCATTATACCACAGCGATAATCTCAGGGGAACTATGACAATTGGAATGTCATCCAATATGCAGTGCTTATTATACCACAGCGATAATCTCAGGGGAACTATGACTGTATTCTTTGTTGATCCCCCGTATGTTGGATTATACCACAGCGATAATCTCAGGGGAACTATGACCCAACGCTCAATCCCGTGTCATTGAAGAAGATTATACCACAGCGATAATCTCAGGGGAACTATGACTATTGATTCCTTCATTCATTGCGATAAACGATTATACCACAGCGATAATCTCAGGGGAACTATGACTTCCTCGCGTTTTTTCAATACATCGCGAATATTATACCACAGCGATAATCTCAGGGGAACTATGACGGCCTGCAGCAAAGCATGAACAAAAGTAGATTATACCACAGCGATAATCTCAGGGGAACTATGACAGTACGGCGCAAATCCAAGACGGCGCGATTATTATACCACAGCGATAATCTCAGGGGAACTATGACCGTTCGTTCCGTCGTGCGACCAGCTGGCCGATTATACCACAGCGATAATCTCAGGGGAACTATGACCGTATTGAGGTTTACAAAGAAGAAGAGGCAATTATACCACAGCGATAATCTCAGGGGAACTATGACTGTGAATCTAAATAGCATATTGCTGTCACAATTATACCACAGCGATAATCTCAGGGGAACTATGACTATTGTGGCTTATGTATAGACACATCTTGAATTATACCACAGCGATAATCTCAGGGGAACTATGACTTGTTGGTCAACGTATTGGACAGACGCTTTATTATACCACAGCGATAATCTCAGGGGAACTATGACTACACGATGATCAGCCTGTCTTCGCCTTTCAGCTTCTTCTCGACCAGCAGATCGACGCGGTACTTTCCCGCCGGACGTCACATCGGTAACAGCTCTTCGGATAAAAAGGACAGATGGTGGAAATCGATATGCTCGTGCATGTCGGAGAAAAAGAGAAGGAGGAACTCTTCAAAAAACGTGCGGATCAGCTCTTTGAACAGCCGATCATGGTCAATCGCCATTCGATCACCTCACCTTGATGGTCTCTCTTCTTTTATTCGCCATCCCCAAGGCGGCATCCTGCTCACAACGAGAAAAAATCATTGGCCAATTGTGACTGCCGGCAAGCACTAAGCAAGTTGGTTTCTCTTTCTTTTCTCATGTACAAACGGCTTAGTCTTTTACTGCTAAGTCAAACGAAGAGGACAAGACGATCAAAACGGCCAAAAAACACAAGGGAGTGAATGGGGAGCATTCGTGGAATTAAAGCAATGGCATACTACTCATAAGCTATAGGAAGAACAGGTGTCTTCATTCCTCATAGGTACGATAAAAACACAAAACGACCCAAAAGTAGGAATGGGCCATCGTGTTTCAATCCCTCATAGTTATGGTAAAAACCCAAACAGCGTTGCCATATCAAGCTTTCTCCCGCGGCCGCAACTTCAGCATAACACGTCCCGAATATTCTGCCAATCAAGCCCATCCATGATGGAGAGATTAAGCAATCAAACCCAATGTCGTCGACCCCCTGGGTTTTTGCGTGATTGGAGGTCGACGACAAACAAGGAATGCTTCTTGGTGGCTGGCTTGCTTTGTTTCCTGATTGATGTTTGCCTAAGCGAGGACAAACGCTCATCATGCGGCGAATAAGACCGAGATGCCGCCTGCTCATCCATCGCGGGCAATAAGAATACAAATATTGGAATCCCAACACTTGCATGAGTGGGGGTCAGTGCTAACTTTTTATGTCTCGAAGTAGTCGGTCGATGATCGCCTCTTGATACCCCGCTTTTTTCTTTCGCTCCATCTCCTCTTTCACCGGCCGCAATGGTTCCGATGCGACGGATGCGAGCTTGGCGAGGCGCTCAGGTGGGAGTTCAACAACTGGGTTGGCGGCCGCATAATCGTCTAAGGAAAAGCGCCAAAGTGTGACGGACTGTCCATACCGTTCAAGCAGCCGTTCGGCCATGGCCAATCCTTCCGGGTCAAAGTCACCGGAATAATACAACTTGGCGCCAGAGGAAGCGAGCAAATCGAGCAGCTTCATCGTCGCCAAATTCATTTGCCCGTTCGTGCTGACAAGCGGGGCGCGGGTGTCAAGCAGCGTCGAAAAAACACCAGCGTTTTCGACAATGTACACCGCCCCGCCGCGGGCGGGACGGGCGCCGACAAGCAGCAGTATATCCCTGAGCGGCATGTTCAGCGCCGTGTTCGTCTCCAACGCGGCGGAGAAGACGGGATGCGGGCCATCGGCGGTTTCGGCGAGAATGTTGGCGCAGGTGACAAAGTTTAAGATGTCCTCGCGGAGCAGCCCGACGGACTGGAGCAACGCGCTGACGCTCTCCACAGAAACCATGTCCCATTCCCCAGGCACGGTCGTCTGCAACGCCGAAACCAACAATCTCCCTGGGAGAGTGGACAAATCGAACGCATGCGGGTCGCCCGCCACTTGCTGGGCAAAGAGCGGAAGGCGCATGTACGAAGAGAGCGGGAGGCGGCCCAAAGCGGCGCCGACAAGGCGGACGGCGGCCTCAAGACCATTGCGATCGGTGTCGTACGCCGCTTGGACGAAGCGCTGGCGGTGGACGGACTGAACCCAGTGATGCTCCTCGGCAAGGCGCGTGAAAAACCGCTCCCGTTCTTCCTCTTCCGCTTGGCGCCGCTCTTTGTTTGATACAAGCGGGACGCCGAAATACTGTTCAAGCAGTTCGACGAGTCCAACGCCCGCAAACCTTGTCTGTCCGAGCTGTTTTTCAAAGTCGGAGAGAAAGACGCGGGAGACGTCTTTGCCGAAAAAGGCGGCGATCGACTCCCGCTCCTCCTCGGAGAACGACTGCAACGAAACCGCGCCGCCAACGCGGCCGAGCGACTCGTACTTGCGTTTCATTTCGGCAAACAGCCGCTTGAAGCCCGGTTCGGAGCGGAAAAAGGCGGCCGCTTCTTTGGCGGTGCTCACGTCTCGATCATCTCCCATTCTTTGTCATTCACCATGAGCTGTTTGACGCGGCCGTTCCAGCGGTAATGAATGACGGTGACAAACGACGCGTTGCGCGGGCGGACGAGTTCGCAAATGGACAAAGCGGGCACGGTGTCGTAGTCGCCCCAAAGCGCCTGCGAGTTCATGATATAGTTAAAACCGAGCTGTTCGACAAGGCCAAACAGATTGCGGATGTTGTTTTCATCAACGCCGGCGAACGCCTCGTCGAGCGAGATGATGTACGGGGCGTCGTCGCCCGCTTCTTGGTAGCGCGAATACGCCGCGGCGAAAAGGGGAATGTACATCGCCATCGCCTTTTCCCCGCCGCTGAATTGGTAAAAACGGTGGTTCGTCAGCTCGCGTTTCGGCTCATTTGTTTTTTCATAGTACAAGGTGAAGGCAAACCATTTCCGATAGTCGAGTACTTCTTTAATAATTTGATGGAGTGTGTTGCCTTGGCCGCGCTCCTCAAGCAATTCGCGGGCGCGGGCGATTTTCGAGCGGAAATGGTTCGTCACCCGTTGCAAATCTTCTTCTCTAAGCAACCGCGAATCGATCCGCAACAGACGGACCAACTCTTTCGTATCCAGCTCCGCTTCCGTCTCCGCCGTTTTCGGCTTCCACTGAATGGACAGCACGAGCCCTGATGACGTGTCGAGGCCGCCCATCAATTTGTTCATCTCATTCACCCACCGCTCAGCGCGTTGGATGCGGCTGCGCAAAATGCGGCCGACTGATTTTAAAATGACTTCCTCATATAGCTCGCGATCTTGTTCTTTCATATATTCGTGTTGCAAGGCGATGTCGCGCTCCACCTCCGCCAGCACGGCAAACGGCGTAGCGCGCTGGCCTTTGTAGTCGAGATAAATGACATGCCGTTCTTGTTTCTCCCGCCAGTCTGCCGCTTTCATCGCCATCTCGTCGTCTGGGGCGGCGGCGATCCATTCGGGCTCCTTTTGTTCGGCCAGCCGCTCGAACATTGCCCGGTATTCAGTCAAGTTGGACGACTCTTGGAAAAAGACGGTGTTCAGCCGCGCCAGAAGCGAGGAACGCGTCTCCTTGAGCACTGCTTCATACCGCCGTTTCGCTTCTTTGGCCTGCTCTAAGAGGGAGTGTGAACGATCAACCTCTACAAGCCCAAGTACCGCTTCATCGGCAAACGACCGTTCCCACCTGCCAGCGAGCTCGTGGGCGAACGCTTCCCGCCGTGCTCCTTTTTCCCGCTCTTCGGCCAGGCGCATGAGGCGCTGCTCCGTCCGCGCCCGTTCGTTGACAAGGCGCGGAATTTCTTGCCGCAAAAACGCCAATCGTTCTTGAATGCGGGCGATTTCCGCGCGAATGTCATCTGCCCCCATTTGTGCGAGCGTCCGTTCCATCTCTGCGATTCGCAAGGCGAGCCGCTCTGTTTCCTCACGAAGCCGATTTCGTTCGCCTTTCGCTTCGTCGATCTCCTCACACAGCGCCGCGAGCTGCTCGCGCTGTTGGGCGATCATCGCCTCGGTATGGCGCGTTTCACGGTAAAGCACTTCGAGTTCGTGCAAATGGCGGACGTACGATTTCATGGCGAGCTGGGCTTGTTCGCAGCCGTCCAAGGTAAAGGCCAAATCAAGCTCGGCCGATTCGTCATGAAGCTGTTGGTTGATTTGTTTCCATTCGCTCGCCAAGAGGGCGGCTTTTTCTTCTTGCCGCTTCCATTCCCGTTCTTTACTTTCGGCTTGGCGGCGGGCTTCTTGCCCTTCCTCAAACGCGGTGCGCACATCGCGGTCCGATGGGAAGGACATAAACCAATCGGCAAGCGCTTGGATGGCCGTTTCCACCGCCCGATGCTCACCGCTTAGACGGTCGATCTCTTGTCCCACAGCGGCGATCTCGGCTTCCAGCGCCGCGATGTTCTCAAGCCGCCACCGCTCCCGCGCCGCACGGCCGATGAACATCGCCCGCGCTCTCCGCGGCGCATGGCCGCGGACAAGCCCGAGCGAATAGCGTCCTGTTTCGTCGATCATCATGCCGCCTTCTTGTTCCGCATCGGTGATCACGATGCTTCGGAGCACTTCCTCAATTCGCTCCGCTGACACAGGGGCATTCGCATCGGGGCGTAAATAATCAGCGAGCGTGTGCGCCATATGAACCGGGTTCGGGATGAGCACACGGTCACAATCGACGTCGACATCGCGGGCCGCAATGAGGGCGTCAAGCAGCCCAGCGTGCGAAAGCGCCGATTCGATCCGCTCGCGCACATCGTCAGGCACATCGTCGGCAAATTCGACCGCGGCATAAAACGGGACAAACGGAATCCCTTCCCGTTCCAATGCTGAGCGGGCGGCTGTCGTTTGTTCATCCCGTTCGGGTTCAGGGTCGCGTTGTTCCCGCCATTGGCGCAGTTCGGCCTCACGTTCTGCCCGTTTCTCTTCCAACAGGCGGATGTCATGTTCGAGCCGCCATTTCTCATCCTTTTTCTTACCGACGGCGTCGTAATACGCTTGAACGAACGGGCGCTTCAGATCATCGAGCGAATACTGTTCATAGAGTGCGCCCATTTGTTGCAAAAACGACTGAATGTCCGTTTCGGAAACGTCGATTCCTCCCTGCTCGACCCAGGCAAGCACGGCGTGTTCCAACCGATCCTTCTCCTGCTCGAACAGCTCTTCCCATTTCCGTTGCTGATGGCGCCATTCGTCCATTTCCCGCCGCCGCTCGCCCACTTCGTTGCTCACTTCTTCATAGCGCCGTTTCACATCGTCATGCCTGCGCCAAAGGCGCGCCAGTCTCTCAAGCCGCTCGATATGGCAGTCAGCTTCCTGTTTCCAAGCGGCAAACAAAAACTCTTGTTGCTTTTGACGATGGCGATGAAAATCGCCTTCATTCGTTTCATGTAAAGAAAAGGCTCCTTCTTCCGCATCCGCCCGCAGCTGCCCCAGCTCGTCTTCAAGCTTCCGTTCAAGGTCATCCAGCCGCGCTTCCGATTCATCGAGGCGGCGGCGGTGTTGACGTTCTTGCCGTTCTTTTTCCGCGATCATCTGCTCGTGCCGCTCCCACCGCTCCTCTAGACGCTCCCTCTCCGCTTTCAACTGTTCATACTTCTCCGCTTGCTGGAACACTTCATGGCCAGCCAAGTCGATTTCGCGTGAACGCAGCACGTCTTCTTCGCGGCGGAGGCGGATGATGGACTCCTCAAGCTCATCAAGCGTCTTTCGCGCCTGCTCTTCTTCATCGTGGAGGCGTTGTTGCTCGGCGGCGAGCTGTTCGGCTCGTTTAACCGCTTTTACGTATTCCGTCGCCTTTTCGGCGATCATATATTCGTTGTAAAGGCGGTATTGATCGCAAAGGCGCTTCAACGCCCGCTCGTCGCGTTCGAGCTGATCAAGCTGCTGCTTCGCCTGATCCATGTTCTCGATCGTTTCGGATAAATGGCGAAGCTCGTCGTCGGTCAACGGGGGCAGCGAGCTTTCTAAAATCTCATAAATGACCGTCGGCTTAAAGTCTTTGGACAGCTTCGGGCTGCGCAGTTGAATGAGCAATTCGATCAGTTCTTGAAACGCCTCGAGCGATTCAAAGTGAAACACATGTTTATTCACGAGCTCCATATACTCTTTTTGCGTCTCGACGACCGTCCCGCCCGCGCCGAGCAAGGCGGCGAGCTCGCGTTTTGTCAGCGGGATTTTTTCACCGGTTTTTTCTTGTTTATACAACTGAAGACCATAGCCGATGCGGCGGTTGTCAAAGAGGACAAACCCCCAGAAATCGAGGCTTTTTTGCCGTTTCGCACGCAGGCCGATGCCCGTTGTGACGTATTGGTCGGATGTTTTTCGTTTATATTCCAAAAACAAATACCCGGTCCGCTCATCGCGGTTGACGACATCTTTTTCCCCAAGCAAGTAGTCTTCCATGCGCCGCGCCCGTGAGCCGAACGGATCGAGGCGGTCGGGCGTCTTCTTGCCGTCAAGCAGCACCGGAATCAAGCTTTGCATCGTCACCGACTTGCCCGCCCCGTTGCTTCCCCGCAAGAGCAGCTTTCCGTCGGCGAAATGAAAATATTGCTCGTCATAATACCAAAAATTAATCAATCCGGCGCGATGAAGCACCCATGGATTCGCCATGTTCCTCCCCCCTCTTTCGCGTCAAAATCATCCGGATACCGTCCCGACACCCGCCCGAGGAGCGGGTAAAGGACGATCATGCCGGTGTCGTGCTCTGTATCGGCCATGCGCCATTCGCGAAGCGCCGCGAGCACCTCGCGGACAAGCTCAGCAGCCGACATGTCGCGGTACGTTTTCCCCCATCCTGCTCCATAGCGGAGCCGGCAATCGGCAAGCCAGGCGGAAAATTGTTCAGGCGTCAATCGTATGCGGCCGTATTCATCCGGCGGATATTCCTCAAGCCGCTCGCGCACCAAGGCGGCAAAATGAAGGATGATCTCCGACGTTCCTTTCTGATCAGGAAATACGGTGTACGGCGCCTGCCGTTCGGGAAGCGTCAACATGGCGGCATTTTTGTACAATTCATACCGAAACGGCGTATGCGCTTCGATATCATCACGCAGCCGATGCCGGAAGTTGCGCAAGTAGTAAAAATCTTGCTCGTCCCCTTCCGTCCGATGCACGACCGGAGATAAAAACAGCTTCCGATATAGGCGATGGCGCCGATAGTCTTGCGGCGAGGCTTTCCATTCCTCGGCGAGCAGTTCATCGATCGATTCATATTGCAACAAATCTTTTGGGTACGTGCGCATAAAATAACGGGCCAACACCGGCACTTCGTACAACGCCTCTTCCTCCACATGGTGGGCGAACGCCTCAATCTCCCCATCCACCCGGCGGACGAGTCCGATTTGTTCCGCCGTTTTCAACACGCGGATGAGCGCGCGCCGATGCGAGTAGTTCGTCCAATCGACAGGTAGATCACCCGGGTACATGGCGCGAATTTCTTCACATACGTCAGAAAGCAAAAACTTTTCTTCCACCGCTTTTCCTTCCACATACGCCATCAAACAACAAAACAACGCATAGTCAAGCGGCTCTTGAAACGACTCGATTCCCATCCACGGCTCCGGCTCGGCGGGAATTTTCTCGAGCTTGGCGAAATAGCGATGAACGATGAGCCGATAGCCAAACTTCTCCTCCACATACCTTTTCAACACATGTTCGCGCTCACGGACGAGCTGATACAAATCCGGCTCTTTGTCGCGAATGATCCAAAACTGCTCAAACAGCGCGGCGAGCGCTTCCTTCGCCTTGTCGTCAAATGCCGTTTCCATCCTCACTCACCTCCCGAAAGCACATGAATTTCGTAGTTCGGCATCACGAGTTCCCCATCTTCTGCGCGAAGGCAAATCATCCCCTCTTTGGCCGCCACTTTGACCACCCAACCGTTTTCCGTTTTGATTGCTTGCCCCTCGCGCCCCATCGCTTTGGCGATCCAGCCAAGCAGCGTTTTCCGTACATATGGGGTCACCTCAGGAAGGTCGGCAAGCACAATTTTCCCGTCGGCCACAAGCTGCCTGAGCGCCGCTTCCTCGCGCGCTTTTTCTTCCAAATAGCGAAGACGCGCTTCTTCTTTCTCCCGTTCTTTGTCTTCAATCGCCTGCGGCTTTTTCTTTTCCCCATAGTGGCGGACGCGCGGCTTTGTCACCCACTCGGCTGGCGACTCGTCCCACACATCGCGGTATAGGTTATCTGTCGCCTCCGTATCAGCGGCGAGATGTTTCGTATGGAAGCAACCGAACACGACCGCTGACAGGCAGTGCGCCTCTTCAATCGATTCAAGGCGGGAAAACCAACGGGCCAAATGCAAGTAGTCGCCTTTGCGGCTGCGAAAATGGTGATGCCGCTCGCCAAGCCGCTGCACGACGCGCGTCAGGCGGCGAATTGCCTCATTCGTCTGGTATTGTAAAAACGAAAGCTCGCTCTCGCGCCCATCGCGGCCTAAAAACCATTCACACAGGCTGCGCCACGTCTCCCATTTTTCTTCAATCTGCACAGCGCGCGACGGAGCGCTGTCGGCAAAGCGCGGGATCGACCGCTCATAGTCGACGACATGCTCGATGAACTTCCGAACCCCTTCTTCCGGCAAGTCTTCCAGCAATTGCTCAATCTGCATCGACGTTTTTTGCAAAGCGATGATAAAATCGCGCAAATAGGCGGTAAATTGCTCCTTGTAAACGAGAAACGATTCCGCCGTCATCCTCTCTTCCAAGTTTTCGCTATGCAAATAGGCGATATAGTCAGCGGAATTTTGGATGATTTTCTTGAAATAATCGAACGTCTCCTCCCACACTTGATGCATTTCATCCGCTTGTTCGTGAAACCCGGAAGCGAGGATCGCCTCCATGCGGGAAAGCGAGGTGTACAGACGGTCAAACCGCGTTTTCTCAAGCGATCCTCCGAACGAATCCCCGAGCTGCTCAAGCGTGCGGATCATTCGCTCAATTTCCACCGTGTACGGACTGCATTGGTAGCGGAACCGCTTTTTCTTAAACTCTTCAATCGTCCGCACGTGGGAAGTCTCTTGGCGGGCGATCAAATTGTTCCATTTGACGAGCTGGTCGAGGTCTTGCTGCAAGTCGTCTTCCGTATAATCAGCAAACTCCTCGTGCTGCTTTAAAAAGGTGTACACCTCTTCCGGAAACAAATATTGCCGCATCCGCTCATGTTGAATGTAGAAATAGCGCAAAATCGCCCGGTAGCGGTGCGCGTTTTCTGTCGATAAATATTTTGTTTCGACAATCGGCTTCAACCATGTGGCATCCATCTTCGTCCACCTTTGCTTCGATTTTTCTATGTTTATTGTAACGATTCTTTCTGCTCTTTTTCTAGCCAAAATCATGGTTCCCATTTTTTTCTCGCCATCTAGGCTCGCTTTTTGTAAAATAGAGGGGAAGGGAGGTGAAACGAATGGAAGCGTTGCTGCGGGAAATTTTGCACGAAGTGAAAGCGACGCGCGCAGCGGTCGAATCGCTCGAACAACGTGTTGGCGCCTTGGAGGGGCAAGTGGCCCAGCTCAATGAACGAACAGGGGCTCTTGAAACCCAAATGATCCAGCTGAATAAGCGCACAGGTGTTCTCGAGCAACAGGTCGCACAGCTCAACGAACGAACAAGCGCCCTTGAGCAGCAGTTCACTCAGTTGAACGAGCGGACAAGCAACCTTGAGCACCAAGTTGCTCATCTCAACGAACGCATGGGCACTGTCGAACACCAAGTCGTGCAACTCAACGAACGCATGGGCACTGTCGAACACCAAGTCGTGCAACTCAACGAACGCATGGCCACTGTCGAACATCAAGTCGCTCAACTGAACGAGCAGACGAACACGCTTGAACAACGTGTCGACCTGATTTATGAGCGCACGAACGAAACGAAGGCGATCGTTGAAGCGCTCCGCCATGGGCAAGAAGTGCTGGCCGCCAAATACGAGGCGATGGCGCACGACCTTCACCATATGAAAGGCGACCTCACCCATATCACATCCATCCTCGAAGACAAAGTGCTGCCTGCCCTCGCCGAACATGAAGCGGGACTGCACGTCTTAAACGCCCGCGTCTTCAAAACGGAAAGCGCCCTTCATCGCCTTGTTCACGCTTAATAGAATCCCCATAGAGAAACGTTCCACCCTGACTCTTTTTCTCTAAAAGGCCGGTGAAAAACAGTTGTCACGAGCAAATCAGTGGCATTTCGCCAAAAAAGAAGACTGGTTTCGTAAATCTTTTCTAATTGACAAATAGATGGAACGAGCAGTATTTTGTACGAGATCACCATCCTTCTAAGCAGCCGTGAGCCGCCGTTTGTTTGTTCGAGTGTTTATCGATTCCCCTTCATCTTGCCCATTTGCCAAATCATAGGCCGTTCTCGCGGCAAGTGGGGGCATCTCCCATTCTCAATCAACAGCTTAGGGCATGCCTGGCTGGCAAATCGACGGATCAGCTCCGCGCTATCTAAAATTCTCGAATTCGGAGTATTCTGGAGAATCCGAGAGCATTCCTAAGTATTTGTAAGGATCAGTGAGGAGAAAACACCTCTCACGGCGAGAACAGGCGACAGACGGATAGATCGAATGATACCAAATTTGCCAGCTGCGTCCAAATTGCGCTACCCTTTTATTGTGACGCTTTTTCACCCCTCCGCGTCGTTTTGTTGCTTTTTTCTCCCCCCCTTTATTTTAGAAGGCTGGTGAAAAACAGTGTTTTCCCCTGATTGATGAGTGAACGTATAAAAAGAAGAACCGATGATGCAAGGTTCTTCTATTTGAGAAGCGATGTTGAGAAGCGGTATGTATTATTAAATCGCCGGCCTCTTAGGATTCAAAAAAGAAGGAGGAATTGTTTTGCGTAAATGGTTCATTTCATTGCTCGCTGTCGGGCTTGTGTTCGGCCTGGCTGCCTGCAGCGGAACAAGTGATGCAAAAGGGAAAATTGTGATTAGCGGAAAGAAATTTACCGAGCAAGTCATTTTGACGCATTTGCTGGCGGAGTATGTGAAGGCCAACACTGATTTGGATGTTGAAGTGAAGGACAGTTTAGGCGGCGCCTTTATGCTCCAGCAAGCCATTGAAAATGGGGATGTCGACATGTACGTCGAGTACACGGGGACGGGGTATTTAAACATTTTAAAACAGCCGTACGATCCAGCGAAAACGCCCGAACAAATCTACAACGAAACGAAGAATTTATATAAGGAAAAATACAACATCGCTTGGCTCAAACCACTCGGATTTAACAACACCTATGCCTTGGCCTTGCGCAAAGATCTTGCCGAAAAGCTCGGGGTGAAAACGTACTCCGATTTGGTCAATCATTCGTCCTCCCTCACCTTTGGGTCGGACGCCGAGTTTTTTGAGCGAAGCGACGGCTATGACGGGCTGGTCGATGCGTATGGATTCCAATTCAAGAAAAAAGTGACGATCGATCCGGACTTGCAATATGAAGCGGCGAAAAACGGGGAGATTGACGTCATCACGGCCTATACGACCGATGCAAGAATAAAAAAATATGATTTGATCGTGCTAAAAGATGATAAGAACTACTTCCCACCATACCACGCCGTGCCGATCATCCGTCAGGAAGTGTTGGATGCCAATCCAGAACTCGAGGAAACATTGAACAAACTGGCCAACATCTTGACAGATGAAAAAATGATGGAACTCAACGGCGAAGTAAACTTGGAAGGAAAACGGCCGCGCGAGGTGGCGATTGACTTTTTGAAATCGGAAGGACTGATCGACTAGAAAGCGAGGAATGTGGATGATTCGGTTTGACAACGTGACAAAACAGTATGAGGATGGATTTGTCGCCTTAAAAAATATCAATCTCGAAATCCGTAAAGGCGAGCTCGTCGCCTTGATCGGGCCGAGTGGATGCGGCAAAACGACGACGATGCGAATGATCAACCGCCTGATCGAACCGACATCAGGAAAAGTGTATATCGATGGGCAAGACATTTCCGCGCTGAACCCGGTTGAATTGCGGCGCAACATCGGTTATGTCATCCAACAAATTGGCTTGTTTCCGCACATGACGATTGCCGAAAACATCGCGCTCGTGCCGAAGCTGAAAAAATGGGAAAAACACGCCTATGAAAAGCGAGTTGATGAGCTGCTTGAACTCGTCGGATTGGATCCGGCGACGTTCAAGCACCGTTACCCGTCGGAGCTGAGCGGCGGCCAACAGCAACGCGTCGGCGTCGTCCGCGCCTTGGCGGCTGAACCGGATATCATTTTGATGGACGAGCCATTTAGCGCTCTCGACCCGATCAGCCGCGAACAGCTGCAAGATGACATCGTCCGCCTGCAAGAAGAGATTCACAAAACGATTGTCTTTGTCACCCATGATATGGATGAAGCGATTAAAATCGCCGATCGAATTGCGCTGATGAAAGACGGGGAAATCGTCCAATTTGCGACGCCGGACCAAATGCTTCGGCGGCCGGCGAACGCGTTCGTCCGCGAGTTTATTGGAGAAGAGCGGCTGCTCACTCGGCAGACAGCCGTTCCGACGGCGGAAGATTTAATGTCCGATGCCGTCGCCACGATCGCCCCACGCCGCGGTTTGGCCGAAGCGTTCCGATTGATGAAGGCGAGAAAGGTGGATAGTTTGATCGTCGTCGATAAAAAGCAATCGTTTCTTGGCATTGTGACGCTCAAACAAATTGAACAACGATACAATGAAGAACATTTGCTTGTCGCTGATATTGCTGATTACGATGTGACGACATTGCAAAAGGAAGCGGATGTCACGAACGTTGCCTCCCTGTTCCAAGACCCAGACGTGCGCATCATCCCGGTGCTGGATGGCGATCGCCTTATCGGCGGCATTACACGCTCGAGCATGATGCGCGCGCTCGCGGAGTGGACGTTTCAACAGCGTGCCTGACGTTAACGGATGCAGGTGCATGACGATTTGAACAAATGATGCTGCCCGCTTTTCTCCATCTGAGCCAGAAACTTGCCGCCCGTTCGCCAGAATACAAACGTCTTATGTTGAAAAGTCAGAACCGCTCCAAGCAATTGGCTAACAAGATTCATTCCGTTAGTGAACCAAAAACCCGGATATTTCAGTCTCAGTCCATAACTAAGCGGCAACTGGCCGCTTGTTCCGTCAAAGGAGGGATACGATGGAATTATTGCAGACGTTTATCGAACGAAAAGACGATATTTGGATCGCTTTTCAAGAGCACGTATTGTTATCCGCCATTGCCATGGGCATTGCCATCGCGGTGGCCGTGCCGCTCGGCGTCGTGTTGACGAGGTATCGCAAACTCGCCGAGCCGATCATTGGCATTGCCGCCATCATCCAAACGATTCCGAGCTTGGCGTTGCTTGGGTTTATGTTGCCGATTTTCGGTATTGGCAAACTGCCGGCGATCATCGCCTTGACGCTTTATGCCCTATTGCCGATTTTGCGTAACACGTACACGGGCATTCTCGGCGTTGACCCGGCGCTCGTTGATGCCGGACGAGGGATGGGGATGACATCGCGGCAAATTTTATGGATGGTCGAGCTTCCCCTCTCGCTTCCGGTCATTATGGCCGGTGTGCGCACAGCGACGGTGTTGACGATCGGCGTCGCCGCCTTAGCGACGTTTATCGGCGCTGGCGGACTTGGCGACTTGATCGACCGCGGCTTGCGCATCGCCGACAAAAACTTAATTTTAGCCGGCGCCATCCCAGCTGCCATTTTGGCGATTGCATTCGACTGGCTGCTGCGCAAAGTGGAAAAGAAAGTGACGCCGAAAGGGTTGTAGCTGTAATCAGCCCTTTGGCGCCACCCCAACAAGAATTCGAACACCACTCTCCCCTGCTTACTCGCCCCGGAGCGGGCGAGAATATTTATATAGATATAACCCCTGACGTTCGTATTAATCAAAATGAATGCTTGTCAATGATTATTTGAGTAAGGATACAAAACGAAGGAAGTTCAGTCCAGTTTTTGCTACCATAAATAAGATTTGAAAATCATTGTGGATTGGGTGATTCCCACCCTACAAATGATATGTTTTGTTCATTAGTCAACCGCCTCACCATGAAAATGGACACTACCCCTTATGATGATTCATCCGCCTCCCACTCCCTATGTACGAACTACAACAGCCCCTTGACCATTCTGTTTCCTCACCACATGTGACATCAACTTAACCGCTCAAATCCATCGATATTTCCAATCATTTTCATCCACTGGTCAATGAAGAGCGCTGATCACGGCAACAGCAAACGATAAACCAAGGTACGAAGCCCAATCTGTAAAAAACATCATCCATGTGCTCATTTTCTTATAAAAACATTACATTGAGCCATTAATATGAAACACAGCACGGATATCGCCATCGCTCCTTTCGCTAATGCCAGCTAAAAGCAACATCACCACCCAATTTTCTATATATAGGAGGAGAATGAACATGGGAGAGTATATGTTAGAAACCCATCATGTAAGCAAAGCGTTTGGGAAACAACTCGTCGTAGATGATGTATCCATTAAAGTCAAGAAACAGACGGTTTATGGATTGCTCGGACCAAATGGAGCCGGAAAGTCAACCCTTTTAAAAATGCTGACAGGGCTTTTGCGTCCTACGAAAGGGGAAATCATGATCAACGGCCATCCTTGGAGCAGAAAAGACTTAAAAGATATCGGTGTGCTGATCGAATCCCCTGCTCTTTACGGCAATCTAACGGCTCATGAAAACTTGCTTGTTCACGCTAAATTGCTTCATTTGCCTGAGTCGCGGATCCAAGAAGTTTTGAACATCGTCGGCTTAGAAAATACAGGGAAAAAGAAAGCATCTCAATTTTCCCTCGGAATGAAACAGCGATTAGGAATTGCCAAAGCGCTTTTAAACCATCCAAAGCTGCTCATTCTCGACGAACCAACAAACGGCTTGGACCCATTAGGCATACAGGACTTGCGAAAACTCATTCAATCGTTTACCGAAAACGGGATCACCGTCATTCTATCGAGCCATATTTTGTCCGAAGTTAAGCAATTAGCCGATTATATTGGCATTATCCAAAACGGAAAACTCAGGTACGAAGGGAAAATAGACGAAAGTCAAGATCTTGAAAAACTCTTTGTCGATGTAGTGAACGAGTAATGAAGGAGGATGGAAATCATGCTCAATATGTTCGAGTCAGAACGTTTAAAATATAAGCGGACGTTTGCGAAAAAACTTGTATTCATCGCTCCGCTTTTCTTTGTCCTGTACGCCATCATCACCATGCCAACTGTAAATTCCACACACAATTATTTCGAATATGCCGTATTTAATTGGTGGCCATTGATTTTTGTTCCGATTGGAACAGCCTTGATCGCTTCCTTGTCAACGGTAAGGGAGAAAAAGTCAGGAAACGATAAAGTATTGCGTTGTCACGACATTAGCATCGTGCGTCTATGGTGGAGCAAAATCACCGTCATCGCCTATTACATGTTGCTCTCAACAATAGAGCTGATCATCTTGCTTGTTTTATTGAAATGGCTTTTTCCCAACAGCCTCTCATCAGCTACGGTCGCCGTATTCGCCAGCTTGGTCATTTGGTTGACCTCTTTAGCCTATATCCCGATCGGATTATTTGTGGCCGAGCGGTTCGGGATGGTAGTCTCGATCATTGTCAGTGTCATCGGCCTCGCCTTAGGGGTAGTCATGGCCACACAACCGTATTGGCTGTTCATCCCATGGAGCTGGGGAATGAGGATGATGTGCCCGATCGTCGGGGTTCATCCGAACGGTGTTCCTTTGGAAAAAGGGAGTCCGCTATTGGATCCTTCTGTCATTCCAATAGGCCTGGCGATTGCCCTTGTCATGTTTCTATTGTTATCTTTTTTAACCGCCGTTTGGTTTGCGCGAAAGGAAGTGTATTAACATGTGGTTTCTTCGCCTTCTGTCATCCGAATGGATAAAAACAAAACGCACAGCGATTCGGATGATGGTCATCATCACGCCAATCATTTATTCGCTCTTTATGGTATGGTATTTTTCGCACTACCGTACCTCTACGTTTTGGCAGATGAAAATCTATCAAGGATTTTTTGAAGTAATGGCCGTTTCCTTACCGATCATTATCTCCCTACTGACTGGGCTGATGTCCTATCAAGAAGAAAAAGCAGGAAGTTTCATGAACATCTTGACCGGTCCTGTATCCAAAGTTCAATGGTATGTTGGCAAACTCACGCTGCTCATCTTTATTGCATGCGCGGACATCTTGCTAGCGACGATTCTCATGCTCGTTGGAATGAAATACGTACTCAAAGTGGCGCACATTCATTATCAGTTATTTTTGCAAGGAGCCATGCTCTCCATCGTGGGCTCACTCATCCTTTTTTCCTTGCATCTGTTCATCAGCTTTGCCTTTGGAATGGGAGCCTCGATCGCAGTAGGAAGCGGCGGATTTCTCATTTCCGCCCTGATTGGCGCAACTTCCTTAGGCGATCACGTATGGAGCTATATTCCTTGGGCTTGGGCTGTTCGTCTCTCACAATTTCCGATTCTTATGATGCCCGAAGTAAAGCAAGCCTTGGGGGCGCAGTTGTTAAATTCCTTTTCACTATCATTATGGGAAGGGATGGCCTATGCCCTTCTAAGCTTCATCATCGTAACCATCATCGGTTCGATCTGGTTTCATCGTTGGGAAGGAAATCAACCACATGAATGAAAGTTCACTGCTCCCTCTCAATGGGATGGTAAAAAAGGAGGTTTCAGAGCAACGATGAAAAACTTCATCTTACTCCTCATGTTGATTGGAATCCTCTTTATAGGAGGTTGTTCACTTGTCAGTGACTTAAAAAAGACAGCCACACAAAATATGGAGATCGATCGGAAATTACCAAAATACGAGTTGAACAAAGAAAATTTGCAAGAAATTCACTATCAAGGCCGAACGTACATGATTCAAGCAGCAAAAGTCGATCGGAATCAATTGAACAAACCGATCGGGAAAGTAGCGGAGACGATTACCATCAATGAGCATCATCAAATCTTGAGTAAAAAAGAGCTGCGAAAGATCGAAGTCATTCCCGATCAAACGGATGAAAAACGAACTCACTTGAACTTTGGTTGGGTATACAGCATCAAAGGCGTAAACCCAGATGAAGAAGTGGCTGTTACGGTGAACCACCAATTTTTGATTGCTAAAAGAAAATAAAGGCTTAGAGACTGTCAGCTAGGGAAAGAGAAATTCCTCCCTAGCTGCATTCTCCACTCTCTATAACGGCGGAAAGCCCATAAGATTGGATGATTAATCAGATAGCTCCTTAATATAAAATTCAACCGTCGCTCCGCCTTTTTCATTGTTGTAGGCCCAAATTTCACCGCCATGATGATTCACAATTCGTTTGGCAATATACAGTCCTAATCCAACATGATTTTTATACTGCTTATCCTGGTAAAAAGGCTGGAACAACAAAGACGTATCGTTTTCTTTAAACCCCATTCCAGTATCGGAACAGCGAAAATAGATTTTACACTCATTCCCCTCTTTTTCATCATGTACTTCCAACTTAATTTCTCCGCTTTTTGTAAACCTCAGGCTGTTGTATAAAATATTGTCCAACACTCTCATTAACATCGCTTCATCAAGTATGTAAGATGATTTTTGCAAATTCACATCAAAGCAAATGTTTATCGATTTTTGATGGTAAACCATTGTTGAGATCTCTAGTTTTTTCTCCTCAAGGATTTGCCTTACATCCACTTCTTTTCCATTCAATGAGAAGTGGTCATTCTCCACTTTATAGAGCAACGACAAATTATCTGTCAACATGGTCATCTTCCCACAGTTTTTGCGAATAATCTCTAAATGGGGAGTGACATCAAAGTGGTCCAACTTTCTCAAATCTTGAATCAAATCAATTTGTCCTTGGATGACCGTTAACGGGGTTCTGATATCATGTGCGATCGATGATACCATCATTTTTCGTTCGTCATCGGTCTTTGCTAAACGTTCCACCATTTCTTTCAGTGCACTGATCATGGTATTAAAGGAATCCTGGATCTTGATAAACTCTTTTCTTTTCAACCCCGAGACTTGAAAATCAAAATTCCCGCTTGCAATGTGATCAGAAGCCTGGAGCAACAATTTGACATTATGAAACAATGATTTGTACAGCCTAGATGTAAAGAAAATCAAATAGACAATAAAAAAGATCAACGGAGAAATAAACATCACAGCATAAATCAACACGGCTTCGAAGCGATTTTGATTGTTAATGATGAACCCAAAAGGCGCTTTCAACACATATACCGCCTGAATGGCGTTATCATGCTTCAGGGGAATGAACCGATACACATAGCTTCCTTTTACAATCTCACGGTTGATCGATTGACTAATATCCACTTGATCGTCTATAATTTCTCGATCACCATACAGATGCTTACCGCTGATGTCTACAACTTCTCCCTGTATCTTTTCACTGTAACGATGGATGGGAATTAATCTCCCCTTGAAAATCGCCTCTTCGTTTTCTTTCACCTTTTTTTCAATCAAATCCAAATCTTTCACGAAATAATTTGTCGGTTTCACCACATCGTTCGTGGCTAATGTAATAATCAAATAGATTAAGCATAAATAAGTAACGGCCGAAGAGATTGCCGTTGCCAACACGACTTTCACAACTAACAAATAAAAACCCGTGGTGCTAGATAAAACTCAGACAAGCATAAAAATAGCCCTTGCTGGCGGATCTCCAGTAGAATGAAAGTGTCACCCAACATTCGAAAGGAGAGATCCCCCATGCAAGAGCACTTTCATTTT
>Ga0207827_100075_pt1 | contig 91680 bp, 83 predicted proteins | sample CeladaPassaB1F02_FD_187479 | JGI IMG/M metagenome (GOLD analysis project Ga0207827, IMG submission 187479) | Cellulose-adapted microbial communities from the Joint BioEnergy Institute, USA - Passage B1F02 (SPAdes) (version 2) | ecosystem: Engineered > Bioreactor > Continuous culture >...
ATATACGAGATGCCTAAAAATAAGGCACCTCTGCTTTCCTGTTGTCTTTTTTGGCCATTTGTAGTGTATCCAAACTGATCACAGGATATACAGAGTTGACCGGGTTTTATGGATTTTCACAGAAAAAGAAAGCTGATTCGGCAAGGCTTCTTCAATGGAAAAACGGCTGGCATCAGCAGTATTTTGCACTAAATCACCAGCCCTGTGTGAATCATAAGAACTACCCATCATTTGATCACATCGAAGAACAAAGAAAAGGCGTCCCGTTTCCTTAGGGACACCTTTGGCCGTTATTGGACAGGCTTTTGCGTTTTTCGCACCGCTTCCTGCTGGAAGGAACGGATGAGGGAGAGAACGATCAAAATCATGATGATCGCAAACGGGAACGCAGCGATGATGGAGGCTGTCTGCAACGATTCAAGGCCGCCGACAAACAGAAGGATGACCGCTGTCGCTGATTGGACAACGCCCCAGACGAATTTGACCGAGTTCGGCGGGTGTAAGCTGCCGTTGGTCGTCTGCATGCCAAGCACAAACGTCGCTGAGTCCGCCGAGGTGATAAAGAACGTGCAAATGAGTAAAATCGCAATTCCTGAAAGCAGCGCGGCGAGCGGGAAATGTTCAAAGGTAAAGAACAAAGCAGTTTCCATTCCCTTTTCATTCATCACCTCGCCGATGCCGGCATGCTGGAATTGTTCCAAATAAAGAGCCGAACCGCCGAAAACAGAAAACCAGAGGGCACTGAAAATCGTTGGAACCGCTAAGACGCCAATCATAAATTCACGGATCGTGCGCCCGCGGGAAATGCGGGCAATAAACGTCCCCACAAACGGCGCCCACGCGATCCACCACGCCCAATAAAAAATGGTCCACACTTTCGGCCAATCATTTTGCTCGAACGGGTTGAGCCGAAAACTCATCGACGGAAGGTTTTGCAAATACGTTCCGATCGTTGCTGTGAATACATCCATAATAAAATTCGTTGGGCCGGCAAACAACATGAAAACCATGAGCAGCAGCGCCAGTGCAATATTTAAATTGCTTAGCCATTTGATGCCTTTGTTGAGTCCGGTTTGTGCCGAGAGCATAAATAGAACGGTGACAATCACAATAATGATCAGTTGCGTCGAAAAGGCGTTTGGAATGCCAGGGAACAGTTGGTGCAATCCTCCGCTGATTTGAATGGCTCCCAACCCTAATGAAGTGGCGACGCCAAAAATCGTCGCATAGACGGCCAATGTATCAATGGCTACGCCGAGGCCGCCCTCCGTTCGTGCGCCAAACAGCGGGCGCAGCGTGCGGCTAATGACGCCGGCTTCCTGTTTGCGAAATTGGAAGTAAGCGAGCGCCAAGGCAAGGACGCCGTAGATCGCCCATGGATGCAGCCCCCAATGGAAAAACGAGTAGCGCATGGCCAGACGGGCCGCTTCCGCTGTTGCCCCTTCTCCTGTTGGCGGCGTGTAATAGTGGGACACCGGTTCGGCCACTCCCCAAAACACTAACCCGATTCCCATTCCAGCGCTAAACAGCATGGCAAACCACGTCATATAGCTGTATTCCGGTTCTTCCCCGTCGCGGCCGAGGCGGATATTTCCGTAACGGGAAAAAATAAGAAACAAAGAAAACGCTAAAAATAACGAAGCGCTAAGCAAATAAAACCAGCCGAATTTATCGATCAGAAATGTGTGCACCGCACCGCTGACCGCGTTTAAATTATAGTGCGGCAGAGAGGACTCCGGAATGGTTCCCCAAATAATGAACATAATGGCGATCACAAGGGAAATAGAAAAGACGCTTGTCGTTTTTTTCATCTCATTCCTCCTTATTTTGTACAATAATCTCATGAGGATCGTGTTAGCGGTTTTGGGGCGTTGCTCTTTTAGGGTAACAAAATTCGACAAAGAATACAAATGATCCAAATTTTTAGTGCGTATCGTTTTGTGCAATGACTCTTTTTCCAGTAAAATAAAATATTCGTAGATCATCAAAAAGGGGGATATTGGTATGAGCAGCCGCCTGTCAGTGATGGTCAGCATCGTGCTTGCGATGCTCGTCGCGTCGATGGATACGACGATCATGAATACGACGATGCCGATCATCGCCGAAGAACTTGGAGGATTTTCCTTGTATGCATGGACGTTCGCATCGTACATGATTACGACTACCGTTCTGTCGCCGATCGCCGGCCGCCTGTCGGACTTATTCGGCCGCAAAAAAGTATTCAGCTTTGGCATTATTTTATTTTTCATCGGTTCGCTTCTTTGCGGGCTGTCGCAAAACATGGTGCAGCTCGTTTTGTTCCGCGCCTTGCAAGGGGTGGGAGCCGGATTTATGATGCCGTTTCCGGCGATTATCGCCGGCGATTTATTCCCTGTGGAAAAACGCGGGAAAATCCAAGCGTTTTTTACGGCCATGTGGGGTCTTTCGGCCGTTTTGGCGCCGCTTTTAGGCTCACTGTTTGTCGAGTATGCAACATGGCGATGGGTTTTTTATGTCAACATTCCGATTTGCCTCCTTTCGCTTTTGACGCTGCTTCCGTATAAGGAAGTGTATGAACCGAAGCGAGCGGCAGTCGACTATCTGGGGGCGGCGCTGTTTGCGGCAGCGGTCAGCTTGCTTTTGCTTGTCACCGTTGTCGGCTGGAATGGATGGTGGTACGGAGCAGCCGGTGCGCTTTTGCTTGTCGTGTTTTACTATTTTGAAAAGCGGCAGCCGTCTCCGCTCGTACCGCTGTCGCTTGTCCACCACCGGACGCTCAAATGGATGAACATTAACGGTTTTATCAGTTGTGTCGCGTTATTTGGAACATCAAGCTACATTCCGCTCTTTTTGCAAAATGTCGCCCACTTGTCCGTGTTTATGAGCGGGGTCGCCTTGCTCGGCTCGTCGGTCGGCTGGATGATCGCCGCCGTGCCGGCGGGGAAATGGATTTTGCGCTACGGCTATCGTCCGCTTCTAATCATTGGCAACGTGCTGCTTGTTGCTTCCGGTCTTTTTCTCGCCTTGCTCAACGAGGGTCATGGGTTTTGGTACGTCTTTTTCATCATGTTTTTGCAAGGACTGTCGTTCGGCTTGACGTCAACAGTTGGCGTCATCGGCTCGCAGCAGCTTGCTGACGCCCATGAAAAAGGAATTGCAACCTCGTTTTTTATGTTTTGCCGCAATATTGGCACAGCCATTGGCGTGACGGTGATGGGGGCCTTTTTGGCGCAAGCGCCGACATTTATGACCGGCATTCATCATTTGTTTTTGTTTGGTCTGGCCGGCAGCGCGATCGCGCTCGTTACTTCATTTTTTATTCGTGACGAAGCTGCAGCCGATCGCACATGGCAACCGGAAGGAACGGCATAAAGCGGCCAGCAGGCAAACCGCGTGGCGCCAATGCATTTATTTGCCTAAAAAATGCTAAACATTGGCGGCCATGATCCGATAATATAAGTGGAACGCCTCATTGCACCGAAAACAAGGCCCATTTGGCCGCCGCCATGCCATCTGAATCATGCAAGCAAAACGACCGATTTCATTCACAAACGGGGGATGTACCAATGAAGATGACCGTTCGCAAAAAACTGTTCGCCGGCTTCGGTCTCGTCTATGTGTTGATCGCGCTGTTGGTCGGTTTCGCCTATTACGAGATTTCAGCGCTTAACCGTACATACACGGACGTCATTGACAAACGGGTGCCGAAACTTGTTGATGCAAAAGAGCTCGAAATGCTCATCCGCCGCCAAGTCGGCAGCATGCGCGGCTATTTGCTGACTGGTGACGAGACATCAAAAGCCAATTTTGAAACCGCGCATGAAAAGTATAAGCAAACGAGCAAAAAGCTGGCGGCCGAGCTGACGCAGACCGAAACGAAGCAACTGCTTGCCGAGCTTGATTTGCTGGAGCAACAGTTTTATGAACTAGGGCAAAAAACGTTTGAATTAAAGGAGCAAAACAAACCGGAGCAGTATACTGCGCTTGTGACGACAACTGGACGCGAGATTACGACTAAATTTGACGAGACGGTTGCTAAGTTTGTGGCAGCGCAGCAGCAGGAGATGGATGACGCAAACAGCGATGCGTCCGCTGCCGCCGCCGCCATCCGCCGTCTTATTCTTGTCGTCGGCGTGTTGGCGCTGGCGGTCGGGGCGATGGTCAGTTACTTCATCGGCCGTTCGCTTTCCCGTCCGTTGCTTGCCCTGTCAGAAGCGGCGAAGCGGATTGCCGCCGGCGACTTGACCGAGACGAAAACCGGCGTGCGCAACCGTGATGAAATCGGTGAACTCGCTGCCTCGTTTGAACAAATGGCGAAAAACTTGCGCGGTGTGCTGCATGAAGTGGCGCAAAACGCCGAACAAGTCGCTGCTTCCTCAGAAGAGTTGGCGGCGAGCGCCGAACAGACGAGCAAAGCAACCGAGCAAATCGCCATGACGATCCAAGATGTTGCCTCCGGTGTGGACAAGCAAATGCAAAGCGTCGAAGAAACATCATCCACGGTCGGCTCGATGTCCGAACAAATCGGGCAAATCTCCGAGCGGGCGCAAAGCGTCGCGGCCATCGCCGCCGAAACATCGAAACAGGCCGAAGAGGGCGGACAAACGATCGAGGCGAGCGCCGCGCAAATGAACAAGGTGAACGGCACGGTTGAACAGCTGGCCGAAGTGATTAAAGGACTCGGCCGCCGTTCCGAGCAAATCGGGTCGATTATTGAGGTGATCCGCAACATTGCAGCGCAGACGAACTTGCTCGCCTTAAACGCCGCCATTGAGGCCGCACGCGCCGGTGAGCACGGCCGCGGCTTTGCCGTCGTCGCCGATGAGGTGCGGAAGCTGGCTGAGCAATCGGCTGAATCGGCGCAGCAAATCGCTGAATTGATCGCTGCTATTCAAGAAGAGACGGCTCACGCCGTTCAATCGATGGAGTCGGTCGTCAACGAAGTGACAACCGGCACTGGCGTCATCCGTGCTTCGGGTGAGACGTTCGCTCAAATCCGTGCTGCCGTTGATGAAGTGGCCACGCAGATTCGCGATGTATCGGCTTCGGTTAGCGAGATGGCCGCCTCTTCGGAACAAATTGTGCGCTCCGTCCGGCTTGTCGCCGATGTCGCGGAATCAACGTCTGCCGGGGCGCAGGAAGTATCGGCAGCGACTGAAGAACAGCTGGCGTCAATGGAAGAAATTTCGGCTTCTGCTGCATCGCTGTCGAAAATGGCTGATGATTTGCAGGCAATTGTCAGCAAATTTTCGCTCTGATGATGAACGCCTTTGACGGCGTTCATTTTTTTGGCTTGTTCGGATCGGGAAAAGGAAATGATGTCAATTTTTCGCGTAGTTATGTATAAAACGGTGGGTGGATGGCGAAAACGTAGGAAAGAAATTGTTTCATGCGTTGCCGTTTTTATGTATAATGGTGTTTGATACGAGTTTAGCAACAGAAAGCAGTGGCGCACCATGAAAGAAAAAGTCGTTGTCATCGTCGGACCGACGGCAGTCGGCAAAACGAAGATGGGCGTTGCATTGGCGAAAAAGCTGGGCGGGGAAATCATCAGCGGTGATTCGATGCAAATTTATAAAGGAATGGACATCGGCACCGCGAAAGTGAAGCCGGATGAAATGGAAGGGGTTGTGCATCATTTGCTCGACATCAAAGAGCCGTGCGAACCGTTTTCCGTCGTTGAATTTCAGCGGCTTGCCCGTGCGCTCATCACCGACATTTCCGCGCGCGGCCGGCTGCCGGTCATTGTCGGCGGCACCGGGTTGTACATTCAAGCTGCTATTTATGATTACCAATTTTCCGATGCCCCTTCTGATGAGGCATACCGCCGAGCGCTTAAGCAGCTGGCGGCCGAACAAGGAGCCGAGGTGCTTCACAGACAGCTTGAGGCGGTTGATCCAGAAAGTGCGGCGCGCATTCATCCGCACAACATCCGCCGCGTCATTCGTGCGCTTGAAGTATATCATTGCACGGGGAAACCGTTCAGTGAATGGCAGCTGGGGCAGCAGCGACGGCTTTTGTACGAAACGGCCATCATCGGGCTGACAGCGGAGCGGAACGTGCTTTACCGCCGCATTAATGAACGGGTCGACGAGATGATTGCTGAAGGGCTGATTGAAGAGGTGAAGTCGCTATACGACCGCGGCCTGCGCGATTGTCAGGCGGTGCAGGCGATCGGCTACAAAGAGCTGTACGACTACTTTGACGGCCGCGTCTCCCTCGACGAGGCGATCGAGCAGCTGAAGCAAAATTCGCGCCGCTATGCGAAACGGCAGCTGACATGGTTTCGCAACCAAATGCCGGTTAGATGGTTTGACATGACGGCTCCCGAACCGTTCGCTGCCAAGGTGGAGGAAATTTTTCGCTACATAGCAGGAAAGCTTCGACTCGAAGCGAATATATAACCATATCCTTAGAGAGAAAAGAGGAGGACGTTCCATGAAAAATACGATCAACATTCAAGACCAGTTTTTAAACCAGTTGCGCAAAGAAAGCATCCAGGTAACGGTTTTCTTATTGAACGGCTTCCAGCTGCGCGGGTACATTAAAGGATTTGACAACTTCACCGTGTTGCTCGAAGTGCAAGGAAAACAGCAGCTCATCTACAAACATGCCATTTCGACGTTTGCGCCGGAGCGGAACATCCAGTTTGAAACCGAACAATAATGCTGCCGGTACATAAGCCGCCGAGAAAAGAGACGCTCTCCTTAAGGGCGTCTTTTTTCGCGTTTCTTGAAGACCGGCGATCTAAGGGGAGAATGATGCTTTCCAACAACGTTTCTCAAGTTCCTTCTTGGCCTGCACGGCTTTCTCTACCCGCTTCTCCGCTTCAACTCGCGCCGCTTTTTCATTTCCGATGCGTAAACGACCGCTGATTTGAATAAAAATATACAAACTTTTCCGTGAACATGCGTGCGCCGGCAAGCGGTCATTTTCCTCCCTGGGTGGAGGGAAAACCGTCGCCCATAGACCTTTTCCGAGCTAAGATCAGAGCCGGCCGGTTTGTTCGTTTGGGCGATTGTCACGGATTGGCGGCGGCGTACGTATACTAATAAAGAAAAGGCGAGGCGTCGACAGCCAAGTGGGAATGGATGTAAATGGCAGAAAACCGGAAGCGAGGTGACGCCCCTTGTCAGAAGTGACGATGAACAAAGCAAAAGGGCAGATTAATATCGTGTTGAATTCGAAAACGGTGAATCACTTAGTGAAAGAAGAGCGGAACGACTGGCTTGATGGCGAAGAACATCAGGCGCTTCGCCATATTCAAAAAGAGCTCGACCAGCTGATCGGTCTCGATCATGTCAAAAAAATCGTGAAGGAAATTTACGCTTGGCTGTACATTAGCCGGATGCGCAAAGAAAACGGCTTAAAAGCGAACCGCCAGGCCCTTCATATGATTTTCAAAGGAAATCCTGGAACAGGGAAAACGACCGTGGCGCGTCTGCTCGGCAAACTATTTTTTGAGATGAACGTGCTGTCGAAAGGACATTTCATTGAGGCCGAGCGGGCTGATTTAGTCGGGGAATATATCGGGCATACCGCCAACAAAACGCGCGATTTGATCAAAAAAGCGCGCGGCGGCGTGTTGTTTATCGATGAGGCGTATTCGCTCGCCCGCGGCGGTGAAAAAGATTTCGGCAAAGAAGCGATCGATACGCTCGTAAAAGGAATGGAAGATTACTGTGATGATTTAGTCGTCATTTTAGCTGGTTATCCGAAGGAAATGGATTATTTTTTGTCATTAAATCCCGGCTTGCCGTCGCGTTTTCCGTTGACAATTGAGTTTCCCGATTATACGGTCGAGGAGCTTGTGCAAATCGCCAAGCAAATGTTGCGTGAGCGTGAATACGAAATGACGCCGGAGGCGGAACGGAAGCTGTATACCCATTTAGAGGGGACGATCGAGGCTGCAGGCCGGCTGAAGTTCAGCAATGGGCGTTATGTCCGCAACTTGATCGAAAAAGCGATCCGCAAACAGGCCGTTCGTCTTCTTCATGAAGGGCGCTACGACAAAAAAGAGCTCATGACGATCCGTGACCGCGATTTAGTCATTTACTCCTAAAAAGAAAGGGGAAGACTCCCTTTCTTTTTTTCTGCTGCAAAAGAGGAATGTTGCGAAAAAGGGCGAATACATAAACAACGAGGGCGCATGCGCCAATGGATCTGAATAGTCTGTCGAATCGACCTTCTTGCCCTCTGTTCATTTGGAAAAAAAGGGGGAAAGGCGCTTGTACGTAACAATTGGGGAGATGTTTTCCCAGACGGTGAGAAAATTTCCGACGCGTGAGGCGGTCGTTGAGGTGGCGACCGGACGCCGCTATACGTACGCGGAATGGGAGAGGGACGTGAACCGATGGGCGAACGCTTTTTCTGAAGCCGGCGTTCGCAAAGGAGACCGCGTCTCGACGGTGCTGTACAACACGCTTGAGCTGGCCACCGCCTTGTTTGCTTGCGCCAAAATCGGCGCGGTGTTCAATCCGATCAATTTTCGGTTGAAAGCGGAGGAGATTGCCTATATTTTGACGGACGCCGAACCGAAAATCGTCGTATTTGAACGGGCGGTCGAGCCGCAGCTCGCCGCGATCCGCCGCCGTTTTCCGCACGTGTCGTTTTGGTCGATCGACGGCGATCCGCCGCCGTTTGCCAAAAGCGCCCATGCAGAGGTTGCTCGGGCTTCGTCGGAAGCGCCGTGCATTCATGTGGAAGAGAGCGATCTTTACGCCATTATGTACACAAGCGGCACGACTGGGCGACCCAAAGGGGTGATGCATCGGCACCGCGACATGATTGAGCAAAGCGTCCTTTGCCATGGCGTGATGCGCATCCGGGAAACGGACCGCGGGCTGGCGGCAGCGCCGCTGTTCCATTGCGCTGAGCTGCATTGCTGCTTGCTGCCGCGCGTGCATGCCGGAGCGGCGAGCGTCATTTTGCATCATTTTGACGCCAAGCTCGTTCTCGAAACGATTGAACGTGAACGAATTACGCTCATGTTTGGCGCCCCGACGATGTGGAATATGATCTTGCAGGAAAATGTAAGCGGTTACGATCTTTCTTCGCTCCGCCTCGGCTTATATGGCGCCGCTCCGATGGCTCCAGCGCTTGTAAGGCAATGTCAAGAGCGGCTCGGCATCGGTTTGGTGCAAGCGTACGGCATGACAGAAATGGGGCCGGCGGTCACGTTTTTGTTGGAAGACGAGCAGCTGAAAAAAGCGGGCTCCGCTGGGCGCGCCTGCTTGAATCATGAAATTCGCGTCGTTCGCCCGCGGGAAGACGGGCCGTCCGACCCGGACGATGTGCTGCCGCCGGGGGAAGTCGGCGAGATCATTATGCGCGGTCCATGCATGATGGAGGGTTACTACAAGCGCGAGGAGGCGACGGAACAAGCGTTGTACAAAGGCTGGTACCATTCCGGCGACCTCGGTTATATTGACGAAGACGGCTACTTGTACGTCGCCGACCGGGTTGATGATATGGTCATTAGCGGTGGGGAAAACGTCTATCCGCGCGAAGTCGAGGATGTGTTGTACGAGCATCCGCAAGTGCTTGATGTCGCCGTGCTCGGTGAGCCGGATGAGCTGTGGGGTGAAAAAGTCGTCGCTTTCATTGTCAAAAAAGATGCCTGCTTGACCGCTAAGGAGCTTGAGCAGTTTTGCCGAACGAGCGACCGCCTCGCTCCGTACAAGCGGCCGCGCGCCTATTATTTCATTGATGCTCTGCCGCGCAATGCGAGCGGCAAAATACAAAAGTTTTTGCTGCGCGAGCGGCTGAAACAGCAGGCGGCGGGCGGAACAAACAAGCAGTGACGGAACGGAAAAGAGGGATTCATGGTGACAGTCCGCTATTTGCGAGAAGAGCACCACATCTTTCGGGAGGCATTCCGCAAATTTTTGGAAAAAGAGGCATATCCGTATTACGCTGAATGGGAACAACGAGGCATCATTCCGCGGTCGTTTTGGGCGAAAATGGGGGAAAACGGTTTTCTTTGCCCATGGGTTGATGAGAAGTATGGGGGGCTAAACGCCGATTTTGCCTACTCAGTCGTCATCAATGAAGAGCTGGAAAAAGTCGGATCCAGCCTTGTCGGCATCGGCTTGCATAACGATATTGTCACACCGTACATCGCGGCGTACGGGACGGAGGAGCAAAAGCAAAAATGGCTGCCGAAATGCGTCAGCGGGGAGCTCATTACAGCGATTGCCATGACTGAACCGGGAGCTGGATCGGATTTGGCGAACATTTCGACAACGGCGGTCAAAGACGGCGACGACTACATCGTCAACGGACAAAAAACGTTTATCACCAACGGCATTCATGCCGATTTGATCATCGTCGCCTGCAAAACCGATCCGCATGCAAAGCCGCCGCACCGCGGCATCAGTCTGCTCGTTGTGGAGCGGGACACGCCGGGGTTTACGCGCGGGCGGAAACTCGAGAAAGTCGGGCTGCACGCCCAAGATACGGCCGAGCTGTTCTTCCAAGACGCGAAAGTACCGAAAGAAAACTTGCTTGGTGAGGAAGGAAAAGGCTTTTATTATTTGATGGAAAAGCTTCAACAGGAGCGGCTCGTCGTCGCCATCGCCGCACAAACCGCGGCGGAAGTGATGTTTTCGCTCGCAAAACAATACGTAAAACAGCGGTCAGCGTTCGGCAGGCGGGTAAGCGAGTTTCAAACCGTTCAGTTCCGCCTCGCTGAAATGGCGACGGACATTGCTCTTGGACGCACGTTTGTCGACCGCGTCATTGAAGAGCATATAGCAGGAAAACAGATCGTCACCGAAGTGTCGATGGCCAAATGGTGGATTACCGAGATGGCGAAACGTGTCGCGGCCGAAGCTATGCAGCTGCACGGCGGCTACGGCTATATGGAAGAATACGAGATCGCCCGGCGCTATCGCGACATTCCGGTGAGCGCCATCTACGCCGGGACGAACGAGATGATGAAAACGATCATCGCCCGGCAGCTAGACTTATAGAAAGAGGGAAGCGCCATGCTAAACGGCATTGTTGTGCTTGACTTTTCCCATTACTTGCCCGGCCCGTTTGCAAGTTGGCGTCTCGCCCAGCTCGGAGCTGAAGTCATCAAAATCGAGCCCCCATCCGGCGATCGGCTGCGCCCGTTCGCCGAGGGGCGGCTGTTTGCCGCCTATAACGCCGGCAAAAAAAGCATCGCCTTGGACTTAAAGACGAAAGAGGGACGCGAGCACGCCCGGCGGCTTGCCGCGCACGCCGATGTGGTGATCGAGAGTTTCCGCCCCGGAGTGATGGCGCGGTTGGGGCTTAGTTATCACGACATTTGCCTCTTAAACGAACGAATCATCTATTGCTCAATCAGCGGCTTCGGCCAGCAAAGCGGCCGTTCATTGCTCGGCAGCCATGATTTGAACTATATGGCGCTCTCCGGATTATTGGCGCAGCTCGCCGATGAAGGCGGCCGTCCTGTTCATCCGAAAGTGACGCTGGCCGATTTTATCGGCGGCATGGCGGCGGCGGAGCGCATTTTGGCGGCGCTGTTGGCCCGCGAGCGGACCGGCCAAGGCGTCTATTTGGACGTCTCGTTGGTTGACGGCTTGGCGGCGATGATGGCGGGCCATTTTGCCATTGAACACGGCGGCGGGCCGAAGCATGGCCTTGCTGAACTTGCTGGGGAGGTGGTGTGCTACCAGCTGTATGAGACAAAAGACGGTCGGTATATGAGTGTAGCGGCGCTCGAACCTCACTTTTGGCGCCAGTTTTGCGAAGCGGTCGGCCATCCGGAATGGATCGGGGCGCAGTGGACGCCGGCGCAGCCGGGAGAGGAGGTGTATGACGGACTTGTCGCTTTGTTTCGCGAAAAAACGCTTTCTGAATGGAGCGTCTTCGCAGAAACGGTGGACGCTTGCCTCGCCCCGGTGCTTGAAGCGGATGAAGCGAAGCGGCTGTTTGCCGGCGGCCAAGTTCGCCGCCTTGTCGCAATGCAGCCGGATGACGTGTGGACGGCTGCGCATGGACCGGATGGCCGATGGGACGTCGGAGCGCCGCCTAAAGTCAATGAACATGCTTATTTGTTGAAGGGGGAGGAATAACCGATGATGAAAACACCGTTAAACATTTCGATGATGCTTGAGCGGGCGGAAATGTTTTTTCCGAAAAAACAAGTCATCTCCCGCATGAAAGGCGGCATCGTCCGCCATACATACAAAGAGATTGGGGAGCGGACGCGCAGGTTTTCAAGCATGTTAAAGCGGCTCGGGGTGGAAGCCGGTGACCGCGTCGGCACGTTCGCTTGGAACCATCACCGTCATTTGGAAGCGTATTTTGCCATTCCCGGCATCGGGGCGGTGCTTCATACGATCAACATCCGTCTCTCCGCACAGCATATTGCTTATATCATCAACCATGCCGATGACCGCGTTCTGCTGATCGATGATGATTTGCTGCCGGCCATTGAAGCGATCAAGGATGAAATCCCGAATGTACGCGCTTTTATCATCATGACCGACGCCGATGAGCTGCCGGAAACAGCGCTGTCGCCGGTGTATCATTATGAGAAGCTGCTTGCTGAAGGCGATCCGGCGTTCCCGTTCTTCAAAGACCTCGATGAATACCAACCGGCCGGTATGTGCTATACGTCAGCAACGACGGGCAATCCGAAAGGGGTCGTCTACACGCACCGGAGCACCGTCTTGCACGCGATGGCGCTTGGATTGGCTGATACGCAAGGGCTGTGTGAGCGCGATGTCGTCATGCCGGTTGTGCCGATGTTTCACGTCAACGCATGGGGGCTGCCGTTTGCCGCCACGTGGTTCGGTTCGACGATCGTCATGCCGGGGCCCGCATTTACGCCGAAAGTGCTTGCCGAGTTGATTGATGCGGAGCGGGTGACGATGACCGCTGGTGTGCCGACCATATGGCTTGGACTGCTGCAAGAATTGGAGAAAGGCCGCTATGATGTCAGCAGCCTGACGCGTGTCATTTGCGGCGGTTCGGCCGCGCCGAAAGGGGTCATCCGCGCCTTTGAAGAAAAATACGGCATTCCGTTCATCCACGCTTACGGGATGACAGAAACAAGCCCGCTTGTGCTCGTCTCGCGCCCGAAAAGCTATCAAGAAGGGCTGCCGTACGAAGAGAAACTCGACATTCGCGCCAAACAAGGGCTGCTCGCTCCAGGGATTGAAATGAAAGTGATCGGCCAAAACGGGCCGGTTCGTTGGGACGGGCAGGAAATGGGCGAACTTTGCTTGCGCGGGCCGTGGATTGCCGCCGAATACTATAACGACGATCGGACGAAAGAGGCGTTCCGCGACGGCTGGCTGCACACCGGTGATGTCGTCACCGTGGACGAAGAAGGGTTTGTGAAAATCGTCGACCGGACGAAAGACGTCATTAAAAGCGGCGGCGAGTGGATTTCATCGGTTGATTTGGAAAATGCGCTCATGGCCCATGAGGCGGTGTTCGAAGCGGCGGTCGTCGCCGTGCCGCATCCGAAATGGCAGGAGCGTCCGATTGCCTGCGTCGTGCTGAAAGAAGGCAAAAGCGTGACAAAAGAAGAGCTGTACGACTTTTTGCGTCCGCAATTTACGAAATGGTGGCTGCCGGATGACATTGTGTTTCTCGATGAAATTCCGAAAACAAGCGTCGGCAAGTTTTTGAAGCGGAAGCTGCGTGATGAGATGGCGGCGCGCTATGCCGATGCCGCAGCGGAGTAAGGGGGCGAATATCGTGGCTGAGACACTGGCGGTCATCGGCGCCGGGGTGATGGGAAGTGGAATCGCCCAAACGGCGGCGATGGCGGGAAAAACGGTGCATTTATATGACGTGTCCGAAACGGCTTTGCAAAACGGGCTCACCTCGGTCGAAAAAAGCTTGCGCCGCTTTGTGAAAGCGGGGCAGTTGTCTGAACAAGAAGCGGAGGCGGCGCTCGGCCGCATCCGCCCAGTGACTGATTTGGCGGAAGCGGCGCGTGACGCGGACGTTGTCATCGAAGCCGTGCCAGAAAACTTGGCGCTGAAAAAAGAGGTGTTTCGAAAGCTTGACGAACGGACGAAGCCAGACGCCATTTTGGCAACCAACACATCGGAGCTGAGCGTCACGGCGCTTGCTGCCGCGACCCAACGGCCGGAGAAGGTCATCGGCATGCATTGGTTCAATCCGGCGCCGGTGATGAAGCTCATTGAAATTGTCAAAGGCGAAACGACGGCCGATGAAACGGTCGACGCCATCCGCCGCCTGTCCGCGGAGCTTGGCAAAGAAACGGTCGTCGTCAAAGACCGGCAAGGGTTTGTGACAACGCGGGCGATCGCCGCCCATATGATGGAATGCATCCGCATGTACGAAGAAGGAGTCGCCTCGGCCGAGGATATTGATAAAGCAGTGCGGCTTGGCCTCCATTATCCGATGGGGCCGCTCGAGCTCGCTGACATGGTCGGGCTTGATACACTCCTGTTTGTGAGCGAAAACATGACGGAAGCGTACGGCGACCGGTTCCGGGCGCCGCAGCTTTTGCGCAAACTCGTCGAAGCTGGGCATTTAGGGCGGAAAACGGGGAAAGGGTTCTATACGTATACAAAATGAACAAGCGCCTTTCATGGAGAGGGTGGATAGAAACGGGCCCATTTGGCGGCGCTGCAGTGCATCGCAGGATACAACGGTGCGGCTGCGCCGTCAAGGCGTGGCGTTGACAACATCAACAAGGAGGAGAAGATGGTGCGTGAAGCAGTGATCGTGGAAGCGGTCAGGACGCCGGTCGGCAAGCGGAACGGCGTCTTCCGCGACGTTCATCCGGTCCATCTGGCTGCGGCGGTGTTGGATGAAGTCGTGCGCCGGGTGGGCATGGACAAAGGGGCGGTGGAAGACATCGTCATGGGTTGTGTGACGCCGATCGCCGAGCAAGGATACAACATCGGGCGGCTCGCGGCGTTGGAGGCTGGATTCCCGATCGAAGTGCCGGCTGTGCAAATCAACCGGATGTGCGGCTCCGGCCAGCAGGCGATCCATTTTGCCGCCCAAGAAATCCGCTCCGGCGATATGGATGTCACGATTGCCGCTGGAGTCGAAAGCATGACAAAAGTCCCGATTTTAAGCGATGGCAACGAGCGGACGATTCCGCCGTCGCTTCATGAAAAGTACGAGTTCATCCATCAAGGCGTCTCGGCCGAGCGGATCGCCAAAAAATACGGCCTGACGCGCGCGGAGCTGGATGCCTATGCGTACGAAAGCCATCAACGCGCCTTGGCGGCCTTGCGCGAAGGGAAGTTTCGCGCGGAAATTGTCCCGGTGAAAGGGCTTGACCGCGATGGCCGCGAAATCCTTGTCACCGATGATGAAGGGCCGCGGGCCGATACATCGCCGGAAGCGCTCGCTGAGCTCAAGCCGGTGTTTCAAGAAGACGGCGTCATCACCGCTGGCAATGCGAGCCAAATGAGCGACGGGGCGGCCGCCATCTTGCTGATGGAGCGGGAGGCGGCGCGCCGATTCGGGTTGAAGCCGAAAGCGCGCATCGTTGCGCAAACGGTCGTCGGCTCCGACCCGACGTATATGCTGGATGGCGTCATCCCAGCGACAAGGAAAGTGTTAAAAAAAGCCGAACTTACGATCGAGGATATCGATCTCATTGAAATCAACGAAGCGTTCGCCCCGGTCGTGCTCGCCTGGCAAAAAGAAATCGGCGCCCCGCTTGCGAAAGTGAATGTCAACGGCGGCGCCATCGCGCTTGGCCATCCGCTCGGCGCGACGGGCGTCAAACTGATGACGTCGCTCGTTCATGAGCTGGAGCGGCGGGAAGGCCGCTATGGGCTATTGACGATTTGCATCGGGCACGGCATGGCGACAGCGACGATCATCGAGCGGGAGCAAGAGCAACGCGTGGAAAAACCATTTGCTTGACACATCATTGACAGCGGTGGCGGCCGCTGTTTTCTCTTTTATTATGATGGGAAAATAAAAATATGGGATGGAACTGGAACAATGTGATAAGATGAAAGAAAAGCAAGTGAAAGGGGGAGCGCAAGCGCAGTGCAGAAGGAGAGGCCGTTTTATACGTATCGCGACATTGAACATTGGGAAGGAAATTGGGAACTGCTCGATGGCGTTCCCTATTTATTGGCGTCTCCGTCGTTTGAGCACCAGTATGTGGTCGGACAACTGCACCTTGCATTGGCTTCGTATTTTCAGGCGCGTGGCTGCCATGTCATTCTGGCCCTGTTTGATGTTCAGCTTGATCCTGAGGAGCCGGAACAGACGGCGAAAACGGTTGTTCAGCCCGATTTATCAGTGGTTTGTCGGGTTGAGCAAATCGGGAATCGGCGAATGAAAGGGGCGCCCGATCTCGTTGTGGAAGTGCTTTCACCCAGCACCGCTCTGCGTGACCGGAATCAGAAATACTATTTGTACGAACGATATGGTGTGCGTGAATATTGGATGGTAGCCCCCAGTAATCGAACGATCGAAGTGCTCAGCTGGCGGGATGGACGATTTGAGCAGCGAGCGGTTTTCGGGCCAAGCGATGAGTTGGTTTCTTTTTGGCAGCCGGATTTGACGGTTTCGCTCGCTCTCGTATTTCCTCCGGAAGAAAGCGATGTCTAGCTGCTCGAGAACCGCCTTGTTTGGCTGTTATCTCTGAAAATAACGGTTTTGCTTTTGGGGTCAGCAGCAGAAAGAAGAACGCATAGGGGATCGATGCCATGAAACAATCTGTTCTCGCTTCCTTGTATTTATCGCTCGCCGCTGGCATTTGGGGCGGGATGTATGTCGTAAGCAAATACGTGTTGGACTACATCCCGCCGCTGACGCTCGTCTGGCTGCGCTACGGTGTCGCCTTGATCGTGCTTGCCGTGATCGCGGCGGTGAAACGCGAGCACCCTCCAAAGCACGGGCGCGATTGGATAATGGTGATCGCGATCGGCGTCATCGGCTATGTCATTTCCATTTCGTTGCAATTTGTCGGCACGAAATGGTCGAACGCCCATACCGCTTCGCTCATTACGGCTTCCACACCGGCGTTTGTCGTTTTATTTGCCCGTTGGCTTCTTAGAGAAGCGCTCACATGGCGGAAGCTTGGGGCGTTGTTGTTGGCGGCAGCGGGAGTGATCGTCATCGTCGGCCTCGGGGGCAGCGGGGAGTCGACGTTGGCCGGAAATATGGCGTTAGTCGGCGCGGCGGTCACTTGGGCGTTGCTGTCGGTGCTGGTGAAAATGGCGTCGGTTCGCATGTCCGTTCTTTCCGTTACTACCTTCGCCATCTTGGCGGCGTTTGTCGGCATGACGCCGATGCTGATGGTGGAACGTCCAGGGCTGACGGCCGTTCAATGGAATGCGCCCGTCGCGGCGGCCGTGTTGTACCTTGGCATCGTGTCAACGGCGGGCGCGTTTTTCTTGTGGAACAAAGGGATGGAGATGATTGACGCCGGCATCGGCTCGCTCTTTTTCTTTTTTCAGCCGCTCGTCGGTTCGCTCTTTGGCTGGATGTTTTTGCATGAACAGCTTGACGCATCCTTTTGGACGGGCGGAGCGCTCATTGTCGCGGGAGTGGCGGTGGCGGTGCGGAGCGGGCAAAGCACATAGCGAATACAGGGGTAAAAAGAGCCATGGCGAGGCGCTTCGCCTTCGTGCCTACCGGTTCACTTCTTGCCCAATGGGAATGGTTTGGCGCATTATTGCCCGCCCGCTTTTTCCCCAACCGCCCGCCGCGGCAGCTTCCAACCGTATGTGTATGACAAGATGCGCAGCGAAGCGACCGCCACAAACAGCACATACAGCTCAATCGGTGACTCCGCCCATTTCAGGCCGACAGCGAGGCCGGCTAAAATCGCCCAAGCGGCATAAATTTCCGCCCGCAACACGAGCGGCTTTCTTCCTGCCAACACGTCGCGGATGATGCCGCCGCCGCTGCCGGTCAACACCGCCGCGACGATGACCGCGCTTAGCGGGTGTCCCATTTTGGCCGCATATAGCGCTCCTTGGATGGCGAACGCTGACAGCCCGAGGGCGTCAAAAAAGTTGCCCCATCGCTTCCACGGCGGGAGCATTTGCTTTGGAAACAAATAGACGATCGTCATCGAGACTAAGGCGACAAGAAAGAGCGAACCTTGTTCCCATAACGCCGATACGGGAACTCCAATCAGCAAATTGCGCACCGCCCCACCGCCAAAGGCGGTGACGATCCCTAAAATGTACACTCCAAGCAAATCGTACTCTTCTTCCATCGCGACGATCGCTCCGCTGATGGCAAAGGCAATCGTCCCGATGATGCTCAACACTTCCCACGTCATTCTCGCTGTTCCTCTCCGTGCGGTTTTCTTGTATCATTGTAGGGGCAAAAACAGCGGAAAATCAATCATTTTTTGAACGAACTAGCAGGAGGGCGGCCGATTTGGTATGATGAAAGCAGGTAAAGAGGTCCGTCAGAAAGGAAGGGATGTCATGGGCCGCGAACAAGCGATCATCGTCGGCTGCCAATTTGCCGGTGTTGATGACGAACGGTTTCGTTATTCAATGGAAGAGCTTGCTTCGCTCGTTGCGACGGCGAACGGCGAGGTGGCGGCTGAACTTGTGCAAAAACGCGAAGCGCCGCACCCGGCCACGTATATCGGCAAAGGGAAAGCGGAAGAGCTCGCCGCCATCGTTAAGCAGCTGGAGCCGGATCTCGTCGTCTTCAACAGTGAGTTGTCGCCAAGCCAAGCCCGCAATTTGACGAACATGCTCGGTGAGGTGAAAGTCATTGACCGGACGCAGCTTATTTTAGATATTTTTGCGCAACGCGCCCGATCGAAAGAAGGAAAGCTGCAAGTTGAGCTCGCCCAGCTCGAATACATGTTGCCGCGCCTGAGCGGCCAAGGGGAGGCGCTATCCCGCCTTGGCGGCGGCATCGGCACGCGCGGTCCGGGGGAGACGAAGCTTGAAACGGATCGGCGCCATATTCGCCGCCGCATCGACGACATTAAAGGCGAGCTGCGGCGCATTGCCGAGCATCGCGGGCGGTACCGGGAGCGCCGGCAAAAAAACCGGGCCTTTCAAGTGGCGCTTGTCGGCTATACGAACGCCGGCAAGTCGACGCTCTTTAACCGGCTGACGGCCGCCGACTCATTGGAAGAAAACTTGCTGTTTGCCACGCTCGATCCGTTGACGCGCAAGTGCGTGTTGCCGTGCGGGTATACGGTGCTTCTCACCGATACGGTCGGATTCATCCAAGACTTGCCGACGACGCTTGTCGCTGCGTTTCGCTCAACGCTTGAAGAAGTGAAGGAAGCGGATTTGCTGCTTCATGTCGTTGATTCGTCGCATCCAGATTATGCCGAACATGAACGCACCGTATCGCGGCTTTTAGCGGAACTAGGGGCTTCCGCGATTCCTGCCGTCACCGTTTATAATAAAAGCGACCGAAAAACGCCGGAATTTCTCCCAACGACAACCGATGCGATCGTGATGAGCGCGCTCTCGGCCGCCGATGTCGACCGGCTCCGCCGCTTTGTCGAAGAGGCGGTGAAACGGCAAATGAGCCGTTATGACGTGTCGATTCCAAGCGGAGAAGGAAAATTGCTCGCTCAGTTAAAAACGGACACCATTTTGCAGGAATGGCATTATCATGAACAAGGGGGCACGTACGAGTGCCAAGGGTACGTGCTGCCGACGCACCCTTTATATGGGGAGCTCCAATCATTTCAACGGTAGAAAGGGTTCATCTATGTTTTGGACACAGTGGAGATATGGAGAAACCATCGCTCTTCTCATCGAGGAAGTCGAAACACAAATCGCACCGATTCACCGTTCCATTGATGAACGCGTCGATGGAAATCAATATCGCGTGCTCGACAGTTTCCGTCGCCATCAAGTGAGCGATGGACACTTCATCCCGTCGACCGGCTACGGGTATGACGATGTGGGCCGCGATACGCTAGACCGCATTTACGCGGACGTATTTGGCGCAGAAGCCGGCCTTGTCCGCCCGCAAATCATCTCCGGCACGCATGCGATCGCCATTGCGCTGTTTGGCGTGTTGCGCCCGGGCGATGAATTGCTTTACATCACCGGCGCTCCGTACGATACGCTCGAGGAGATCGTCGGCACCCGCGGCAGCGGCGTCGGCTCGCTGAAAGAATTTGGCATTCGTTATCGGAGCGTGCCGCTTACGGCGGACGGAGCCGTTGATTTTCCGGCGGTGCGCGAAGCGATGAACGAACGGACGAAAATGATCGGCATTCAGCGCTCGCGCGGCTACGCGACACGTCCGTCGTTTACGGTCGATGAAATTGCCGAAATGATCGCTTTTGTCAAAGCGATCAAGCCAGATGTCGTCGTGTTTGTCGACAACTGTTACGGCGAGTTTGTCGAGGAGAAAGAGCCATGCCATGTCGGCGCCGATTTGATGGCCGGTTCGCTGATCAAAAACCCGGGCGGGGGGGTGGCGAAAACGGGCGGCTACATCGTTGGCAAGCAAACATACGTCGACGCGTGCGCCTGCCGGATGACCTCACCGGGCATCGGCGCTGAGGTCGGCCCATCGCTGTACAGCCTGCCTGATATGTACCAAGGGTTTTTCCTTGCCCCGCATGTTGTCGGGCAAGCGCTCAAAGGAGCGGTGTTCACCGCTGCGCTGCTCGAGCGGATAGGGCTTGAGACGTCGCCGGCATGGGACGCTAAGCGCACCGATCTCGTACAGTCGGTTCGTTTTGACGACCCGGAGCAAATGGTTGCTTTTTGCCAGGCCATTCAAGCAGCTTCCCCGGTGAATGCTCATTTTACTCCGTACCCGAGTGAGATGCCTGGCTATGAAGATCGAGTGATCATGGCTGCGGGCACGTTCGTGCAAGGGGCGAGCATTGAGCTGACGGCAGACGGACCGCTGCGGCCGCCTTATGTCGCATATGTTCAAGGCGGCTTAACGTACTCGCACGTAAAAATCGCCGTTTGTTCGGCCGTTCATCGCTTGCTTGAACAGCAGTTGATTTATTTGTAAGAAAACCTAACATTTCGTTGACGTGTTTTTTGACATTATGATAAAATGAAAGTATCAAAAGCGAGGAGGAATTGGCATGAGCAGCCATATTCGTCGTTCCATGCCATTGTTTCCGATAGGGATTGTGATGCAGCTGACGGATTTATCAGCCCGCCAAATCCGCTATTATGAAGAGCACGGCCTTGTTGCGCCGGCGCGCACCGAAGGCAATCGACGGCTGTTTTCGCTCAATGACATCGACCGTTTGCTCGAAATTAAAGATTTAATTGATCAAGGTGTGAATCTTGCTGGGATCAAGCAAATTTTTGCCGCTCGGCAAGAGGGGCGTCATGAGCAGCCGGAAAAAGTCGAAAAAGCGGGGAAGCCGAAGCTGTCGGACGAGGAGTTGCGCGAGATTTTGCGGACGGAGCTGCTGCAGTCCGGTCGGTTTCAGCGTGCATCGCTTCGCCAAGGTGATCTCGCTCGCTTCTTTCATTAATTGACGAAAAATGATTTCGGAGCCGGGGAGGAGTTTCAACATGGCAAAATATACGCGCGAAGACATTATGCGCATCGTCAAAGAAGAAAACGTCAAGTACATTCGCCTGCAATTCACTGATATTTTAGGGACGATCAAAAATGTCGAAATCCCGATCAGCCAACTTGAGAAAGCACTCAATAATAAGATGATGTTCGACGGGTCTTCGATCGAGGGATTTGTCCGCATCGAAGAATCGGACATGTATTTGTATCCGGATTTGGACACGTTTGTTATCTTTCCATGGACGTCGGAAAAAGGGAAGGTCGCCCGCTTTATTTGCGATATTTACAATTCGGATGGCACGCCGTTTGAAGGCTGTCCGCGCTACAATTTAAAGCGCGTGCTAAAAGAGATGGAAGCCCTCGGCTTTACGGCGTTCAACTTAGGGGCGGAACCGGAGTTTTTCCTCTTTAAGCTAGATGAGAAAGGTCACCCGACGATGGAACTGAACGACCGGGGCGGTTATTTCGACCTGGCGCCGACGGATCTCGGAGAAAACTGCCGGCGCGACATCGTGCTTGAGCTTGAGGAAATGGGCTTTGAAATTGAAGCATCGCACCATGAAGTCGCCCCAGGCCAACATGAGATCGATTTTAAATACGCCCATGCCATCAAGGCATGCGACGACATTCAAACGTTTAAGCTTGTCGTCAAAACGATCGCCCGCAAGCATGGGCTGCACGCGACGTTTATGCCGAAGCCGATTTTTGGCATTAACGGCTCGGGAATGCACTGCAACTTGTCGCTGTTCCGGAACAACGAAAACGCCTTTTTTGACCCGAACGGTGATTTGCAGTTGAGTGATACGGCGCGGCAGTTTATCGCCGGCGTGCTGAAGCATGCGCCGAACTTTACGGCGGTGACCAACCCGACGGTCAACTCGTATAAGCGGCTCGTTCCAGGTTATGAAGCGCCATGTTATGTTGCTTGGTCGGCGCGCAACCGCAGCCCGCTCATCCGCATCCCAGCTTCGCGCGGCATGAGCACACGCATTGAGGTGCGCAGTGTCGATCCGGCGGCGAACCCGTACTTGGCGATGGCTGTGCTGTTGGCGGCCGGCCTTGACGGCATTCGCAACAAGCTCACTCCTCCGGCGCCGGTTGACCGAAACATTTACGTCATGACGAAAGAAGAGCGGCTCGAGGAAGGGATTGTCGATTTGCCGGCGACGTTGATCGAAGCGCTCGACAATTTAAAAGCGGACGAGGTGATCGTCCAAGCGCTCGGCAAACATTTATTCGAGCATTTTGTCGAAGCGAAAGAAATCGAGTGGGATATGTATCGGACAACGGTCCATCAATGGGAGTTGGACCAATATATGGAGCTGTACTAACCAAAAAAGCTGCCCCGACAAACGGGGCAGCTTTTTTATGGCGCGCGGCGTCAGCCGGGTTCTTAGTCGATCAGACGATAGACGCCAATCACCTTGCCAAGAATCGTACAGTCGCGGAGGATGATCGGTTCAAGATGGGCGTTTTCCGGCTGCAGGCGGATATGGTCTTTTTCTTTGAAAAAACGCTTCACCGTTGCTTCGTTTTCTTCCGTCATAGCGACAACGATGTCACCGTTATTGGCCGACGACTGCTGGCGGACGATCACGTAGTCGCCGTCCAAAATGCCAGCTTCGATCATGCTGTCGCCCATCACTTCAAGCATAAACAGCTGTTCTTCGCCGGCGGCGAGCCGTTTCGGCAGCGGGAAATAGTCGTCAATGTTTTCGACGGCGGTGATCGGCTGGCCGGCTGTCACCTTGCCGATCACCGGCACGGAAACGACCTCCTCTTTTTCTCTTTCTTTTGTCAGATCGCTGTCCAAAATTTCAATGGCGCGCGGTTTCGTCGGATCGCGACGGATGTACCCTTTGCTTTCTAGGCGCGCCAGATGGCCATGTACGGTCGAACTCGATGCCAAACCAACTGCTTCCCCGATTTCCCTTACTGATGGGGGATATCCTTTCGATTTCACTTCCTGCTTGATAAATTCTAAAATTTGCTGCTGGCGTTTGGACAGTTTCGTCATCCTTTTTCACACCTCTTGCCACATCATTTGTTTTTATTATAGCACGGGGCAAAAGAGAAAGCAAACATAGGTTCGAATTTTTTGTTGACACAAACAAACGTTCTTGATTATAATGGAGAAAAAGCGAACATATATTCTAAAAAGGGATGAGGGGAATGAAGAAAGCGTTGTTGCATTACTTCGTTTTTTCGTGTTTGCTCGCGCTTGTTTTGGCAGGATTCGTCTACGCCAGCAGCCCGGTTGACAAAAAAGAGTACATGACGGTGACGGTCGCCTCCGGCGATACGCTTTGGGGTCTGGCGAAGCAATATGAGCCGGCGCACGGTTTATCGCCGGACGAATTTATTCGTTGGGTGGTCGATGTCAATCGTTTGCCGAGCTCGCGCCTCACCGCTGGTGAACAAATCGTCATTCCTGTGTTAAAATCGAAGCAGGGCGGCTCATTGGCCGTCAAGCGGTGATAGAAAGAAGGGATAGCCATGAAGGCGGTCATTTACTGCCGCGTCAGCACGGATAAAGCGGAGCAGGAAACGTCGCTTGCACGGCAGCGCGCCGAACTCGAGAAGCTAGCCAAAGAGTGCGGTTTTGACGTCGTCAAAGTGATCGCTGAGCAGGCGAGCGGCTACGAAGCTGATCGTGACGGAGTGCTCGAGCTGCTTGAGTTTTGTGAAGAAGGGGCGGTTGATGCCTTGCTCATTCAAGATGAAACGCGGCTCGGACGCGGCCATGCGCGCATGGCGGTGTTGCACTGTCTGAAAAAAAGGGGCGTGAAAATATACAGCGCCAGCCACCGCGGGGAGATGCCGCTGTCGGAGGCTGATGAGATGGTATTGTCGATCATCGCCGTCGTCGAGGAGTACCAACGGAAAATACATAACGCGAAAATTAAGCGCGGCATGCAGCGGGCCATTGCCCGCGGCTATCGGCCGGAACGGAACTTAACGCGCCAAGGGGAAAACGCCGGGCGCGAGCGGATTGAGCTTCCGGTCGAAGAGATCGTCCGCCTGCGCGAGCGCGGCTTGACATTTGCGGACATCGCCGCGACGCTTCGAAGCTTTGGCTACGCGGCGTCCAAAGCGACCGTCCATCGCCGCTATCAAGAATATATGGATGAACGGGAGCGTCGTTAGGCAGCGGGAGACTGCCAAGGTTTCTTCGTTGCCATTCGCCTATCTGATCGAATAAGATAAAACAGAATAACGATGCGACAGATGGGAGAAGATAACCGATGCTTTCAAAACAAAAACTCGCCCGCATTAACGAACTGGCCAAAAAGGCAAAAACATCCGGCCTGTCGGCGGAAGAGGCGATGGAGCAGGCAAAGCTGCGCCGCGAATACATTCAGGCGTTCCGCAAGGCGATGACCGATATGCTTCACACCGTTACGGTCATCGACCCGAACGGCAACGACGTGACGCCAAAAAAGTTAAAGGAAAGCCAACGCCGTCGTCTTCATTAAGTGGCGGGCAGGAAAGGCGAAGTCGGCTTGGTTTTTTTTACAGTAAAAATAACGTTGTACAAGGCAGCCGGTTTTCTATATGATAGTAAATGACACCATGTTGATGAAAGGGAGGAAAACGATGGCTCATTCGATCGAAGAATTAGCGATTGCCACCATTCGAACGCTGTCGATTGACGCGATCGAAAAAGCGAAGTCCGGGCACCCGGGCATGCCGATGGGCGCGGCGCCGATGGCGTACACCCTTTGGACAAAATTCATGAATCATAATCCAGCGAATCCGAACTGGTTTAACCGCGACCGGTTCGTTTTGTCAGCCGGACACGGATCGATGCTGCTTTACAGCCTGCTTCATTTGAGCGGCTACGATGTATCGATGGACGACTTGAAACAGTTCCGCCAATGGGGGAGCAAAACGCCAGGCCACCCGGAATACGGCCATACGCCGGGAGTGGAAGCGACGACTGGCCCGCTCGGCCAAGGAATCGCAATGGCGGTCGGCATGGCGATGGCCGAACGGCATTTGGCGGCTACATACAATCGCGACGGATTTGACATCATTGACCATTATACGTACGCCATTTGCGGTGACGGCGATTTAATGGAAGGGGTGGCGAGCGAAGCCGCATCACTCGCTGGGCACTTGCAGCTGGGCCGCTTGATCGTCCTCTATGATTCAAACGACATTTCCTTGGACGGGGAGCTTAACTTATCGTTCTCGGAAAACGTTGCTCAACGGTTCCAAGCGTACGGTTGGCAATATTTGCGCGTCGAAGACGGCAACAACACCGAAGAAATCGCCAAAGCGCTTGAAGAGGCGCGGGCTGACCTGAACCGGCCGACGCTCATTGAAGTGAAAACGACGATCGGTTACGGCGCGCCGACGAAAGCAGGCACATCCGGGGTTCATGGCTCTCCGCTTGGTGCAGAAGAGGCAAGACTGACGAAAGAAGCGTACCGCTGGACGTTCTCCGAAGACTTCTACGTTCCGGAAGAAGTGTATGCTCATTTCCGGGAAACGGTGCAAGAAGCCGGGGCGAAACGAGAAGCCGAATGGAACGAACAGCTGGCCGCTTACGAACAAGCGCATCCAGAGCTGGCCGCTCAGCTGAAACAGGCGATCGAAGGGAAGCTTCCAGACGGTTGGGAAGCCGCGTTGCCGGTGTACGAGGCTGGAAAAAGTTTGGCGACTCGTTCTTCTTCCGGAGAAGTGATCAACGCCATCGCCAACGCGGTGCCGCAGTTGTTTGGCGGTTCAGCCGACTTGGCAAGTTCGAACAAAACGCTCATTAAAAGCGGCGGCAATTTCTTGCCGGGCAGCTACGAGGGGCGCAATATTTGGTTTGGTGTGCGCGAATTTGCCATGGGGGCGGCGTTGAACGGCATGGCGCTCCATGGCGGAGTGAAAGTGTTTGGCGGCACGTTCTTCGTGTTCTCCGACTATTTGCGCCCAGCGATCCGGTTAGCAGCGCTCATGGGGCTGCCGGTTACGTATGTTTTGACGCATGACAGCATCGCCGTCGGCGAAGATGGCCCGACGCATGAGCCGATCGAACAGCTCGCTTCCTTAAGGGCGATGCCGAACTTGTCAGTCATCCGACCGGCTGACGCCAACGAAACGGCAGCGGCGTGGCGGCTGGCGCTTGAATCGACGGATAAGCCGACCGCGCTCGTTCTGACGCGCCAAGACATACCGACATTGCCGACAACGGCCGATTTGGCGTATGAAGGCGTGAAAAAAGGTGCGTACGTCGTCTCTCCGGCGAAAAACGGCGCTCCCGAGGCGCTGCTTTTGGCGACCGGATCGGAAGTCAGCTTGGCGGTGAAGGCACAAGAAGCGCTCGCGGCGGAAGGGATTCACGTCTCGGTCGTCAGCATGCCGTCGTGGGATCGCTTTGAAGCGCAGCCCAAAACGTACCGTGATGAAGTGATCCCATCGGCGGTGACGAAGCGGCTGGCTATTGAAATGGGCGCTTCGCTCGGTTGGGAACGCTATGTTGGTGCGGATGGCGACATTTTGGCTATCGACCGGTTTGGCGCCTCTGCCCCTGGAGAAAAAATTATGGCCGAGTACGGCTTTACCGTTGACAACGTCATCCGTCGCGTGAAAACGCTGCTTGGCAAGCAATGAAGCGATAGGGAGAACAGGCTGCCCTTGCAACGGCGCAAGGGCGGCTTTTTTTGACTGATTTGCGTCGGTTCCTCTGTAAAACAAAAATCGACAATGTTAGTGAAAAAAATCGCCGCTAGTAGACATATTTTTCCCCTTTTCTTTTCTATAATAGAAATAGATGAATAGAAATGGGGGATGGGGCATGGTTCGCTATTGGATTTATTTATTAGATGACGAAGTGGCGGCGCACTACCGTCATCGGACGGAAAAGGTTGTCGAATTGCTTCGGGAACATCAGTATGCGAAATCGCCGCTGAAGACGATTTGCCGCAAACAAGTCGAATTTATTACCGAACGGTTGTCGTTTTCGCGTCTTGAGTTAGGCTTAAAGCAACATTTCATCGGACGTGTCGGCAAAAATCTAGAGCGCAACATGTTTGTGCTGCAAAATGACGCCGGTGAGGAAGCGTTGCTTGTCGTGCAAAAGCGCCGTCTGCTTCTTGTCGCTGACAGCGCGACGATGGCCGCCGACATCGGCCGGGCGCTCGCCAAATTAGCGCCGTCGTTTTTGGCGGTTGCCGTCGATTTTGCCGACTACTATTGGTTATCTGCGCCGGCGCAAGGAAGAAAATTCGCGTAACGCGAAGATTTTTGTCATGAAATATTGTCTAACGACACATCGTTTAGTACACTGTTAGGGAGACAACTAGAAGGAGGAAAATCGCTGTATGTGGGACACGATTCTCGTTGGTGTGTTGGCGCTGCTCGCCGGTGTGGCGCTCGGGTTTTTCATTGCCCGCAAGACGATGATCAATTATTTGAAGAAAAATCCGCCGATCAATGAACAAATGATTCGGATGATGATGATGCAAATGGGCATGACTCCGTCGCAAAAGAAAATCAACCAAATGATGAAAATGATGAACAACCAGCTGAAATAAGCGAAACAGACACTCGCTTGAGAGTGTCTTTTTATTTTGGAAAAATGTTCTTTCAAAATTTTTCTAGTTTTGCTACAATGGTATAGCAATTGTCTGTTAGCGAAACGAAAGGGGGGACGGGTCGCATGAGCGTGTTCCGTGATTTATTTTGGTTTTTTCGCCAAGAGAAAAAGGCGTATCTCACCGGTATTCTATTGCTCGTGATTGTTGCCTTTTTGGAAACGATCCCGCCGAAAGTGATCGGTATTTTAGTCGATTATATGAAAAATGGCGCGATGACGAAAGAAGTACTCATTCGTTGGATGGCTGCCCTCGCTGCCATCGCGGGAGCGCTCTATGTGCTCCGCTACGCTTGGCGCATCTGCATTTTCGGTTCATCCGTCAAGCTCGCCCGTCAGTTGCGCAATGAGTTGTACGCCCATTTTACGAAAATGGCGCCGTCGTTTTACCAACGGAAGCGGATCGGCGATTTAATGGCCCATGCGACCAATGATTTGCAAGCGATTCAGCAAACGGCCGGAAGCGGCATTTTAACGCTCGTCGATTCGGTGACACTCGGCGGGTTTGTGCTGGCGACGATGGCGTTTTCGATCAGCTGGAAGCTGACGTTGATCAGCCTGCTTCCGCTGCCGGTGATGGCCGTAGCAACAAGCCGCTACGGAACAATGCTTCACCGGCGGTTTTTAACGGCGCAAGAGGCGTTTTCGTCGCTAAATGATAAAGTGCAAGAAAGCATGAGCGGCATCCGCGTCATTAAAGCATTCGGCTATGAAGAAAAGGATGTTGAAGCGTTCCACCGCCAGTCAGAAGACGTCACAGCGAAAAACATCGCGGTGGCCAAAGTTGATGCGCTTTTCGACCCGACGATCGGCCTGCTTGTCGGGCTGTCGTTTTTCCTTGCGGTTGCGTTCGGCAGTCAGATGGTTGTGACTGGAGAACTGACAATCGGCGAGCTCGTGTCGTTTACGACGTACCTTGGCTTGCTCATTTGGCCGATGCTGGCGTTTGGCTGGCTGTTTAACATTGTCGAGCGCGGACGCGCTTCGTACGACCGGGTGCGGGCGCTGCTTGCCGAAGACGATGAGATCAAAGAAATGCCAGGAGCGCTTGCTGTTCCGCCGCAAGGGGGCATCGAATATGACATCCGCCAGTTTGCCTATCCGGGCGAGGCAAAACCGGCGCTTGTCGATGTCCACTTCCGTCTCGAACGTGGGGCGACGCTCGGCGTCGTCGGCAAAACCGGAGCCGGAAAAACGACGCTGTTGCGCCTGTTGTTGCGTGAGTTTGACAATTATGACGGCGGCATTTATTTCGATAACCATGACATTCGCCGCTATACGCTTTCTGCCTTGCGGATGGCGATTGGCTATGTGCCGCAAGACCATTTTCTTTTTTCCGCTTCTGTCCGCGACAACATCGCCTTTGCCAAGCCGGAGGCGAATGAGGAGGAAATTGTCAGAGCCGCAAAGCTGGCTGACGTTCATGATGACATTCTCCAATTTCCAGACGGTTATGGGACGGTCATCGGTGAGCGTGGTGTCTCGCTGTCGGGAGGACAAAAACAGCGGCTGTCAATCGCTCGTGCGCTGCTTATCGATCCGGAGCTGCTCATTTTAGATGACGCCTTGTCGGCGGTTGATGCCAAAACGGAAGAACGGATTTTAACGGCATTGAAGCGGGAGCGGCGCGGGAAAACGACGATCATTGCCGCTCACCGTTTAAGCGCGGTCGAGCATGCTGATTGGATTCTCGTTCTTGATGGCGGACGCATCATACAGGCGGGGACGCACGAAGACTTAATGGCTGAAGATGGCTGGTATCGCGAGATGTATCGACGTCAACAGCTCGAGGCGCTTGTGGAATGACGATGAATAGGAGGGGGCGTATGAACGAACAACGATTGACGGCCAAAGAGCAGCGGCGCGTCTTCTGGCGGCTGCTCTCTTATATGGGACGATATAAAAAAGAGGCCGTGCTCGCCTTTTCGCTCCTTCTGGTGGCGACCGCGGGGGAGCTGGCCGGTCCGTATTTGGTGAAAGTGTTTATCGACGACTATTTGATGCCAAACCGCCTCGCTCCGGGCCCAGTGGCGGCGCTGGCGGCCGCCTATATCGGCGTACTCATTGGGAAAACCATCATTTGGTATTTTCAGCTCGTCGGATTTCAGCGGCTCGCCTTATCGATTATCCAAGCCTTGCGGATGGACGTCTTTTCCAAAGTGCATCGACTCGGGATGAGCTACTTTGACCGGACACCGGGCGGAAGCATTGTCTCGCGGGTGACAAATGATACGGAAGCCATCAAAGAGATGTTTATTAGCGTTTTGGCAGTGTTTGTACAAAACGCTTTGCTTGTCTTTGGCGTTTTTATCGTCATGTTTTCACTCAACGTCCGACTCGCGCTGTTTTGTTTATTCATCCTCCCGGCCATTGGATGGATTATGAAAACGTACCGCCGTTACAGTTCGGTATTTTACCAAGAGATGCGCGAACGGCTGAGCGAGTTGAACGCTAAGCTGAATGAGTCGTTGCAAGGGATGACCGTCATTCAAGCGTTCCGCCAGCAGCACCGCTTGTACCGAGAGTTTGCCGCCGTGAATGAGGCGCATTACGAAGCGGGGATGAAAAATATTCGCCTTGACGGGCTGTTGCTTCGGCCGGCGCTCGATGTTGTCTACATGTTGGCGATCATGGTTGTGCTCAGCTTTTTCGGCATTTCAGCGCTTGAAAGTCCGGTCGAGATCGGGGTGCTGTATGCGTTTGTCAACTATTTGGAACGCTTTTTCGAGCCGGTGACGCAAATGATGATGCGGTTGGCGCTCTATCAGCAAGCGATCGTTTCCGCTTCCCGCGTCTTTGCGCTCCTTGATCATGACGAAGAGGCGCCGTTCAATCCGGAACAAGCACCGTATACGATTGAACGCGGAGAAATTGAGTTTTGCGATGTCAGTTTTTCTTACGATGGCAAGCGTGATGTGCTAAAACGGTTGTCATTTACCATTCGCCCGGGGCAGACGGTGGCGTTTGTCGGCCATACGGGCAGCGGCAAAAGCTCAATCATCAACTTGCTTATGCGGTTTTATGAGTTTGACCGCGGCGCCATTTTGCTTGACGGCCGGTCGATCCGCGATTATTCACGCGCCGAGCTGCGCCGTTCTCTCGGCCTCGTCTTGCAAGATCCGTTTTTGTTTTATGGGACGGTAAAAGAGAACATTCGCATGTATAACGAGCAATTAAGTGACGAGGAGATTGAGGATGCCGCCCGCCTCGTGCAGGCGGACGCGTTCATCGAACAGCTGCCTGGCGGCTACGATCATCTGCTTGCTGAGCGCGGCGCCACGTTATCGAGCGGGCAGCGCCAGCTCCTTTCGTTCGCCCGCACCATTGCTGCCAACCCGAAAATATTAGTGCTCGATGAGGCGACGGCCCATATTGACACCGAGACGGAGGAGGCCATTCAAGCGGCGCTTATGCGCATGCGAAAAGGGCGGACGACGATCGCCATCGCCCATCGTCTGTCGACGATTCAAGACGCCGATCAAATTTTTGTCCTTCACCGCGGTGAAATTGTCGAGCGCGGTACGCATCAACAGCTGTTGGCGCAAAAAGGGCTATACTATCAAATGTACTTGTTGCAAAACGGGCTTGTCGACGCCCGCGCGTAAAGAAAAAAGCGCCTTTTCCCGCTTAGCGGGAGGCGCTTTGTTTTCGCTGTTTCACTTGTTCGCGCTGATAGGCGTTCAACAGTGTATCGAGCTCTCTGCTCACTTTCATCGCTGCTGCGGAGTTTAATCCCGTTTTTGCTACAGTGTCGACAAGTTCCATCCGCTTTTGTTCGATCAAGGTTAAAAGATTACGTTTCGGCACGAATAAACCGTCCTTTTCATCAATGTCGTGTATTGTATTTTATACTATTTTACCAATGAACGCAAAAACGGAAAATAGAAAAATTGACCAAAGAAGACGAGAAATATGTTACGGAAAGATGGATTTTTGTTAAAATAAAAGTGAAAAAATGAAGCAGGGGCTGATTTAGCGATGACGGATTTGAATATATTTTTAGCGTTTGGCGCAGGGTTTTTGTCATTTATTTCTCCATGCTGTCTGCCGCTTTATCCAGCGTTTTTGTCCTATATCACTGGAGCGTCGGTCAGTGAGTTGAAAGAGGAACATGCGATGCTGAATCGCCGCAGCTTATGGCATACACTCTATTTTTTGCTCGGTTTTTCGCTTATTTTCATTTCGCTCGGTTTCGGCACGTCGTTTCTCGGCCGGCTGTTTGCCGACTACCAAGACGCGATTCGTCAAATCGGTGCGGTTGTGATCGTCGCTTTCGGCCTCGTTGTCGCTGGGTTGTGGAGGCCGGCGTTTTTGTTAAAAGACCGGCGCATTTCGTTTCGCGAACGGCCGTCGGGCTATGCCGGCTCGGTGCTGATCGGGATGGCGTTCGCTGCCGGTTGGACGCCGTGCATGGGGCCGATTTTAGTGGCGGTGATTGCTCTTGCGGCGGCCAACCCAGGTTCAGGAATGCTGTACATGCTCGCCTATACGCTCGGCTTTGCCCTTCCGTTTTTCATTCTGTCGTTTTTTATCGGCAAATTGCAATGGATTCGCCGTCATAGTGCATCTTTGATGAAAGCGGGCGGATATGTCATGATGGCCATGGGGGTCGTCCTTTATTTTGATTGGATGACGAAGATCATTGCTTACACAACAAGCCTATTCGGCGGATTTACCGGCTTTTAATGGGAGTGAAGCTGCTTTTTGGGCGGCCGTTGCCGGAATATAAAACGATTCAGGGGGGACGATGGAAAGATGGCTGCCATCTTGGTTGTCGATGATGCAAAGTTTATGCGGGTAACGTTAGCACGCATATTGCAAAAAGCGAACCATATCGTCGCTGGTGAGGCGGAAAACGGCAAAGAGGCGGTCGAATTGTACCGCCGGTTGCGTCCGGAGTTGGTCATCATGGATATTACGATGCCGGTTATGAACGGAATCGAAGCGGTGCGGGCGATCAAGGAAATCGACCCGGGAGCGAAAATCATTATTTGCTCAGCGCTTGGACAGCAGCGCATGGTTGTCGAGGCGATTGAAGCGGGCGCCGCTGACTTTATTGTCAAACCGTTTGAAGAAAGCCGTGTGCTCGAGGCGGTCTCCCGCCTTTTATAGACGACAGGCGACGCAAGGGCGACGGAACCGCAGACCTGCGCTGTCTTCCCTTATCGAGCCGGCGCGTTTGAAGGGGCGGTAGGCAGGCGGCCGGGTTTTTGCTATAATAATCGTTGTCCATGAATTTTGCGGGAAGAAGGTGATGGCTTTGGCGCTCATTACATCGCTCATCGCCGTTGTCATGGCGTTTTTGATCTTTTTTGTGCGTATGAAAGCGTCAGAAAAGCCGACGAACGCGAAAAAAATTATTTTGCCGCCGCTGTTTATGAGCACCGGGGCGCTCATGTTCATCGATCCAGTATTCCGCGTTACGCGCGGGGAGCTCATTGAAGCGGTGATACTCGGTATGTTTTTCTCCCTATTCCTCATTAAAACGTCGAAATTCGAAGTTCGCGGCAACGACATTTACTTAAAACGCTCGAAAGCGTTCGTCTGGATTTTGCTCAGCCTGATTGTGATCCGTCTCGGACTGAAGTCGTATTTAGGGCGGACGATCGATTATCATCAACTAAGCGGCATGTTTTATTTGCTCGCGTTTTCCATGATCGTCCCATGGCGGATCGCCATGTATGTGTCGTATAAGAAGCTGGCGGCGCAGCTGAAGCCGCCAGTGCTCACTTAGCCTCCTCCCCGTTGCATGCGCTGCGTTGAAGCAGGGGGCAGGAAGATGGAGAGGGTGTCTCAAAAGCGACGAGACACCCTCTTTTACTGCTTGCGTGATGGTATATTGATTTGATAGAAGACAAACGGCTTTTTGAGGCCAACTCTTACGTTTGGCTGCGCTGGGGAATTTGCGCGGCGCAAGCAGGCGAAAGCCGTTGCCATCCAGCTTGACGGATAGAGCTGTCAGCGGCTTTCGAACAAATGTTGATACGGAGTGGGATCAATGTTTTTAGCTTGCAACGTGCGAATTAAAAACTTATGGTCGCGCTTTGGCGTAGCGATAATATAGCCGCGGATAAGCAAGTCGCGCGTAATGCGGGGAGCTTGTTCCTTCAGGGCCAACTCGCCGATTTTGCCGGCGATCTTTTGCCGCGCCACATCGCGGAACAGTTCTGGCACTGGGCGGACAAGCTCCTCAAGCAATGCTTTTTCTTCCTCCCCCCATAAATGGCGCGTCTGTTCGATATAATATTCCTGCCAGTCAAGCTCTGATTTCCCATCTTCTTTTGGCAGCCGTTTTAAAAATTTGCGAAACATAAAAAAGCCGCCAATCGACATCATGACAAGCAAAAAGACGACCCAAAACAAAATAAACCAAAGAAACCATCCGGTCAGCACGATGCCCACCTCAACGATCATCGGTAGTTTGCCGTCCAGCTGTCTTTAGCAGCCAGGCGGTCCATACAACATTCGTCTATTATTATGTCGAAAAGCGCACGACTTGGCAAGTTTCGAGCCGCTGCTCGATCGGTAGAAAGCCGCTGTCTTAGTCTGTTATCAATCGTAACGCAACTGTAACGCAACTGTAAAAAAGCCTGTCTCGTCTTAGAACATCAAGCGCTCGAGCGATGACAGGAGGTGCCAGTGGAAATGATAGACAGTGACGTTCCTCTTGCTGCCTGCTAATCTAGTAGACAAAGAAAGCAGGTCGAAACATCGCGATCAGGAGGGATGGAAGGAATGAAAAAAGCGGTGATTGCGCTTGCTGCCGCCTGTTGCATGGCGTTCGGCTGGCAGGCGCCGTCCACGGAAGCAGCCAGCTCGTATACATACCATCAAGTGAAAAAAGGCGATACATTGTCGAAGATCGCCAAACAATATCATACAACTGTTGCAGTGCTAAAGTCGTTAAATCGGTTAAAAAGTGACATGATTTATATCGGTGGAAAACTGAAAGTGCCGGCGATGGCGAAAACGACAATTAAAGCGTCTGCGAACAAAAAAGCGATTTCGTTGAGCGCCGCCGACCGGAAGCTGCTCGCCCAGCTCGTGCAGGCGGAAACGGGTGCGAGCGAGCCGTTTGCCGGCAAAGTGGAGGTGGCGCTTGTCATTTTTAACCGCGCCAAACATCCGGAGTTTCCGAACACGGTGCGCGGCGTCATTTATCAAAAAACTACATCGGGTTATGCGTTTGTGCCGGTCAAAACAGGAAAATTGACCCGCATTCAACCGACGAAGCAAGATTATGAGGCGGTGGACAAGGCGCTTGCCCTCTTCCCAAACGACCGCCGCGGCTCGCTCTATTTTTATAATCCGAAAGTCACGAAAGACAAATGGATGCTGTCGCGTCCGGTGACGATTCGCATCGGGAATCACGTCTTTGCGAAGTAAACGGGGCCGAAAGAGGCCTCGTTTTTTTTGATGTGTTGCTGTTGCCGTCTGTTTTTCCCACCAAATTGGCAGGAGTTTTCGGCCGCTGTTGCGAATGTGTTTAGCAGGGGGGGAACGGCCGTGAAGAGAGTGGATCTTGTTTATGAAAAGCTGCGAGAGTGGGAGCGAAGCGGAAAGCGGTGGGTGAGTGCCGAGGAACTGGCCAGTGCCCTTGGGCTTGACCGAGCCAACGTCAGCCGCGATTTAAACCGCCTTTGGCGGGAAGGAAAAGTGCAAAAGCAAACCGGGAGGCCGGTTCGATTTGCGTTGGCGTGCGGCTCGACCGCCGCGACGCGCCTCGATCGGATTGCCAAGCAGCAGCCGAGCTTGGCGGCCGCTGTTGAACAAGGGAAGGCTGCCGTCTTGTATCCGCCCAAGGGGCTGCCGATGTTGATTGTTGGAGAGACGGGAACTGGGAAGTCGATGTTCGCTGAGCTGCTTCACGAATTTGCCGTTGCGGTTGGCCGTTTTCCGAGGTCCGCCCCGTTTGTGACGTTTAACTGCGCTGATTATGCCAATAACCCGCAGTTGCTGCTTGGGCAGTTGTTTGGCATCCGCAAAGGGGCCTATACGGGGGCGAATGAGCAAAAAGGGCTGATTGAAAAGGCGGACGGTGGCGTTTTGTTCTTAGATGAGGTGCATCGTCTGCCAGCGGAAGGACAGGAAATGTTGTTTACGTTTATTGACCGCGGCGTTTACCGTCGGCTTGGCGAGACGGATGTGGAGAGAACGGCTAATGTGCTGCTGATTTGCGCAACAACAGAAGATCCGGAATCGAATTTGTTGAAAACGTTCCGGCGTCGCATTCCCATGCATATTTTGTTGCCGCCGCTTGAAAAGCGGACACTTGACGAACGTTGCCGGCTTGTAATGCAGTTTTTTCAGGAAGAGGCGGAGCGGCTCGGGAAAGAAATTTGCGTCTCCGCCAATGCCATCCGCGCTTTTTTGTTTTATGCATGTCCGAACAACGTCGGGCAGCTGAAGGCGGATATTCAGCTCGTTTGTGCCAAAGCATACGCCGATTATGTCACTGGAAAGAAACAAGCGGTGAGCGTCCATCGCGCGGATCTGCCCCTTCAAGTGCAAACCGGACTTTTGCTTGAGAAAAAACATCCGCACTCCGCTTCCTATTCGCTGCCGCATCGATGGTACGCTTTTTCGCCGCATGGGGGTGAAGCGGATGTTGGCGGCGGACCAGTCGAATCTGAGTCGGTTTACGGCGCCATTGAGCGCAAATACGGCGAACTAAAAGAGCGGGGCATCGCCGGTGATGAGCTCGATTTATTGTTGGAAATGGACATTAAGCATTATTTCTCGCAATACATGAAAGGGGTGGATCGGCGCATCCGCAATCGCCGCGACCTCGAGAAAATGGTCACTCCGGATGTCCTAGCATTAACGGAAACCATGGTCGTCTATGTGGAGAAGAAGCTCGGGCGACGCCTTGCCAAGAAGGTGACGTATGCGCTTGCTTTGCATATTCAAACCGCGATCAATCGCCTGCGGGCCGGGACAATTGTTTCCCATCCAAAGCTGAATGAGGTTCGAGCGGCCTATAAGCATGAATTCGCGGTTGCGCTCGACTGTCTCTATCTGATGGAAGAGAAGATGAACATTGATCTCCCGATTGATGAGGCGGGGTTTTTGACGATGTTTTTTGCGCTCCATGAGGAACGTACTGAAGAGCGCGAGGAACGGGTGGCGGTCGTTGTGGTTATGCATGGAAACGGCGTTGCATCGGCCATGGCCGATGTCGTAAATCAGCTGTTGACCGCTGCGTGCGTGTATGCGGTCGATATGCCGCTTGATGTCGACCCGAAACATATTTATGAACAGGTGAAAGCGGTATTGCAGCCTGTCGTATCGCAAAAAGGGGTGTTGTTGCTTGTTGACATGGGCTCGCTTGTATCATTTGCTAGCTTTTTGGAAAAGGAGCTCGCCGTTCCGGTAAAAGTAGTTTCTGCCACCAGTACGCCGCATGTGCTCGAAGCGGCCCGCAAAGCGATGCTCGGCTATGCGCTCAATGACATCTACGAAGAAGTGAAAACAGCGGCGCCGTTTTACATCCGCGAACCGCTTTGGGAAGAGGAAACAGCAGATCAGGACATGTTGGCGATCGTTACCGCTTGTTTCACAGGAAAAGGAAGCGCGTTGGCACTAAAACATATACTGGAAACGTATTTGCAACTAGATGAACACATGTGGCGTATCATCCCGATTCAAATGGCGGATGTCAAAGAAGCGCGCCAAACATTATCGAATATCGCGAAACACTTTCGCATCGTCTGTGTTGTCAGTCATATTTGTCTCGATGAACGAATCCCGCATTTCCCGCTTGAGGAGGTGCTTAGCTTGAGAGCGATGAAAGAAATACAGGAATTAGCTGATGTTGAAGAAATTCATGTGCATATGGCAAGAGAGTTAGCCGGTCACCTCCGCCATCTCTCACCAACAAAGGCTATTCGCGCCATTCGCGCCGCGCTGGCGGTGATTGGCCGGGAACTTGGTTTGAGTCCGGATGGTCGCGATATGGTGGGACTCGTGCTCCATCTTTGCTGCTTGCTTGACCGTCTGCTTTCTGGAGAGAAGACGAGCAGTGGCCAAGGGGCTACGATCGAATGCGGTCATGAAAATGAGACGCTTTACAGAGTGGTCAAAGAGGGGTTGTTTCCGCTTGAACAGCGATACGGCGTCTGCATTGGAGAAGATGAACTGTGTCATATCGTTCGTTTTTTTCGTTCGCTGCAAGGGAAACAAGACACGTAATGCGCAAGATTTAATGAGATTTGAAAACGCTATCATTACACAGTTTCCGGCTGTTGACACACAATCATTCTATCCGCTTTACCACTGCGTTTTTGACGTTGGTATAGTATTTGCTAAAACGATAATGAACGATTGCTAAAAAGGGGGAGAAAGTAATGAACATTTTGCTCATTTGCGCTGCCGGCATGTCGACCAGTTTGCTTGTGACAAAAATGCAAGAGGCAGCAAAAGAAAAAGGAATTGAAGCGAATATTTGGGCCGTCTCCGCGGACGAAGCAAAAAGCCATTTCGACCAGGCGGATGTCGTGCTCATCGGTCCACAAATTCGTTACAAGTTTGCCGCGTTTAAGAAGGAAGGCGAGGTGCGCGGCATCCCGGTCGATGTCATCAACCCGGCTGACTACGGGCGTGTTAACGGCGCCGGCGTGTTGGATTTTGCGCTGCGGTTAAAAAAATAAACGGGGGGGAGAGGCGGATGGATCGGTTTATTCGTGTGTTGGAAGAACACGTGATGCCAGTGGCCGGCAGAATAGCTGAACAGCGCCATTTGCAGGCGATTCGTGACGGGATTATTTTATCGATGCCATTACTAATCATTGGGTCTTTATTTTTAATCATTGGTTTTTTGCCGATTCCCGGTTATAACGAATGGATGGCGAAATGGTTTGGCGAGCATTGGCTTGATAAGTTGCTGTATCCGGTTGGGGCGACGTTCGATATTATGGCGCTTGTCGTCAGCTTTGGGGTTGCCTATCGGCTAGCGGAAAAGTATAAAGTGGACGCGCTTTCTGCTGGCGCGATTTCGCTGGCTGCCTTTTTGCTGGCAACCCCCTATCAAGTGCCGTTTACACCGGAAGGAACAAAAGAGACGATCATGGTCAGCGGCGGCATCCCGGTGCAATGGGTCGGCAGCAAAGGCTTGTTTGTTGCCATGATTTTAGCGATCGTATCAACAGAAATTTACCGAAAAATTATCCAAAAAAATATTGTGATTCGGTTGCCGGATGGGGTGCCGCCGGCAGTAGCACGCTCGTTTGTCGCCTTGATTCCGGGAGCGGCCGTTCTTGGCGTCGTTTGGGTAGTACGTCTTATTTTAGAAGTTACGCCGTTTGAAAGCTTTCATAATATTGTATCGATGTTGCTCAACAAACCGCTAAGCGCGCTCGGCGGCAGCTTGTTCGGAGCGGTTGTCGCTGTGCTCCTCGTTCAGTTGCTATGGTCGACCGGGTTGCACGGAGCGGCAATCGTTGGCGGGGTCATGGGACCCATCTGGCTGTCGCTGATGGATGAAAACCGGATGGTGTTCCAGCAAAACCCGAATGCCGAGCTTCCGAATATTATTACCGCACAGTTTTTTGATCTTTGGATTTATATTGGCGGCTCAGGGGCGACGCTGGCATTGGCGTTAACGATGATGCTGCGGGCTCGCAGTCGACAGCTGAAAAATTTAGGGAGGCTGGCCATCGCGCCTGGTATTTTCAATATTAATGAACCGATCACGTTTGGTATGCCGATCGTCATGAATCCGCTTCTGATTATTCCGTTCATTTTAGTGCCGATTGTGTTGGTCATTGTGTCTTATGTGGCCATGGCGACCGGACTTGTCGCCAAACCGAGCGGGGTGGCGGTGCCGTGGACGACGCCGTTCATTATCAGTGGGTATTTGGCGACAGGAGGCAAAATTTCTGGCAGCATTTTGCAAATCGTGAACTTTTTCATTGCCTTTGCGATTTATTATCCATTTTTGATGATCTGGGATAAACAAAAAGCGGCTGAAGAGCAAGCCGATGCGACAATATCCGGCGGAGTTGGAACGACACATTTGATGTAAAGGAGATGGAGCGAGATGCCGCGCTATTGCATTGTCAATGCTGATGACTTTGGCTACTCAAAAGGGGTCAACTACGGGATTTTGGAAGCGTTTCAACACGGTGTCGTTACATCGGCGACTTTGATGACCAACATGCCAGCAGCAGAGCACGCCGCCCGACTGGCGAAAGATCATCCGGAGCTTGGCGTCGGTATTCATTTCGTGCTGACGTGCGGCCGTCCGTTGACTGATGTTCCAACCCTTGTGAACGAACAAGGGAAGTTTCCGCGACGTGGAGAGGCGCTTGACAGTGCCGAACACAGCGACATCGAGCGGGAGCTTCGCGCCCAATTGGAGCGGTTTTTCTCGTTTGGACTCACCCCGACGCATATGGACAGCCACCATCACGTCCATGAGCATCCAAACGTATTTCCGGTGATCGAGCAGCTGGCTGAATGCTATAAGTTGCCGATCCGTCCGGTGCGAACCGCGCGGCCGCACCGGCTGGCCACCGTCGATGTCTTTTTTCCAGATTTCTACGGCAATGGGTTGACGAAAGATCGCTTTTTAGCCCTGATCGACCGGATTGGCGACGGCCAGACGGCGGAAGTGATGTGCCACCCAGCGTATATCGATGTTCCGCTTGTGCAAGGAAGTTCCTATTGCCAGCAACGGATTGAAGAGTTGGCTGTGCTGACTGACCCGGTGCTCGTTAGGGAGCTCGCAGAGCGTGGCGTTCAGCTGATTACGTACCGTGAATTTTACAAAAAATTATAGGGGAGGGGCTTATGCAGACACAAGAACAGACGATCTTTCAACTCATCCTTCACGGCGGTAATGGCCGCAGCTATGCCATGGAGGCGATCGCCGCCGCGAAACAAGGGGAATTTGCCGAGGCGCACCGGCTGCTTGAGCGGGCTGGGGCGGAGCTGCAGGCCGCCCATGAGCTGCAAACCGCGCTGTTGCAGCAAGAGGCTGGGGGGCAATCGACTGTTGTGACGCTGCTTATGGTGCATGCCCAAGACCATTTGATGACAGCGATGACAGTCAAAGAGCTGGCATCTGAATTCATCGAATTGTATGAACGAATCACTCCGTAAAGACAACATTCACCTAAGGATGAGCTAGGGGAGAAGTAATGATTAAACCATAAATTTATTATGTCAATTTATTGGGGTAGACCGAGAAGCCTAACTTGTGGGCAAGGACCTCAACAGAGTGTGCTCTAACGTGTTAATGTACTTCTTCGTTCCATTGCGTTGTGTGCAACGTATATCCCAAGGAGTTAGAAGCGGCGCTGGTTTTCTCGGTTTGGGAAGAAGAAGCGCCAGACGCCGCTTCAGTAAGCCTACATGTCATGGCTTGTATTATGTTTCTGCCTCGTATGGTTGCGGTTTTTCACTTTTTTCGAGCCGTCAAGCGGCTCGGGCTGTCCGGGATTGTCGCCTTTTGGCGCGTTTTTGCGCATGTCTTTGCTGTCGTTTTTGTTCGTCACGTCTTGTCCCTCCTTTTATTCATTAGCATGTCGGCGATGCCTGCTGCTTATTCGGTGTATAATTTGCCGGCCGTTTGAAACGATAAGTAGTGAACAATGGGCATGATCGCAAAGGAGGAACGATCCATGGTGTATCATAAAACGAAGCAAGACGCGTTTCAGGCGGCGCAAAAAGCGACAATGGAAGCGAAAGAATGGCACGACCATTTAGTGCGCACTCAGGCGGACTACGGCCACCAGTTAGCCCATTTGCGGCAAGAAGTGAATGAGGCGTTTGCCCAAATCGAAAATGCGCTCGAGGTCGCTTCCGAAACGCAGCGCGTTCAGCTGGAGAAATTTCGCAACGATTTGCAAGGGATTGTCGCCGAACTCAATCAAAACGAGTAAGGGAATGCCGGTGGCGGACATTCCCTTTTCTGATGGCTATGGCAGGCCGGGATGGCGGAACGGCCGCCGCGCTATTGATTCTTTTTTCGTTTTTTGTTGTTTTGGCGTTGCGCTTCTGTCAGCGGTTCATTCGAGAGCTCTTCGTTGTAGCCGGCGCCCATCCCTTGCGCTTTGGCGGCGTTCATGCCGGGAATGACGTGGTTTGCTTTGCGCTTGGCCATTGTTTCACCTCCGTTTCTAGTTTGCGACGAAACGAGCGTCTTATTCTTTTTCTCCCGTTGTTAGGAATGAAAATGGCGAAATGATGGAAATCATTATTTACAACTCGTCCTGTTATATAATAAGATAAAAACGGGCCGAACTTTATGGGGATTGGGAGAATTCATGCTATTTTTTCGACTTTTGTCCGGAAAAATAGTATAGTATTATTGTGAAGTGAAGGGGGTTATACATATGGCGAAACAGGATGCATTTAACGCCCGCTCTTCATTCGAAGTGAATGGTAAAAAATACAACTATTACCGTTTACAAGCGCTTGAGGAAGCGGGAATCGGCCAGGTAAGCCGCCTGCCGTACTCCATCAAAGTATTGCTTGAATCGGTGCTCCGCCAAGTCGACGGCCGTGTCATTACGAAAGAGCACGTGGAGAACTTGGCGAAATGGGGAACGCCGGAAATGAAAGACATCGACGTGCCGTTTAAGCCGTCGCGCGTCATTTTGCAAGACTTCACCGGCGTGCCGGCTGTCGTTGATTTGGCGTCCATGCGCAAAGCGATGGCGGATTTGGGCGGCGACCCGTACGAAATCAACCCGGAAATTCCGGTCGATCTCGTCATCGACCACTCCGTGCAAGTCGACCGGTACGGATCGGACGATGCGCTTGAGTACAACATGGATTTGGAATTCAAACGGAACGCTGAGCGGTATAAGTTTTTGAAATGGGCGCAAAAAGCGTTTGACAACTATCGCGCTGTTCCGCCGGCGACCGGGATCGTCCACCAAGTGAACTTGGAATATTTGGCAAATGTTGTTCATGCGGTCGAAGGGGAAAACGGTGAATACGAAGCGTTTCCGGATACGCTTGTCGGCACGGACTCGCATACGACGATGATCAACGGCATCGGCGTGCTTGGCTGGGGGGTCGGCGGCATTGAAGCAGAAGCAGGCATGCTTGGCCAGCCTTCATACTTCCCAGTTCCGGAAGTCGTCGGCGTCCGCTTGACAGGCAAATTGCCCGACGGCTCGACGGCGACGGACTTGGCGTTGAAAGTGACGCAAGTGTTGCGGAAAAAAGGCGTTGTCGGCAAATTCGTCGAATTTTTCGGCCCAGGGGTGGCGACCTTGCCGTTGGCTGACCGGGCGACGATCGCCAACATGGCACCGGAATACGGGGCGACGTGCGGCTTCTTCCCAGTTGACGCCGAAGCGCTTGATTATTTGCGCTTAACCGGCCGCGACGAACATCATATTCAAGTCGTTGAAGCGTACTGCAAAGCGAACGGCTTGTTCTACACGCCGGATGCGCCGGAACCGACGTTTACGGACGTCGTCGAAATCAATTTGTCGGAAATCGAAACGAACTTGTCCGGTCCGAAACGGCCGCAAGATTTGATTCCGCTCTCCAAAATGAAACAATCGTTCCGCGATGCGGTGAAAGCGCCGCAAGGCAACCAAGGCTTCGGCCTGACGGAAGCGGACTTAGAGCGGGAAATGACGGTAACGTTAAATGGTGAACAAGTAAAAATGAAAACGGGTGCGGTCGTCATTGCCGCCATTACAAGCTGTACGAATACGTCAAACCCGTACGTCCTTGTAGCGGCTGGTTTGGTGGCGAAAAAAGCGGTGGAAAAAGGCCTCACGGTGCCGAAATATGTTAAAACATCGCTCGCACCGGGCTCGAAAGTTGTCACCGGCTATTTGCGCGATTCGGGCTTGCTTCCGTATCTCCAACAGCTGGGGTTCAACGTCGTCGGCTACGGTTGCACGACATGTATCGGCAACTCCGGCCCGCTCGCGCCAGAGCTGGAAAAAGCGCTGGCTGAAAGCGATTTGCTTGTCACAAGCGTCCTGTCTGGCAACCGGAACTTTGAAGGACGCATCCATCCGTTGGTGAAAGGCAACTATTTGGCGTCGCCGCCGCTTGTCGTCGCTTATGCGCTCGCCGGCACGGTCGACATTGATTTGCTGAACGAGCCGATCGGCAAAGACAAAGACGGCAACGACGTTTACTTCCGCGACATTTGGCCGTCGATGGAAGAAGTGAAAGATGTCGTTAAACGGGCGGTCGATCCAGAACTGTTCCGCAAAGAATATGAGCGCGTGTTCGACGGCAATCCGCGCTGGAACACCATCGAAACGACGGACGAGCCGCTCTATCAATGGGATGAAAACTCGACGTACATCCAAAATCCGCCGTTCTTTGAAGGATTGTCTCCGGATGTGCGCAAAGTCGAGCCGCTCACGGGCTTGCGCGTTGTTGGCAAATTCGGCGATTCGGTTACGACCGACCATATTTCTCCGGCCGGCTCGATCGGCAAAAACACGCCGGCAGGCCAATATTTGATCTCGAAAGGCGTCGAGCCGAGAGATTTCAACTCGTACGGTTCGCGGCGCGGCAACCATGAGGTGATGATGCGCGGCACATTTGCCAACATTCGCATTCGCAACCAAATCGCGCCGGGCACGGAAGGCGGCTACACGACGTACTGGCCGACCGGTGAAGTGATGTCAATTTATGATGCGTGCATGAAATATAAGCAAGACGGCACGGGGCTTGTTGTTGTTGCCGGCAAAGACTACGGCATGGGCAGCTCGCGCGACTGGGCGGCGAAAGGAACGTTCTTGCTCGGCATCAAGACGGTCATCGCTGAAAGTTTTGAGCGCATCCACCGCTCGAACCTCGTCTTGATGGGCGTTTTGCCGCTTCAATTCAAAGAAGGCGAAAACGCAGAAACGCTCGGCTTAACGGGTAAAGAAGTGTTCGAAGTTCAGCTCGATGAGAGTGTCAAACCGCGCGATCTCGTCAAAGTGACGGCGACGAACCCAGAGACGGGCGAGAAAAAAGAATTTGAAGTCATCGTCCGCTTTGACAGTGAAGTGGAAATCGATTACTATCGCCATGGCGGCATTTTGCAAATGGTGCTGCGCGAAAAACTGGCGAAAGTGAAACAATAACCATAAAAAGCAGGCTTCCTCATCAGGAAGCCTGCTTTATTTTGTGTTGAGCTTTTTTGCGGCATTTTCGAGCTTGCTTTTCGGATCTGGAGCAAGCGTTCCGTCTTGGCCGAAGCCTTGCGGATTGACGCCCGGCGCCTTCGTGCCGCGATTGCGGCCGCCGTTTTTCGCCATCGTATTCACCCCCACTCGGATAGTATGGCCGCTTCGGGTGAAAATATAAGCAAAGCACGGTCGAAAAAGAGGGGGAAGAGCGATGAACAAAGGATTGAAAACAGCGCTTGCAACGATCGCGTTGGCGCAGTTTTTAAAAATTCCGATCAAGCAGTTGGAAACAGGCCGATGGGATTGGCGGTTGTTTTTCGAAACAGGAGGGATGCCAAGCTCCCACTCCGCTGGCGTTTCATCCTTGGCAGCGTTTATTGCCCTAGAGCGGGGGGTGCGGACGATTGATTTTGCGCTCGCCGCGCTGTTCGGGTTGATCGTCATGTACGATGCACAAGGAGTGCGGCGGCAGGCGGGCGAACTTGCCCTGCGCCTGAATGAGCTTGCCGAAGAAGTGAAAAAGCTCGAAGACGATCCGAAACAAGACGTATACAAAAAGCGGCAGCAACAGCTCCGCGCTCGGCTTGGCCATGAGCCGATCGAAGTCGTGGGCGGAGCGCTCCTTGGGATTACAACTGGCGCCGTTTCGCATTGGTTGTGCCGCCGCAGGCGAAAGGGCTAGACGATGAAGCGAATGAGGCCATCAGCGCTTCAGGAGGATGAGAGGGACCGGATAATGAAGTTTCACCATGCCATTTCTTAATAGGGAAAGCAGCGTGGACATCATATTCCTCTTTATGTATAAAATGGTAATATAATAATGAATTGATTTTCACCGTCTCTCGGAAAAATCGGCAAGTGAATGGATAATGAAGCCCTGTCTTTTCGTTTTCCACCCGAAGAAAGACTGCAGATGTACGTCAAAATGGTTGACCGGGTGCCGGGAGGATGGACAGCGGAACGTCTGGCGCTGCGAAAAAAGCTGTCCCGTTTTTTATGAAGGACAGCTTTGGCTGTTATGAGGAGATGTTCCGTTTTTCCCGCCACCGTTTCCTCCGTAAGGATGCAGTTGGAAGTTCAGAGAGGGTCATGCCGGCTAAAATCGCGATGCCTCCGAGCCAAGCAGACGGCGACAGCCGTTCATCGGCCCAAAGATAGGCGGTCAAAGCAGCGAACACCGGCTCCATGGCGAAAATGAGCGCAACACGAGTTGGCGTCGTATATTTTTGCACCTTTGTCTGAATGAAAAAGGCGGCTGTCGTCGCCAATAGCGAGGTGATCGCGAGCGCCCCCCACACTTCCGGTCGGCGGAGCACCGCCATATTCCACATGTTTGACGCCTTTTCAAACCAAAAGGCAAAGATCAAACAAAGGATGGCGACGGTAAAAATTTGCACCATCGTTAACAGCAAAGTCGAATAACGTGACGAATATTGGCCGGTGACGATAATGTGCATGGCAAAGGAAACGGCGCAAAAAAAGACCAACAAGTCGCCGCGGTTGAATGACAGCTCAGCTCCGCCCGTCAGCCAATATAAACCAAAGGCGGCGAGCGCCGCACCGATGGCTGCGTTCGCGGTCGGTTTTTGCTTTAGCATCAAAAACGAAAACAGCGGCACGAGCACGACGCTCAGCCCCGTAATAAAACCTGCTTTCGAGGAAGTCGTATACAAAAGCCCAACCGTTTGGAATGCATAGCCGCCAAACAACCACAGCCCCATCCAAGCTCCGGCGCCGACGACCCGCCATGACAACCGGCTGAGCAGCGGACGAGAAGTGATGGCAATCCAGCCAAACAGGAACAAACCGGCCAAACTGAAACGGACAGCGTTAAACGACAGCGGTTCTAAAAAGGAAATGGCATTCTGGACGACGACGAACGTTGCCCCCCAGACGAACGCCACCGCCAGCAAACTAAGATCGGCGACGGTTTGCTGCTTCAATTCAATTCCCCCTTATTTATCTATCCACGCCGAGCGGTTGAATCGGCTGCTAGCCGCTAGTGTATCATAAGTGAGCCAAAAAAAACATACTTTTTTGGAAAAAAAGGTGAGCAGTATCACAAAACGGTTGATACAACCGTTCGCCGTGCATAAAAATAGGTAATGAACAACGGAGAAAGTGTGGTAAAATAAAAAACAGCTTCGATCATCGCGACGCGGAAGGGTGACAACCGTTGGATGTGCAAATCCATTGGACATATACTACGCCGAAAAAACAACAAACCGTTCTCGTGTCAGATTGGACTGATGCCAAAGAGGCGCTTCGGTTGGCGGATGATTTTGAAAAAACCGGGCGGACAAAGGCGCTTGAGTTCATCGACCGAAATGGGACTGCGTGGTCAAAAAAAGAACTCGAGAAACTGCTGAAGGAAATCGAAAGCGAACCGCATGACGTTGTGGCGTATTTTGATGGTGGGTTTGACCGTGAGACGGCCCAAGGCGGCGTCGGTGCGGTCGTCTATTATAAGCAAAACGACCGCCGCTACCGGCTGCGCGCCAACCGCCAGCTTGGTGAAACCAAATCGAACAACGAAGCGGAGTATGCGGCGTTTTGGTTTGTGATGCAGCTGCTTGAGGAGCTTGGCGTCCGCCATTTGCCAGTGACGTTCCGCGGTGACTCTCATGTTGTGCTAAAGCAGCTGTCAGGCGACTGGCCTTGTTTGGAAGACGATCATAACGCCTGGCTTGACCGCATTGAAGCAAAAATGCGCGACCTTGGCATTCAGCCGGCGTATGAGCCGATTTCGCGCAAACAAAATAAAGAGGCTGACTCGCTCGCGCGCCAAGCGCTCGACGGACAGCTGATCACGAGCCAAATGGAATTGACGGAGAAAGGGTAAGGTTGTATGGAAAAAAAGCGAAACCGACGGAAAGAAATATTGGAACAAATCGCCCAACTCGAAGCCATGTACTGCGACGGCTGCTTTTTAAAGAGCACGTTCCGGAAAGAGTACGGAAAGACGTACGCCCAGTCGTTTTGCATCCAGCAATGCACGGTCGGGGAACAAATGAGGCAATACGGGGAGATGCTGCTTTCCGCACCGCCGCGCCCACGCCAATGACACGCGGCTCTCTTTTGCGATTTGTGCACCTAATATAGGCGGCAACCGGCGGGGATGACACGGGCGGCCATAGCGAAAAGCGCTTCGCCTTGTGAAGCGAAGGAGTACGTCTGAAGATACCGACAGCAAAAAGAGCTTCGCCTAGCGAAGCTCCGTCTTTTTGGTTATTGTTGCGCCTCGCGAAGCTGGTGCTCAGCGCGGGTCAATTTTTGTTCGTACTGGGCCAGAACATCATCATCCACGCCGGTGGCTTCCTGCCGGGCGCGGGCGAGCTGGCGGCGGGCGTTTTCGACCGCTTGTTCCGCGTGATCAAGCATTTCCGGATCAAGTTGCATGGTGGCCTGGCCCACCATTTTTTCCGCTGTCTCGATGAACATTTCCACTTGCTTCAAATCATTATACCCTGTATGTACGTCGGCATCGCGTTTTGCCATACAAACACCTCCTTTTTGTTATTGTTTGCTGCCTTGCCGGAACTATGCAAAAGGAAAACGAAAAAGGCATCCTTGCTTGTGCAGGATGCCTTTTGTTCCGCTGCCGTTCTTTCGTCTATGTCAACGAAGTCTTATAATTTGACAACGTTCGCTGCTTGCGGTCCGCGGTTTCCTTGTACGATTTCAAACGAAACTTCTTGGCCTTCTTCTAACGTTTTGAATCCTTCACCTTGGATTGCCGTGAAGTGAACGAATACGTCCGAACCGCCTTCCACTTCGATAAAACCGTAACCTTTTTCGTTGTTAAACCATTTTACTTTACCACGTTGCATAATACTGAATTCCTCCTAATACCTTTAGCCAGCTTGGCTAACCTCAAGATTTTTATCAAATAACAAAATATACTTCACAGCCATCCAAGATGTGTATTCGTGCTGAATGCCTGAAATATATTCTGCTATGTGATGACTTTACTATACACTACCGAAGGTTGCCGCGTCAAGCACAAGAAAGGAAATTTCCGAAAAAAGTGGCTTGCCTTGTCTAAGAACCCCCCGTATGAAACAGGAAAACGGGCCGCCGAGGGAGAAAAAAGTCATGAACGACTGAAAAAAACCATACATTGGAATAGGAACGACAAAAAGGGGGAGAAGCGGATGTACCGCGGAAAAATCGCGGGCCAAGAAGTGATCGTTCGGTTGGGCAACCGGGTCAGCCGCCGTTATTTCAGCGACAACAAAATTTACCACATGGTTCTTTCGTACGGGGAATCAGCGTTTCGCAAAGGGCAGGATACGTTTTGCATCTACAACGACCGCGTCGGCCTGATCGTCGCGGAAGTCGAGCAGCAGGATGTCCCGGTCATCCGGATCGACTACATTATTGAAAATGAAAATGTATATGAATAACTAATTGACAAGGGAAGGCGAATGCGGTAATCTCGGATGTAAGCGGTAACAAAAGCTGTGTTCGTCTGTTTCACCCCGAGACAGACTTTTGCCGTTCCAGGCAATCGTCTGTTTATTTTTTGCTCTCAGTTGAAACGGGCGGTGGCTTTTTTTCGTATATTGAAACGATAAGAGAGATAGACTAAAGAGGTGACGAATAGTGCTGCTGCGCAAAATGATGTCAAGAGTCGGAGTCGGGTCGGCGCACGTCGACTTAATTTTAAATAAATCGTTATGGCGGCAAGGCGAAACGATTCAAGGGGTCGTTCATATTTACGGCGGAACGATCGAACAAACGATCGAGCGGCTTGACGTCGAACTTGTGCAAAAAACGATTGAAAATGGCAAAGAACGCGATACAGTCGTGGCTGTCATCCCGGCAGCCGGAGCGTTCGCAATCAAGCCGGGGGAGAAAAAGGAAATTCCGTTTGTCTACACGATCCCGAATGCCTTGCCGCTGTCGCGTCCAGGCCGGTCATACCGGTTCATCACCCGCCTTCACATCGAAGATGCGGTCGATACGCTCGACTTTGACTATGTGCAAATTTTGCCGAAAAAATAGGTTGACAACGCTTACACATTTGTGCTACGATAAGAGCAAGTTAATCAGTTTGTGGCGGAGAAACGGAGACCTACACATGTTCCCTTTGTAATAAGGGAAGTGTGTGGGTTTTTTGTTTTTTCGCTCAACAGGCATCCTTCCGGAAGGACTGCTGAAGCAGGAAATGAAAGAAGAAATCGCGAATGAAAAGGGGGAAACGAACAAATGTCGCCATTTTTAGGAGAACTCGTCGGCACGGCGCTGCTCATCATTTTCGGAGCTGGGGTGTGCGCCGGTGTGAACTTAAAGAAATCGTATGCCGCCCATTCCGGTTGGATCGTGATTACGATGGGGTGGGGGCTGGCGGTCGCAGTCGCGGCGTATGCGGTCGGCCAGTATAGCGGCGCCCATCTCAATCCGGCCTTAACTATGGCGTTAGCCATGAGTGGCGACTTCCCATGGAGCGATGTACCGATGTACGTCATCGCCCAAGTGCTTGGAGCGATGATCGGCGCAACGGTTGTTTATCTTCACTATTGGCCGCATTGGAAAGAAACGGACGATCCGGGCGTCAAGCTTGGCGTGTTCGCCACCGGGCCGGCTGTGCCGAATACGGCTGCCAACTTGCTTAGTGAGATCATCGGTACGTTTGTGTTGGTTTTGGCCATCTTGGCCATTGGCGCCAACAAATTCGCCGATGGGCTCAATCCGTTTGTCGTTGGTTTTTTGATTGTAGCGATTGGGCTGTCGCTCGGCGGTACGACCGGATACGCCATTAATCCGGCTCGAGACTTTGGGCCTCGGTTAGCTCACTTTTTGTTGCCGATCCCAGGGAAAGGGTCATCGAATTGGTCGTATGCGTGGGTGCCGATTGTCGGGCCGCTGCTTGGCGGCGCGTTAGGCAGTTTGGTGTATAAAGCCGTTTTCTTGGGAAAACCGACCGGCGCATTATGGGGAGTGCTGGCAGCCACCGCAGTCGTTTTGACGGCGGCGAAGATGGCAGAAGGAAAAACAGCCGGCGCCGCAAGACGCTATTCTTCTTGACCGTTTGTGTTGACACGGATGAAAGTGAGTGGATCGAAAACGACTAAGAAAAGGGGAGGACGATACTATGGATCAATACATTTTATCCATCGACCAAGGTACAACGAGTTCGCGCGCCATTTTGTTCAACCAAAAGGGCGAAATCGTCCATATGGCGCAAAAAGAGTTTACCCAATATTTCCCACAGCCCGGCTGGGTCGAACATAACGCGAACGAAATTTGGGGTTCGGTGCTTGCGGTCATTGCCAGCGTCTTGTCCGAGGCGCAAGTGAAGCCGGAACAAGTGGCGGCGATCGGCATTACGAACCAGCGGGAAACGACGGTGGTTTGGGAGAAGGACACCGGCAACCCGATTTACAACGCCATCGTCTGGCAGTCGCGGCAGACAGCCGGCATTTGTGATGAACTGAAAGCGAAAGGGTATGACCCGCTGTTTCGCGAAAAAACCGGCTTGCTGATTGACGCCTATTTTTCCGGGACAAAAGTGAAATGGATGTTGGACCATGTCGACGGGGCGCGCGAACGGGCGGAGCGCGGTGAACTGCTGTTTGGCACGATCGACACGTGGCTCATTTGGAAGCTGTCCGGCGGCCGCGCCCATGTGACCGACTACTCAAACGCCTCACGCACCTTGATGTTTAACATTCATACGCTTGAATGGGATGACGAACTGCTTGCGATTTTAAATGTGCCCAAGGCGATGCTTCCTGAAGTGCGGCCATCCTCGGAAGTATACGCGAAAACCGTTCCATACCATTTCTTTGGCGTCGAAGTGCCGATCGCCGGAGCGGCGGGCGACCAGCAGGCGGCCTTGTTCGGCCAGGCGTGCTTTACGGAAGGAATGGCAAAAAATACGTACGGCACCGGTTGCTTTATGCTCATGAACACCGGGGAAAAAGCGGTGCAGTCGAAGCATGGGCTGCTGACGACGATTGCCTGGGGCATCGACGGCAAGGTTGAATACGCGCTTGAAGGCAGCATTTTCGTCGCCGGCTCCGCCATTCAATGGCTGCGCGACGGCTTGCGGATGATCAAAACGGCAGCGGATAGCGAAGCATACGCCGAAAAAGTCGAGTCAACGGACGGGGTGTATGTCGTCCCGGCGTTCGTCGGCCTCGGCACTCCGTATTGGGACAGCGAGGTGCGCGGGGCGGTGTTTGGCCTCACGCGCGGCACGACGAAAGAGCATTTCATCCGCGCAACATTGGAATCGCTCGCTTACCAGACGAAAGACGTGCTCGCCGCTATGGAAGCCGATTCCGGCCTCTCGCTGACTACGTTGCGCGTCGACGGCGGGGCGGTGAAAAACAACTTGCTCATGCAGTTTCAAAGCGATTTGCTCGCCGTGCCGGTCGAGCGGCCGGTCATTAACGAGACGACAGCACTCGGAGCGGCCTATTTAGCCGGGCTGGCGGTCGGTTATTGGGACAGCCGCGAAAAGATTGCCGCTCAGTGGCAGCTCGAACGCCGGTTTGAGCCGAAGATGGATGACAACAAGCGAACGATGCTCTACGATGGCTGGAAAAAAGCGGTGCAGGCGGCGATGGCGTTTAAATAACAGGAGATGGCGGATGCCCTTCGCTAAGGGTGTCCGTTTTTTTTTTGCGGCTGAAACGAGAAGCGCAGTTGCCAGTTTAGCAGCGGAAAGCGATTCTGAGGCAAGCTCTCGCCAGCTTTGATTTATTAGCGAGCAGCAAAAGGAAGCCATTATCCTATTTACTAAAACCATGTGCTAAATGACCAAAAGGAATAAAATGCAATAGTCGCGAAGAAACGAAATGGCCTGTCGTTTCGCCTGTGTCTTAACGTCAAGCAGCCAACATTGAAAAGTTTGAATAATAAGAATAAAAAAAGTTTGTTGCGTTTGTTCACCTATGGTAACATAAGAGGTAAATTACATACGTCTTATCAAGAGTGGGCGAGAGAACGGGCTTGATGACCCCACAGCAACCTGCCCCTGGCAAGGTGCTAACACCCGCAAAGCGATTTCGCTTTGGATGATAAGAACGGCTCCCCCTTTCGCATCATCCCAAAGCGAAAGGGGTTTTTTACAAGATGGGAGGTGAGGGGAAAACAGTGGCGGAACGTCTGTCGCTCCGCGCCTGCATGGCGGCGCATTTGCCGGTTGCGACGTGCGCTGTTCATGTCATGCGTTGCGTGTGGACGGAGCTGATTCGCTTTGATCCGCAGGCGGTCGTGCATGTCGACCGCGGGGACAGCTATGTCCGTATGTATGGGGAAGCGCAAGGAACGATGAGCTGGATTGAATAGAAAGCGGAGGGACTGTATGCCCTTGACCGCTATTTATGGATGGAGCTAGGAAAAAAGACATTTTCTCAACACGAAAGACCCCGTATTTGCGGGCCGTATTTTCCATTGAATCATAGAAAGGAAGAACAACGAATGGCAGTCAAAAAATTTGAACACGTCGGCATCCAAGTAAAAGATATTGAAACATCAAAAGCATTTTATCAAAACGTTGTCGGCCTTGAGCTGCTCAGCGAGATGATCCATACAAATGGAACGATGAAACTGGCGTTTTTAGGGCTTGACGGAAAGGTGATCGTCGAGCTGATCGAAGGGTACAATCCAAACTTGCCGACCGAGGGCAAAGTGCATCATGTGGCGTTTACAGTCGAGAATATTGAACAGGAGAAAGAGCGGCTCGTGTCGCTTGGCGTCCCGCTCGTTTGGGAGGACATTACCGAGCTTCCGAACGGGGCGAAATATTTGTTTTTCCTCGGTCCAGACGGCGAATGGATCGAATTTTACGAGCCGGAACGATCGGCAGAATAAACACGGGCGGTCCGCTGTTTGGGCCGCCTATGCACTGGCTGCTTGTCCGTCAGCGTTTCGCGCCCCGTTTTTCGTCGGCTTTGCCCGCCGCTAAGCCATCATCCTCTTAAATAGGAGTCGTCGTCCTCTCTATTCAATGGTATACTAGAAAAGGAGAGGGGGAGATGTGTAGTGGAAGAAACGATTGTTCACGCCATTCAAGACGACTATCCCGATGAATTCGCTTGGTGCTATGGCTGCGGCCGTTTGAATGAGACGGGTCATCATTTCCGCACCGGATGGCAAGGGGACAAGACGGTGACGGTGTATACGCCGCGCCCGGAACATACGGCGATTCCTGGGTTTGTATACGGCGGGCTGATCGCCTCGCTCATCGATTGCCACGGCACCGGGTCGGCGGCGCTGGCCTTGCACCGGAAAAACGGTCATGAGCCAGGCAGCGGGGAGACGCCGCCACGTTTTGTCACCGCTTCGCTGCATGTTGATTTCCTTAAACCGACGCCGCACGGCGTGTCGCTTAAGGCCGTTGGGACGGTGACGGAAATTCATCCGAAAAAATGGCAAGTGGACACCGAAGTGTTTGCGAACGGTGAATTATGCGCCCGCGGGCAAGTGGTCGCCGTCGTGATGCCAAAAACGTTTGTCCGGGCGTAACAAGCAGTGAAATGCGCCGAGGAGCGGCTGGTTTTGACAGCGCTTTCTTCGGCGCTTTGCTGCTGAGGGCGGCGAAGAATCGAGCGACGAATCCCCCCTGCAGTTCGGCTCCCGATGGCGGGCAAAGCCAATCATCATTCCTCCCTGCCCTTTGTTGAGGTCTAGGGAGGTGGGAGATGTTGTTCGAAATGCCGTTTTACGAGATCTTGCCGCCTTCTTTCCAGTAGGTTTTTGCCTTCTTTCAGATCCTGTCCATGATCCGCTCTCTTGCAAGAAAGACCGGTGTTTCATCGTTTTTCCATGATCAGCACGGACGACGTGGCGCTCGCCACTTCTTTGCCATTTTGCCGCACGATGGCGGTCACATAGGCGATGGTTTTACCTAACTTTTCCACGCTTGCTTCGATTTCGGCCTCCCCCGCTGTTGCTGGGCGGTGAAACGTCGTCTGCAAGTTGATCGAAGCATGCATTTGATCATCGCGAAGCAAAGTCGTCACTGCATAAGCCATCACAATATCTGCTGCCGCCCCGACAAACCCGCCCATAATGACGCCGTTGCCGTTGAGCAGCGATTCGCTGATCGTCCATACGCCTTTCGCATAGCCGTCTCGGGCTTCCATCAAGCGGACGCCAAGTGTTTCGTCGCACGGAGGCGGCGCGCTTTGTCCGGCGATGACAGCATGCAAGTTGGTCACTGGCTTCATCTGGAACACCCCTTCTGTTGTCAATCATGTTTTCTTATTCGCTAAACGGCGGCGATTTCCTCTTTTTAAGTCTGCGGGGAGGAGAACGGCAACGCGGCAGCGAAAGAAACCAACAGCGGATGATGGAAAGGAGATGGTCTCATGTATCAATCGCCAGACGCCAGCCGCTGGACGGGACGAATTGACAGCGTGCGCGATGAGCAGGCGTTTCGTCTGCATCAGCGCATTCATTTGCTCGATTTGTCCAAATCTTTGGAGGCGATGGAACGAGCAGCGGCCCTCATCGGATTTGCGTGCGACGAAGGAGTGCGCCGCAACCAAGGCCGCCAAGGGGCGAAAGAGGCGCCAGCCGCCGTGAAAGCAGCGTTGGGAAGGCTGCCATGGCATCTTCCGCAAGGCGCGTCCGTCTTTGATGCGGGCGATGTCGTTTGCGTGGACGGACAGCTCGAACAAAGTCAGGCCGAACTTGGAAAATCCATCGCCCGCCTGCTGCGAAGCGGCGTGGCGCCTATCGTGATCGGCGGCGGCCATGAGACGGCGTATGGCCATTACGCAGGCGTCCGCGAAGCGCTAGGGACGGATGCCCGCCTTGGCATCATCAACATTGACGCCCATTTCGATTTGCGGCCGTACGATAACGGCCCGACGTCCGGGACGATGTTTCGGCAAATTTTGGACGAAGATAAACAAGTGGGGTATTGCTGCTTAGGCATTCAGAAACTTGGGAACACGGCGGCGCTGTTTGCGGATGCACAGCGGTACGGATGCGAGTATATGCTTGAAGAACAGCTGACCGCAGGGCCGATCGAGGCGGCCTATGAACAAATTGAGACGTTTGCCGCAAAGCATGACGCCGTGATGTTGACGATTTGCATGGATGCGATCAGCTCGTCTGCTGCGCCGGGGGTGAGCGCTCCTTCGCCGTTTGGACTCGCTCCGTCGCTGGTGCGCGCGCTCGTCCGCCGCATCGTGTCTCACGCGAAAACGATCAGTGTTGACCTTTGCGAAGTCAACCCGCTCGTGGATGAAGGCGGAAAAACCGTAGCGTTAGCCGCTGCCTTTTGCATGGAAATCCTTCTTTATTTTCGCCGTTTGCAAAGCAGTGTCGAAAATATTCGATGAACACGTTACACGTGCCATTCCATAAAGCAGCCAAGGCGGTGAAAACGTGAAATTGGTCATTGCCGAACGGGACGACAAGGAACGGGAAGCGCTCCGCTGGCTTGCATCCGCCTATTCGCTGCCGATTAAGCAGGTGTACACAGCGGCCACGGTGGAGGAGATGATGGTGCTTCTTGAGCGGGAGACGCCGGAGCTATTGTATGTCGAATTGGATATGATTCCGTATGAACGGTGGGGAAAAGCGGCATCTTGCATCCGCTTGTTTTGCCAACGGGTGATTGCCGTAACCGCCGAAGCGACATTCGCGCGGGCAAAACAAGCCATCGATTTGCAATGCGTCGATTTGCTTGTGAAGCCGCTCGAACCCGCCAAATGGAAGCAGGCGCTGCGGGCAGCGGCTTCACTTTCTTCAAACAGCCGCCCGAGCCTGCCTGTGAAGGAAGACAGCGATCATAACGATTATCGCTCGTTATTTTGCGATGACTCCGCTGCCGCTTCCACCCATGTATGGCTCGTGCAGGCGGAACAGCCTGCTTTGTCTCAAGAGGTGATCCGCTTTTTAACAAGCTATTCGTTTCGCGGCCGGACGCGCATCTTGCCGCTCACCCAGATGGCGGTTTGCCTGCTTCCTGATTTGCCGGGCGACGGGAAGGAAGAGGCGTGGAAGCTGCTGCGCGATTGGGAGGAAGAGCATCATGAACCGCTAGCGGTTGTCGTGATGCCGCCCGATAGCCGGAAAACGGTGCGTGAGCAATACCAGGCGGCCCGCCGGCTGCTTGAGACGACATTTTTCATCGGCTACCGGCAAGTGATCGCTCCGGCTGTGGAATGCGAACAGTGGCGTGAGCTCGATCCGTTTTTGACGCCCGAGGAGCAACGGCAGTGGATCGAGATGCTCGAGCGGTTCGATCACGAAGCGGTGAAACGATGGCTGCAGCGCGAGTTTTGGCATTGGTCGCCGCCGTTTCCGAGCCCAGCGATGGTGCGCACGCGGCTGACAAGCATTTTGGCGCAAATTCGCCGGTTTATGAAAACGTACAGCCTTGACCGCGGCGGGGCTGAGCGGGAATATATGTGCATCTTTCAAGAAATTTTGTACAATCCCGTCTTGTATCGCATCGTTCAAGAATTGATTTTATTTTTATACCGGCTGTTTCATGAAGCGAGACGGGCCGAGGAAGAGGCGCGCGTCGATGCCATTGAGCGCGGGCTCCGCTATATGGAAGCGCATTTTCGCGATCCGTCGCTGACGCTTGAGCGGGTTGCTGCCGTTGCCGGACGCAGCCCTGCGTATTTCAGCCATTTGTTGTCCAAAAAACGGGGGGTGACGTTCCGCCAATGGCTGACGAATCGGCGGCTTGAGGAAGTGAAGCGGCTGCTTCGGCAGACAGATCTCTCGATCAAAGAAATCGCCGAACAGACCGGGTTTCGTACGGCGCATTATTTAACGCGCGTCTTTAAAGCAGAACTGAACGAGACGCCGACCGCCTACCGCGATGAGCAACGGCTGAAACCGTCATCGCCGCGGTAGGCGGTTTTGTCTGTGAAAAAGCACGCCTTGCCAGACAGCGGGGGAGGGGCTTTGGCATGTAGATCAAAAGAAATGGACCGATATCGAAAAAAATGGATAGATCAAACAAAAAGGAAAATCGAAATTTCGAAAAAATGTGACCATTTTTAAAAGAAGCGCGTCTATCTTCTCCTTTATTGCTTCTATACAATGAAAAGCAAAGAAGGAAAAGGAGAGGATGACGATGACGGAGAAACGAACGATCGTGCCGATCGCGGGAACCGAGCGGCGAGCGAAAGGATGGATTCAGGAAGCGGCGCTGCGCATGTTGCACAACAACTTGCATCCGGATGTCGCCGAGCGGCCGGATGAGTTGATCGTCTACGGCGGCATCGGGAAAGCGGCGCGCAATTGGGAATGTTACGAGGCGATTGTGGACACTCTTCTCCGTTTAGAAAACGATGAGACATTGCTCATTCAATCAGGCAAGCCGGTCGCCGTGTTTCGCACCCATCCGGACGCCCCGCGCGTGCTTCTTGCCAACTCAAACCTCGTGCCGGCATGGGCGACATGGGATCATTTCCATGAGCTCGACAAAAAAGGGTTGATCATGTACGGGCAAATGACGGCCGGCAGCTGGATTTACATCGGCAGCCAAGGGATCGTCCAAGGGACATATGAAACGTTTGCCGAAGTGGCGCGCCAGCACTTTGGCGGCACGCTCGCCGGGACGATTACGGTCACGGCCGGCCTTGGCGGCATGGGCGGCGCGCAGCCGCTCGCCGTGACGATGAACGGCGGCGTCTGCCTCGCCATTGAAGTCGACCCAGCCCGCATCCAGCGCCGCCTTGACACGAAATACCTTGACACGATGACCGAAAGCCTGGACGCCGCGCTGGTCATGGCCAGACGGGCGAAGGAAGAGAAGAAAGCGCTGTCAATCGGCCTTGTCGCCAATGCGGCTGAAGTGTTGCCGCGGCTCGTTGATATGGGCTTTGTTCCGGACGTCTTGACGGATCAAACGTCCGCCCATGATCCGTTAAACGGCTACATCCCCGCGGGGTTGACGCTTGATGAGGCGGCTGAGTTGCGGGCGCGCGATCCGAAGCAGTACGTTGCCCGCGCCAAACAATCGATTGCCGCGCATGTGCGGGCGATGCTGGCGATGCAAAAGCAAGGGGCGGTGACATTTGACTATGGCAACAACATCCGCCAAGTGGCGAAAGACGAAGGGGTCGAGGACGCTTTCTCCTTCCCGGGCTTTGTGCCGGCTTACATCCGCCCGCTCTTTTGTGAAGGAAAAGGCCCATTCCGTTGGGTGGCTCTTTCCGGCGATCCGGAAGACATTTATAAAACCGATGAAGTCATTTTGCGTGAGTTCAGTGATAACGACCGCCTTTGCCATTGGATTCGCATGGCGCAAAAACAAATCCAATTCCAAGGGCTGCCGGCGCGCATTTGTTGGCTCGGCTACGGTGAGCGGGCCAAGTTCGGAAAAATCATTAACGATATGGTCGCTCGCGGCGAATTGAAGGCGCCGATTGTCATCGGCCGTGACCATTTGGATTCAGGATCTGTCGCCTCGCCGAACCGGGAGACGGAAGGAATGAAAGACGGGAGCGACGCCATTGCTGACTGGCCGATTTTAAACGCGCTGTTGAATGCGGTCGGCGGCGCAAGCTGGGTGTCGGTTCACCACGGCGGCGGCGTCGGCATAGGCTACTCGATTCACGCCGGCATGGTCATTGTCGCCGACGGAACGAAAGAGGCGGAAAAACGGTTGGAACGTGTGTTGACGACCGATCCGGGGCTTGGCGTCGTCCGCCATGCTGACGCCGGGTATGAGCTTGCCCTCCGGACGGCGAAAGAAAAAGGCATCGATATGCCGATGTTGAAGTAGAAAGGGGAATCGTCTATGCGACCGCTCTTTGTCCGCCGCGCCCGTCAGCTCCTTACGCTGGCGGGAGGCTCCGCGGCCCCGCTCGTCAAGGAGAAGATGAGCGATCTAGGCATCATCGAAAACGGCAGCGTCTGGATCGAAAACGGCACGATCATAGCCGTTGGTCCGGACGACGAGCTCGTTCGCCGTTTCGCGGACCGGCTTGCCGAAGCGGAGATGATCGATGCCCGAGGCAAAACGGTCACCCCCGGCCTTGTCGACCCGCACACCCATCTCGTGTACGCCGGCAGCCGTGAACACGAATGGACGATGCGCCTCGGCGGGGCGACGTATATGGAGATCATGAACGCCGGCGGCGGCATCCACGCGACGACAAAAGCGACGCGCGAGGCGTCGGAAGAGACGTTGTATGAGGAAAGCAAGCGGCGTCTCGATCTGTTTTTGCTTCACGGCGTCACGACCGTTGAGGCGAAAAGCGGCTACGGGTTAAGCCTTGAGCATGAAATGAAGCAGCTTGAAGTCGCCAAACAGCTTCATGACACCCACCCGGTCGACATCGTCCCCACGTTTCTTGGCGCTCACGCCGTTCCGCCGGAGTGGAAGCACGACCGGGAGGAATATATTCGTTTGATCATCGAAGAAATGATTCCCGAGGTCAGCCGTCGGGGCGTGGCCGAATTTAACGACGTTTTCTGCGAGCGCGGCGTGTTCACTCCTGATGAGGCGCGCCGCATCCTCGAAGCGGGCAAAGCGTACGGCTTGACGCCGAAAATCCACGCCGATGAAATTGAACCATACGGCGGCGCCGAACTGGCCGCCGAAGTCGGCGCGATTTCCGCCGACCATCTGCTTCGCGCATCGGACGAAGGGCTTCGGCGCATGGCGGAGCGCGGCGTGATCGGCGTCCTCTTGCCAGGCACGGCATTTTTCTTAATGACCGAGGCCGCCAATGCCCGCCGTTTGATCGACGCCGGCGTCCCTGTGGCCCTAGCGACTGACTGCAACCCCGGCTCATCGCCGACCGTCTCGCTCCCGCTGGTCATGAGCCTTGCCTGTTTGCATATGCGCATGACTCCGGCCGAGGCGCTTGCCGCCGCCACGATCAATGCCGCCCACGCCATCGGCCGCGCGCATCTCGTCGGCAGCCTTGAACCGGGCAAGAAAGCGGATTTGGTCGTTTTCAACGTCCCAAACTACGTGCAAATGATGTACTATTACGGCGTCAACCACACGGAGACGGTAGTGAAGGATGGGAAGGTGGTGGTTGTGGAAGGCAAGGTGCGGTCTTGAAGGGGAATGGTCTTCCGTTGAGGCGTTTGGCGACCGGGAGCGATGCTTCCGGCCGCGCAAACTGGGATAAGAAGAACAATGGGGGTGGAGGAAAATGAAAACGGATCTAAACATGGCGCCATCCGTACCGACACCAACGCCGGCAAGCGGTGCATGGAAGTTTTTTGTCTTTAGCGCCATTGGCATTTTCGTATTTTTCGTCCCGGTGTCCATCGGCGGCACATCATCGATTTTACTCGATCATATTGTGACATGGATTCGCGCACAGTTTCCGGGACTCGTTCCGTATTATGCACTTATCGTTATTGCCCTAGGAGCAGTTTATCCATTCTATCATAAGACGTGGAACAAAGACATTGTCACCGTTGTTTTTTCCATTCTCAAAGTACTTGGTTTGATCGTAGCCGTCATGCTTGTGTTTCGGATCGGTCCAGCATGGCTGTTTCAGCCCGACATGGGGCCGTTTTTATACGACAAGCTCGTGATTTCCGTCGGTTTGCTTGTGCCGATTGGCTCGATTTTTCTCGCTCTGCTTGTTGGTTATGGGCTTCTGGAATTCGTCGGTGTTTGGATGCAGCCGATTATGCGGCCGATTTGGAAAACGCCAGGCCGCTCGGCCATCGATGCGGTTGCCTCCTTTGTCGGCAGCTACTCCATCGGCCTTTTGATCACGAACAAAGTGTTCAAAGAGGGCAAATATACGGTGAAAGAGGCGGCAATCATCGCTACCGGTTTTTCCACCGTATCCGTCACATTTATGGTGGTTGTCGCCAAAACGTTAGGATTGATGTCGATATGGAATACGTATTTTTGGGTGACATTTCTTGTCACGTTTGCCGTTACAGCCATCACCGCACGGGTTTGGCCGCTAAGCCGTATGAGCGATGAGTATTACGACGGCAAGGGGGATCCCGAGCAAAGAGTGACCGGGAACTATATGAAACAAGCTTGGTCTGAGGCGATGAAAGCAGCAGCACAGTCAAAAGGGATTGGGATGAACATATGGGAAAACTTGCGCGATGGTTTTATCATGACGATGGGGATTTTGCCTTCGATTCTGTCGGTCGGGCTGATCGGGCTGCTACTCGCTGAATATACGCCGCTGTTTGATTGGCTGGGTTATCTGTTTTATCCGTTCACCCTTCTCTTGCAAATTCCAGAGCCGTTGTTGGCGGCGAAAGCCTCGGCCATCGAGATCGCCGAAATGTTTTTGCCGGCCTTGCTTGTCACCGAGGCACCGCTCGTAACAAAATTGATTATTGCCGTTGTTTCCGTTTCTGCCATCTTGTTCTTTTCCGCTGTCATTCCATGCATTGTATCGACTGAGATTCCGCTCGGCTTGCCGAAACTGCTCGTCATTTGGTTCGAGCGGACGGTGTTGACGCTCATCCTCACCGCACCGCTGGCGTATTGGCTGCTTTGACATGAGCAGGCGCCTAGGAGGCCGGCGATTTCGTGCAAAATACTTCGGATCCCAGTCGTTTTTCAATTCGAGAAACCTTGCGGAATCAGCTTTCGTTTTTGGCAGAATGCCGCTGATTTGCGCGTGACAGTGGTTTTTCATCGACATTCTAGACAGGGGGAGGTTTCTTTCCGCTCGGGAACGAGCGAGGAGAACTTGACTTCTAAGTGATAGCGAACTTCGGGGGAGGGGTCACCAAAACAATGATCAATGTGAAACATTGGCTAGCCATCGCACTCCTTTTTTCCTTATCCGCATGCAGCATATGGGAAACGAATGAAAAACAAGTTCATTCCCCTCCGTTTGCTGTTAGTGATATGGAAAAACCACCTATAAAAATAGATCAACACATCATTGAGCGCATCCATTGGGAAGTAAGCCCCGTTTTTCCATCGGGAAATGATCAAATGCGCGGAGTGCCGAATAAAGTGGGGTTCATTGATGCGCCGTTTAAAGCGAATCAAGATAACAAGTACATGTGGCATTTCTGGGGCGACTCCATTCCCGAAGGAAAGTTGACGATCGTAGCGGTGAAAAAAGGAAGCCACAAGCTTGCTCCTGCGTTAACGGTAGACGGAAAAAGCGTTTGGACAACGGGAGTTCCGGGAGGACCGAACAACGGGGCGGACGCCCATATTCCGTCCAATATAAAGCTGAGAGAACCGGGGACGTGGGCGTTGCTTGTTTTTCTCGGAAACACGTACTGGGACTATGTCGTCATTGACGTCCATTGAGCCGTGAGGCGTTTCTTGGCAGAAACGAATCTATTGATCATGGACGTCGTCCATCATTGACTTGGCTATACGCAGTTTGCGCCGTGAGGATCAGCGCCAGCAGAAGAACATCATCCACCCTAGCGATTCGTTCGCTTGAGGGTGGATGATTTCGTTTGATAGAGCGGCAGTATCGAAGCTCCGAAGCTTGCGAAGCGGCCGTCCGCATCGGCGCTGCCAATATGGCTTCGCCCGGCCGTTCCGTTTCGCACCATAGACAGACGCTCACATCGTTTCCCGTTGCTGCTTTAACAAATCGCGGATTTCGGTGAGCAGCTCCTCTTCTTTTGTCAACGTCGGCGCTGTTTCCTTCACTTCTTCTTGTTTTTTCACCCGTTCGTACAGTTTGTTAATCAGTTTGACAAACAGGAAAATGGAGAAAGCAATGATCAAAAAATCAACGACCGTTTGAATAAACGCGCCATATTTGACTACTGCTTTGCCGACTTTCCAAGACAAATCGCTGAAATCGATGCCGCCTAAAAGCAGCCCGACCAGCGGCATGATGATGTCATTGACGAGCGAGGAAACGATTTTGCCAAAAGCTCCGCCGATGATCACCCCGACGGCCAAATCGATGACATTGCCGCGGATAGCGAATTTTTTAAACTCGTTCCACATGCGAATCTCCTTCCTAAGAAAAGTGCTCTTCTGCATTATACATGGATCAGCGGCTGAGATAAAATTTTTTAGTTTAAATCATAGAAAATCAATAAGTTTTATAGTATTATAAATAAAGCAAGGAAGCAAAATGGAAAAGGGGGATTATGCACCATGGAGTTGACCGCGCAACAACAAGACATTCGCGCCAAACACACAGCGAATGCTCCAAAAAATCCAACAGCATGGATTATTGCCGTTTCCTGCTTGGTGCTAATCGGCGGGGCGTTGTTTTTATATAGCCGTGTGTCTTGGCAGCAGGCGCTTTTGTATGTGCTGGGCGCATTTGGCGGCTTTGTGCTGTACCAAGCCCATTTCGGTTTTACTTCGGCGTGGAGGAAATTCATTTTGTACCGGCAAGGGGAAGGCATTCGAGCGCAGATGATTATGATGGCGGTGGCCAGTGCGTTCTTTTTGCCGTTGCTTATGAAAGGATCGATATTTGGCCATTCCGTTGCCGGCAATGTACATGAAGTGGGCATTGCCGTTATGGTCGGCGCTTTTATTTTTGGGATTGGCATGCAGCTGGGCGACGGCTGTGCGTCCGGAACGTTGTACCATATCGGCGGCGGCGATGCGAACGGTGTCGTCACCTTGATCGGGTTTATCGCCGGCTCGGTCATCGCGACGACGCATTTTGACGTATGGACGAACATGCCGCATCTCGAACCGATCTCGCTTCTTGCTTCGTTTGGCGCGTGGGGCGGTTTTCTATTGCAGCTTGTTTTACTGGCGGCGGTCTATTATGTCGTGACGATGATGGAAAAGCGGCGCCACGGCGAGCTGTTGACGACACCGCTTGAACGCCGCCACGGATGGAAAACCATTTACAAAGGTCCGTGGTCATTGCTGGTCGGCGCGTTATTATTGGCGCTGATGAACGTACTTGTTCTCATGCTCAAAGGTTCGCCGTGGGGCATCACATCCGCATTTGCCCTGTGGGGAGCAAAGTTTGTTCAGCTGTTTGGTGTCGATCCGACGGCCTGGGCGTATTGGCAAGGCGAGGCGAAACAGCAGGCGCTCGCCAATCCGCTCTACTACGATACAACGACGATCATGGACATTAGCTTAATGTTCGGCGCCTTATTGGCAGCGGCGCTCGCTGGCCGCTATACGAAGCCCGTGCAATGGAAGCGGCCGACGCGCATGACAATCGGCGCGCTCATCGGCGGCTTGATGATGGGATACGGCGCCCGGTTGGCGTTCGGCTGCAACATCGGTGCGTACTTCAGCGGCATCGCTTCTTTCAGTGTCCATGGCTGGATTTGGTTTGTCTTTGCCTTCCTTGGCAGCTTGATCGGCGTCAAGTTGCGCCCGTATTGCGCGTATAAAAATTAGCGATGTTGAGACTGACCCGAAGGCGTCATTCCTCCGAAACCCAACAACATACTTGTATATGATTCCATGTTTTGTTTTATGGAAATGAGTACGGGTGTCCCGATCCTTTTGGGCCGCCCTCTTTTTTTATTTTTCGGTGCCGTGTGGTACAATAATGACGATCAGAAGCAAGGGGCGTTAGAATGGACGCATTGGAAAGGATGACGGGCATGCGAACGAAAGGGTCGATCGTCTGCATCGGCGGAGCGAACGTTGATCGAAAAGTGCGGCTGCTTGCACCGCTTGAACTCGGCACGTCTCATCCGGTTGTGAGCACACAAACTGCGGGTGGAGTGGCGAGAAACATCGCCGAAAATATGGGGCGGCTCGGGCAAAACGTTATGCTCCTTAGTGTGGTCGGCGGCGACCATGACGGGCAATGGCTGATGGACGCCATGAGTCCATATGTTGACACAAGGCTCGTTATGCGAATTCCAAACGCGCACACCAGTATGTATACGGCGGTGCTCGATGAGCATGGCGAGATGGTGCTCGGCCTGGCTGATATGACGACTTGTGATGCCGTCCGGAGCGAATGGCTGAAGCAGCGATGGCGGGAATTCGGCCCGATTTCCGCTGTCGTGCTCGATACGAATTTTCCGCCCGATGTCATCTCCTGGGTGATCGGGCAGTGCCGCCAAGAACGCCTTCCACTTTGCATCGTGACCGTGTCCGTGCCCAAAGTGAAGCGATTGCCGACGGATCTCACCGGCGTCACGTGGCTTGTTACGAATCAGGCGGAAGCCATGGCGCTCGCGGGGAAACACCGCCTTGAAGATGCGATCGAATCGCTTTTTCGTTTTGGTGTGGAAAACGTCGTCATCACGCGCGGAGCTGAAGGCGTCGTGTACGCGACAAGGCAAGGAGACAGGGGGGCGATCCCAGCCCCTGTGGTCAAGGTGGCTGATGCGACCGGAGCGGGCGATGCGTTCGCGGCTGGATTTTTGCACGGCGTCTTAGGCGGACATACAGTTGAAGACGCCTGCCGCCTTGGAATGAGCAACGCAGCATTGACGCTGCAAACTGTTGAAACGGTGAATCCCGCTTTGACGGAACAACGGTTGCAAGCCGCGTATGAACAGTATTTTCGCAAAGGAGGAGAATGATGATGAACGATATCGTTGTTTTTTCTGAAGAAGTGGCCGCAGCGAAAGCGGAACAAAAGCCGATCGTCGCGTTGGAGTCAACGATTATCTCCCACGGCATGCCGTACCCGGAAAACGTGCAAACGGCAAAAGACGTTGAACAACTGATCCGCAGCCGCGGCGCTGTGCCGGCGACGATTGCGATCATCGATGGGAAGATCAAAATCGGGTTGACGGATGATGAGCTTGAATTTTTAGGCACAAGCCGCGACATTGAAAAAGTGAGCCGCCGCGACTTGCCGTATGTCGTCGCCATGAAAAAGCACGGGGCGACCACCGTGGCAGCGACGATGATTTGTGCGGCGATGGCTGGCATTCGCGTATTTGCGACCGGCGGCATTGGCGGGGTGCACCGCGGCGCTGAACAGACAATGGACATCTCAGCTGACTTGCAAGAACTGGCGCAAACAAACGTTGCAGTCGTCTGCGCCGGGGCGAAATCGATTTTGGATTTAGGGTTGACGCTCGAGTACCTCGAGACGCACGGTGTTCCGGTTCTCGGTTATCAGACGGACATCCTGCCGGCGTTCTATTCGCGGACGAGCCCATTTCGCGTCGACTACCGCCTAGACAGCGCCAAAGAGATTGCTCAGTTCATTGAAACAAAATGGGCGCTCGGTTTAGACGGCGGCATCGTCGTCGCCAATCCTGTCCCAAAAGAAGATGAGCTCGAGGAATCATACATCACCGCCATCATCGAACAAGCGCTCAAGGAAGCGGGACAACAGCACATCACCGGCAAAGCGGTCACCCCGTTTTTGCTTGACCGGGTGAAAACATTAACCGACGGGAAAAGCTTAAAAGCGAACATCGCCTTAGTGAAAAACAACGCCGCCTTAGCGGCCGACCTTGCCTGTGAACTGTCTTAATGGGCGTGCCCCCGCCCTGATGGAAGAGCGGGGGCATGATGGTAGTGGAGATGTTATCGGGTGTGAAGCAAATGGCGGATTTTTCGATCATGCTGGGCGATTTTGACGGAGTGGAAGTCGACGGTCTCTTGTGTTTCAGCCAGTTCGACGCGGATGTGACCGAGTTTCGCTTCGAGCCGTTCGAACCGTTCGTTCACGGTGCGCTCCAACTGGGCGATTTGCCGCTCAAACCGTCCGTCCATCTCCTCGATGCGCCCATCCATTTCTTCGATGCGCTTGTCCATTTCTCCGATCCGTTTGTCCATCTCTTCCATGCGTCTTTCCATGTCTTCCATCCGTTTGTTCATCATGTTCGTCTGTTCGTTCAGCGCTTGGACTTGTTGTTGGAGCGAGTCAAATTTCTCATAGAGCGCTTCGAACTGCTTGTGCATGTCTGTCGCGTACAAATCGAGCGCTTGCAAAATTTGCGCCAATATCGTTTTTTCTTCCATAACATTCACCTCCTTTCTCTCTAGTATATCAGACAAGCAAGCTAACGAGAAGAAAAGATAGTTTCAAACAGGTGGGATTTTGTCAATGATTATAAAGGGGGGCACAGCTATGACAGAAATGCCCCTGTATTCATCGTTTGGCATCTATTTGGCTGCCGATGGCCATCGTTTCGACCGCTGTCACGGCCATCGTTTTCATTGCGGTTTTTGCAGTTAGAGTGTTAAAATGGAAAATATTCGTCATGGGACTAGCTGAACATCGATGTCCGGCTGGCACCAGAGACGAAGGAAGAAAAAGGTGGGTGTGATCATGTCCTTTTTAGAAACGATCGAACCGTATTTATTTTGTGAAGATCCTCTCCTCCGTCAGTTTGCCTTTTACGCAATAGAGGAGTATCCAGGCGTTCCAGCTGCGTGGGTGGAGCGTCTCATTGACGAGGCCGTCACAACTGCCGACGAGGACATGCGAAGCATGATTTTGCGCGGCGTATCGAAACAACCGCTGACCGATCGGGCGCTTGAACAGTTGTTGACCATCAAAGATGCAGCCAAGTATGTCCGCTGGTTTTTCCCGTTTTCGGTTGCGCAACTTGAAACCTACGGACAGCAGCTGCTTCGCCACTTCCCGCGGTCTTGGCAACGCGCTGTCCGGCTTGTGGCCGAGGGAGCGGAAGACGACGTATGGGACCACTACTTTTCGTTGCTTTCCCGCTTGGAACAGGAAGAGATGTTTAACCAGAACTTGTTTTTTGCCGCCAAGCAAGTCGTGCGCATTCTCGTTGAGCGCGAGTGGCTGACAAAGGAAGACGTGAGTCTCACGTGGATGAAAAATGAACAGCAGCCATGGTTTTCGTACGACGGTATTTTGGCGGTGTATGCGCTTTCGTTGATGGGCGCCACCGAATATATTCCAAGACTAGCTTCGCTGTTGGAACAACAAGATGACGATGTGCTCCTCGATCAAGTCGTTTATGCGTTGTCGGCGTTTCAAAACGGCGAAGTCATCGAAGCTGTACGCCCATATGCGTTTCAAAAGGAAACGGCCTTTTCGGCCATTCATGTGCTCGCCAACATCAAATCAAAGCAGGCCGTCCGTGTATTGCGGGAAGTGGTTTCCGAGCTGCGCGATGATGACATGCGCGCGTTTTGCTTTGAGGCGCTTTGCCACCAGCTGGATCAAGAAGCGCTTCCGGAAGTGGAAGAATATTTAGAAAGAGTGGAAAAATGGGGACATTCCGGGCTGATCGATGTAGAACAAACCGCTTACGGATATTATACCATTCTAGGGCTCGACCATCCGAGGTTAGAAAAATGGAAGGCGCTCGCCGATCAAAGATACCGCCATTTTCAAGCGTTGTTGCAAAATCCGCCTTTGCCGAAAAACGTTCCATACCGCCGGGAAGAGCCAAAAATCGGCCGCAACGACCCGTGTCCATGCGGCAGCGGGAAAAAGTATAAAAAGTGCTGCGGGAAGTAAGCACACATACTTGGCCGAACCAACGCCCGCCTCCGCGCATGAAAGTGAGGAGCGGGCTTGTTGCTTGACAAAGATCCGCTCTTCGTTAGGAAGTGCACCGTGATGGACTTCGACCGCCTGCTTGGCAGCGAACAGAAAGGTGGTCATGCGCATGGCCCATGTCGGCCCTTGTTCGATGAAGCTTTTCAGATCACGCAAATGATGGGCATGACAAAGAGCGTGGATGGCTTCGGTGTAGTTCGGGTACGTACCGAACGCATCATGCATCATCGTCCCTTGATATCGGGGAAGAATCTCGATATCATCGGTCACTTTCTTTCTACGAAAGCGTGAGGAGCTAAGTACGTATATTTCGATGTGCACGCGATAGGAACCCATGCCCGTTTCCCTTCGATGTGCAAACTCGTTTCATCGACATGCAGGATGTTGGAATCCAGCAAAGCTTCTTCGATGATGTCCATGTTTGGCTCCAAAGCTTGGCTCTCTCGTTTCACCAGATTGGCCAGCGTTCTTGTGCTGATCGAGTGTTGATATAACGTTTCGATCATGTCACTTACTTTTACTTTGGTGTTGGATTTTGCCCATAAGGCGCTCCATTGTAAATACAGCTTGTTGTGCTGCCAACATGCGATTCACCCCCTTGTCTATGAGTACTCACATCATAGACAAGGAATACAAAAACTATTCAACTCACTTGAGCATGTGGCTGAATCGTTACGACAACGAAACTGGGGGGATCGCCTGCTCAATAACCGAACGATGCTTCGGGGTTCGCAGAAATCCCCCATTTTAGGCGAAGCGAAAGGAGGAGCAGTTCAACATAAAGAAGGCGGCGGCTCGGAGGAAGGAGCATGCAAGGAGAAGGAAAAAACAATCTGAGTCTCGAAAAAATGGAGCACATTCTTTCAGACAAGGGGAGAAGACTTTCTGAAAGAATGCGCAAAAAAAAAATGATATTTTATGCTCATGACTTAAAAAGTTCCTCTACATTGATTTCAAAACCTTTTAACACTCCCGATCGGGCAATTCCTTTTCCTCTTAATACATCGGTTTGCTGATATTGGGCTTCGTCATTGAGGGAATAAATTTGAACCGTATTGAGCATTGGATTCACGATCCAGTATTCTTGGACTCCGTACTGCATATATAGATTGAGTTTAAACACTAAATCATGCGCTTGATTGGAAGGGCTTAATATTTCAATGATCAGTGTCGGTACTCCGACAAATTTGTTTTCCATTAATCCGCTTTGATCACATATGACGGATAAGTCCGGAATGACTATTTTTGTTCCATCTATTTTATTTTTATTATTTTTCAGTTCAATATCAAACGGGGCGTGAAAGACTTCGCAATCCTTTTCTTCTAAAAAGTTGAATAATTTGGCGTGTAATCGTCCGGAAATTCGTTGATGCTGGGTAGAAGGGGATGGGGACATAAAGACAGTACCGTCAATGTATTCTAATATCCGATCTGTACTTTCTCTCATTTGGTAAAACTCTTCGAGAGAAACGAAATTTTCGTTAGGCAGGCTCACAAAAACACCTTCTTTCCTCTTTTTGTTATTTACTGTAAACCAACCGACCCACTAACACAAATTGGAAATCAGGAGAAAAAGGAGACATGAACCGGACTTCTTAAAGAAGATGGATGTGCCAACCACTCAGACAAGGAGGTTCATGTCTTATGGATAGAGTAGCACAGCATCAAGGGATCGACAAGTTTCCCTTGGCATGAAAAGGCCGATAAAAACAGCCGTCATCCGTCCATCGACAGTATTTCGCCAAAAACATTCATGTGGAAATATTGCTCCCGATCCAAGTATAAAAAATCACTGCCCATCGACGTGCACGTTTCACAGAAGATACTATGGGGAATGGGTCCTCCTTGCCACCTCGGCATGAAAATCACCGCTCACCTAGGCACGAGCCAAGAAGGGGATGAATGGGTACTTTCCATCAGCGATCTTTTGTATCAGAGAAGCTGCATGATCTATCCGAATGTCCTGCTCCATTGCCCGTTGCGGAGCAGATCTCTCCATGTAAATGGGGAAGTGTTCCAACATTTTAGAGAACCCATCGAGCGCGGCTATGGCGTATGGCTGTTTTGTGAGCAGGCGGTGCATAAAAACAAAAGGCAACTTCTTCGTGGTTGTGCATAAGATGGCCATGATCAATCATCGAAGAGGTGGAGCCATGTACAACGTTTCTTTTTGGCCTTCCTATCCTGCTGTCTATCCATATGCACATCCGCATCCTGTTTATGTCTATCCGCCCGTGCACTACTATGGAGGATCGCCTGTTTACGGGCTGGTTCCTTACAGAGAGAACATAAAACTGAAAGATTACGGACCGGAGCCGTTTGTCATCTCGATCAGTGAGGCGGCGAAACAGAACAATACGTACCGCACCGCTTTATGGACTGGACCGCATTTGCAAGTGACGTTGATGAGCCTAAATGTCGGGGAAGATATTGGATTGGAAATTCATCCTTATGTCGATCAATTTTTGCGCATTGAACAAGGGGAAGGCATCGTTCGAATGGGCAAAAGGAAAGACGAGTTGACATTTGAGAGAAACGTACGTGCCGGTTCCGCGATCATGGTTCCAGCGGGAACGTGGCACAATGTCATCAACACCGGAACGGTCCCGCTCAAGCTCTATTCCATCTACGCACCCCCGCAGCACCCGCACGGCACTGTGCACCAAACAAAGGCCGACGCCCTCGCAACTGAGTAGATTACAAGCGGTTTGAGAAATGAATGTCATATCTCAAGCCGTTTTTTTTTTTGCCCCGCATTTCTTGATTGCCTGTCCTCTTGCGTTGCAGAGATCGGAAGACCTTCGATAGGATAACCAATCCTTAGGGAATACAATCGCTCGCCTTGTTCGAACGAGCGCAAAAGGAGCATCGTTGGCAAGTGAAAAGCAGCGGCGTTCTGTGCATTGATGCACAAAGCGGCTTTCCCCCTGGTGGGGACGGCCGCATTTTTAGTAGAATAGAAGAAAAGTAGAAAAGAAGAAAGGAAAATGTGCGAAAAGGAGACGTTTCCGATGTCATTGCACGATCTTTTCCGCCAAGTGATGGCCATTTACGAACAAGAAAAACGCGAAAAACTGTCGAAAGAGCGGCGGGCGTTTCAACTGGTGACAAAAGCGATTCCGGAAAAAATAAAGGCACTGCCATTTGTTGAGCCTGACCGATATATCGTCAAAGGTTCAGTCGGCCAAGGGGTGTGGACCGATGTGCCGTGGGTGGCGGTGATGGACCAGAAAGTGACGGATTCGACACAGCGCGGCTATTATATCGTCTACTTGTTCAGCGAGGATATGCGCCGGCTCTATTTGACGCTCGCCCAAGGAGTGACAGAAACGCCGAGAGATGAAATGGAGCGGGTGAAGCGGGACATCCACCAGCTCATTCCTGTCGGAGAACGCGTGCGGACGGATGATGACATTCGTCTCGGCGAAAACAAACGGGCGAAAGACTACGAACGGTCGGTGGCGGCGTATATCGTCTATTCGTTTGATGATCTGCCATCCGATGAACAACTCGCGCGCGATTTGGAGATGATGATCGGCTATTACCGTCAGTATGTGGAGCGAACGAAGCTGGCGGCACTGCCCGAGCAGGCCCTTTCCTATCGGAAGGCGGTTGAGCATATTCACTCATACATATCCGCCAAAGGGTTTTACTATACGAAAGAAGAAGTGACCAATCTCTTTCTATCATTAAAAACAAAACCGTTTGTCATCCTATCCGGCATTTCTGGAACCGGAAAAACGAAAATGGTTCAATGGTTCGCTGAGAGCATCGGCGCGACGGAAGACAACGGCCGCTTCACCTTCATTCCCGTCCGCCCAGACTGGAACGATGGCTCTGACTTGCTTGGCTATGTCGACATTAAAGGCGAGTTCAAGCCTGGGCCGCTTGCGAACGTCATCATCGAAGCCGAGAACCATCCCGACAAACCGTATTTCGTTGTGCTGGATGAAATGAACCTCGCCCGCGTCGAGCATTACTTCAGCGATGTCTTAAGCGTCATGGAAAGCCGCCGCTGGGAAGACGGGCGCATCACGTCATCGCGGCTGCTTTCGAAAGAAACGGCGGGGCGTGATCTCTTTCTCCCGCCAAACGTCTACATCATCGGCACGGTCAACATGGACGAGACGACCCACCCCTTCAGCAAAAAAGTGCTCGATCGGGCGAATACAATTGAATTCAACCGCGTCCGTCTCGGCCATCTCGACTTTTTGCGCGACTTGCCGACCGTCGCGCCTTTGTCCGTCGGACAGGAGCTGTTCGCGGCCCGGTATTTGCATTTGAAAGATGTATATGCCGATTATCCAAAGCTGGTAGAAGACGCGACGAAACAGCTCGTGGACATCAACCGCATCCTCGCGCCGCTCGGGGCGCACATCGGCTACCGCGTCCGCGACGAAATTTGCTTCTACCTTGCGTATAACGAAGAAGGAAAGCTGATGGAATTGGACAAGGCGTTCGACTATTGCCTCATGCAAAAAATTTTGCCGCGCCTCTCAGGAAGCGACGCACGGCTGGAGCGGGCGCTCAAGCAGCTGTTTATCCTTTGCGCCGGCTTCGAACCGGACGGGGACTACGGCGGCGCGCTTGATGTATCGTACGCCCGCTATCCAAAAAGCGCGGAGAAAATCTGGCACATGTTGCGGAGGTTGGAGGACGATGGCTTCACTTCGTTCTGGCTCGGGGCGTGACGACCGCGAGCTCGTCCATATCGAAACGAAAGAGCTCACCCTCGTGATCAAAGGAAAGCCATACCACGAACAATACGAAGGGCTCAAGCAGTACCGCCGCCTTGACTTTCACGAACCAATGGAGTTTTTTGTGAGCGGTGAAGATGTGCTCAACGTCAAACTATTTGACGTTGACGCCGGGGCGCTTGTCGACTGGGTGGGCGGCCACCGCCCGATTTTCTTTGAAAACGGTGTCTATCAGCTGCTCGTCGTTCCGAAAACGGACCGGGTTCTCTCGTTTTACCACGAATCACAATCGCTAAGAAACGCCATCAGCCTTGTTGACATCGGCGGACAGGCGGTGTTGATGGGCAATCTTCACTTCCCGAACGAAGTCGGGTTGTCGACGTTCGAAATCCGTGATGCCAACCGCTCTGTGTTGGACGTGACGATCGAAGTGTTTCCGACGAAGCTGACGTATAAACAAGACTACCAGCTTCTTCTTGACGAAGTGAGCGAAGAAATTTACAACCTGGCGTTTCACTTCATCAAGCGCACGTACCAGCGGGCGAAAGCGAAACGCAGCGGAACGCCGTCAAGAAGCGAATTTTTCCGTCTCATGGACGCGCATATCGGCGATTTTTTGCGCGCCATTCGCCATATCGAGCGGCAGCCGCACCATCAACTGTCAACCGTCCATGTGAGGGTGCGCGGCGACCAGCTCGGCCGTTTGGATGCGGCAGGAAGAAACGATTTGCGCAAGCGGCCGCACGTGTTCCGTGACGTCAAGCGCGGCATCGACATCGGAGCGCGTTCCGTCATGCCGCAATCCGGGCTCAAAGCGAAAAAGGAGCTGACGTACGACACGCTCGAAAACCGGTTCGTCAAATGGATGATGACGCGCCTTGTCGAGAAGCTGCGCGATTTATTCGAACATGTGCAAGGGAAACAAAAACGGTACGAAACAGAACCGGATCCGGATTTGCTTGAGCGCATCCAATCGATGATCCGCGTGCTCGAAACGCGGCTTCATCACTCCTTTTGGCGGCCGATCGGGCGACTTGACCGTTCGGTGACGAGCCTCGTCTTGCAAATGGCTCCCGGGTACCGCGACGCCTATCAGCTGTTTCTCATCCTCACCCGCGGCCTTGCCTTGCAAGGGAAGCTGTACCAAATGTCCGTCAAAGATGTCGCCACGCTGTACGAGTATTGGACGTTTTTGAAGCTCGGGCAGCTGCTCGGGAAAAAATACAGACTCATCAGCCAAAATATCATCCAAGTCAACCGCGCCGGACTGTTCGTCAATCTTGAAAGAAACCGTTCCGCCAAACGGGTGTACGAACACCCATACACCGGCGAGCGAATCACGCTGACGTATCAGCCGTACGAAGGAAGGCTGCCGACCGTTCCGCAGCTTCCTGACACAGTGCTAGCGATTGAAAAGAAGGGAAAAGACTATACGTTCAACTACATTTTCGATGCCAAATACCGCCTAGACTTCGCCATTTCGGGCAGCTCATACGAAAAACGGTACAGAACGCCAGGCCCGATGGAAGACGACATCAATACGATGCACCGCTACCGCGATTCGCTTGTCGCCCGCCACGGCGGCCCGTATGAGCGCACCGCCTTTGGCGCCTATGTGCTGTTTCCGTGGCATGACGAGGACAGCTACCAAGAGCATCAGCTGTACAAAAGCATCAATGACGTCAACATCGGCGGCCTGCCGTTTTTGCCGAACGCCACCCGCCTAGTCGAACAGTTCATCGAGCGGCTGATTGAAAAGAATCCCGAAGAACTGCAACAAGAAGGCATCTTGCCGCAAGGGGTCATCGAAGAATGGCGGTCGGCGTTCGACGAGCATGTGCTTGTCGGCATGGTGCCAAGCGCTCGGCATTACGAAGCCTATGTGAAGCACCGCTTCTACCACATCCCGGTGAAACGGCTGAAAAAAGGGTGGCAGGACGCCCGCTACATCGCCTTGTATCCGCGTCGGGGAGCCGCTCCGCAAAACGGGGTTACATGCCTCGGCAAAATCGCTGCTGTGAACATCGTCAAGCGCTCGGCCATCACCGAACTGCCGAAACGAAGCGACGAGGAATACATTCGCTTCGAAGTCGAACACTGGCAGTTTCTTAGTGATGTCATCCGCCCCGTCGGCTACGGCATCGCCGTTTATGCGATGACGACGCTCAACACGCTCAAACAAGCGAAAGAACTGCCGGAACTGTTCATGAAATCAAGCGACGAAATCGCCCTTTGGCGCATCCTGCGGCGGCTGTCCGACCGCATCCGCTTCGACCTTGACGCCCGCTACTTGGATCAGGCGTCCAAAATCACCGCATACCGCGTCAAAAACGTGTCCATCCGCCTGGAAAGCGGCCGTCTCATCATCACAAACGGCGCAAAGCACAAAACAATCCCCGCCGACCTGCTCCGCAGGCAGCCATCGGCCGTGTTTCGCGAAGTGGTGGGGATGATGGGGGAGTGAAGGATGGATAACCATGCAGGTATGATCGAGAAACGGGGCCGCTCCTGATGATCCATGTCTGTTTCAATCCATTTTGGCATGTATAAATGATTGCATGTAAGTAGCATAAATGCTATCATTGTGTATAATAATTGGTAAAGGGTAGAGGATATTGTTTGAGGTAATATACACAGGAAATGTAAAGGAATTTGAAAATCATCTACTGAGTAAAGCCGAGCAAGAACTTAGACAAAAAGGTCGTCCGGGTATATGGTGTTATGTTGCTGATGTATATGCAAGGCAACTTACGATTATTCAACATCATCCATATCCTTCTGATCCGGAGGACAACAGATTTCCGGATGATATCACCCCTCCGTCATTGAAACATCTTAGCATGAATACTCGTTATGATCATTTTTACAGATGGGGGATAAGAGGTGGAAGAACTGGAAATCACAGAATTATATTTGCGATTCACAATTTTTCAAAAGTCATATTGCTTCATTATTTTGACAAGCAGTATAACGGAGCGATAAGACGAGAGGATATTGTGCCGGCTGAATCAGCATATGAACGTTATTGCGCTTTCGACCCTTGCCTTTATTAATGGACTGGGAGGGAAAAACAACAATGAGTGATTTTTTTAAGAAATATGCAGCCATTCGAGGCGAGCAACATGTTCAAAAACTTCGATTGGAAGGAACGATAGCTGCACAGATCAAAACAAGACGAAAGCAGCTGAATATGTCTCAACAGGAACTGGCAGATCGCATTGGAGTTCCAAAATCCACGATTGGGAGAATTGAATCGGGGCTTACAAGTCCTAGGGTAGAGACGCTTTTTAAAATTTCGCAGGCATTGAATACTCCTTTCATCATTGATGGTACAAGCAGACAGGATCATAACCTGAATGTTCGGGTTTAGCGCATAATAGGGAAATCGATGAGTTCTTTGATCAACTGAGAGTACATGCGAATTTTCCTCCGATGATTTGGTTCCGTCTCCTTTACCATACGGGAAAATTCGCATTTTTTGTACCTTCTATTTTCCCTATGCCCACCTATCTTAAATGATCAAGTACAACTTTGTGGTGAAGAGCCGAAAAAGCTTAACCATTCGTTTTTTGCACCCTCCCGACCAAAATCGGGAGGATTTTTTTGCGCCCATCGTCGATGGAGATGCTGAATCTCTTGCGCCTTGACGTCGAATTCGATCAACTCGTTCCTAGATCGAAACAGAGCCCTCGTTCTTAAGCTGTGTCTATGATAATCAATCTATAGTTTCGACAAATTTCAACAACATCCTACCAGTTGTTTTCGTAAAATAAAACCATAAAGAAAAGGGACAAGGAGCCATTCGTGCATGAAGACAAAAGGGATGATTGACAACAGACAAAACGGCCTAGTCGGCGATGCGTTGAAAGCGCATATCACAAAAGGCAGCAAACTATCGATTGCGGCGGCTCATTTTACGTTATATGCGTTTGCAGAGTTGAAAAAAGAACTGGCGCAAATCGATGAATTCCGTTTTATTTTCACAGAGCCTGCCTTTGTGCGCGGTGATCGTTCATTCAATGAATGGATGAAGAAAAACGAAGCGGCGCTGTATGGAGTAGAAGAAGAACGAAAATACAAAATCGAACTTAACCAAGCATACATAGCAAGGGAACTGGCGAAATGGCTGAAACAGAAAGCAAGGGTGAAATCGGTCGTCAATCAGCGCATTCAAGGCAGCATATATCATGTGCGAAATGAGGACGGGTCACAAATCGGCTTGATCGGCGGGGCGCCGTTTTCCAGTCCGGGGCTCGGCTACAGCAGCTCCCCCCATTTTTATTTTGCTCATATGATGGATGATCGAGATTCCAGCGCCCAGTTGCTTCGCCAGTTTGAGTCGATTTGGCAAGATGAACAGGCGCTGCAAGATGTGAAAGAGGAAATGTTGCGGCGTTTGGAAGTCATGTATCAAGAACATCCGCCAGAGTTTATTTACTTTGTCACACTTTATTACTTATTCAAAGATTTTTTAAAAGAAGCGACAAACTACGAAACGTTGCAGACGAGAACCGGTTTCCAAAATACGGTGATTTGGAACAAACTTTATGACTTTCAGCGCGATGGGGTCATCGGCGCCATTAATAAAATCGAAACGTATGGGGGATGCATCATCGCCGACAGCGTCGGACTTGGAAAAACATTTGAAGCGCTAGCGGTCATTAAATATTACGAACTGCGCAATCATCGCGTCCTCGTGCTAGCGCCAAAAAAATTAAGGGAAAACTGGGCGATTTATCGCTTAAACGATAAGCGCAACATTTTAGCCGCAGACCGATTTTCGTATGACTTGCTCAACCATACCGACTTATCGCGCGAACGTGGATATAGCGGCGATATTAATTTGGAGCATGTGAACTGGGGAAACTATGACCTTGTTGTCATTGACGAATCGCACAATTTTCGCAACAACGATCCGCGCAATGACCGGATGACGAGATATTCCCGTTTGATGAACGATATCATTAAAGCAGGGGTGAAAACGAAGGTATTGATGCTTTCCGCCACCCCTGTCAATAACAAGCTCGATGACTTAAAGAACCAGATCGCCTTCATTACAGAAGGAAATGATAAAGCCTTGGCGGAGACAGCGAACATCAAAAGCATCAGCCAGACGATCCGCCGTGCGCAGTCGCAGTTCAACAAATGGAGCAATCTTCCTGAAGAAGAGCGGACGACCGAGCGGCTGTTGGATATGCTCGATTGGGACTATTTCGCTTTGCTTGATTCGCTGACGATCGCCCGTTCGCGCCGCCATATCGAAAAATATTACAATGTGGATGCCATCGGGCCGTTTCCGACGCGCCTAAAGCCGATCAATCTAAAAGAAAAAATTGACGCCAAAGGCGAGTTTCCGCCGCTTGAGAAAATCAATAACGACATCTTGCGGCTTCGGATGGCGGTCTATTCGCCGATGCAATACGTGCTGCCGCACAAAAGAGCGGACTATAGCGAAAAATACGATACAAAGGTCGCAAACGGCAGAGTGTTTAAGCAAACCGACCGAGAGCACAATCTCGTTTATTTAATGAAATCCAATTTGCTGAAGCGGCTAGAGAGCAGTGTCCATTCGTTTTCTTTGACATTGCAAAACATCATCCAACAAATCGAAGAACATATTAAGAAAATCGACTGTTACGATGAAAGTTCTGGGACAATTGGAGAGATGGACGGGATCGACGCGGAAGATCCGGAATTGGAAGAGGCGTTGATTGGCTCGAAAGTCAAAATCTTTTTGAAAGACATGGATTTGATCCGTTGGAAACAAGATTTGTTATACGATCGGGAGATTTTGCTGAGGCTGCTTCACGAGGCGCGGAACGTAACGCCGGATCGCGATCAAAAGCTGTTGGCGTTGAAACGATTGATTGAACAGAAAATCAAGCACCTGATTAACGATCAGAACAAAAAACTGCTCATTTTCACCGCTTTTGCCGATACGGCGAAATACTTATACGAGAATTTGCACCAATGGGTTCGGAGCCAATTTGGATTGCACTGTGCGGTCGTGACGGGTACCAATCAGCCAAAAACAACATTGAAAATGAAAAAAATCGATTTCAATCATGTGTTGATAAACTTTTCGCCCGTCTCGAAAGAGCGCGATAAAGTGATGCCAGAAATGAAGGATGAAATCGACATCCTCATCGCCACGGACTGTATTTCCGAAGGACAGAACTTGCAAGACTGTGATTATCTCGTCAACTATGACATCCATTGGAACCCGGTCCGCATCATCCAGCGGTTCGGCCGCATCGACCGGATCGGCAGCAAAAACAAACAGATCCAGCTCGTAAACTTCTGGCCATCAATCGAGCTTGACGAATACATTCAGCTCGTCAATCGGGTCAAAGGCCGAATGACGATCCTGGATATTTCATCGACCGGGGAAGAAAACGTCATTGCCGACAACAGCAACGAAATGAATGACTTGGAATACCGACGAAAACAGCTGGAAAAATTGCAAAACGAAGTCATCGACTTAGAGGACATTTCCGGAAATATCTCGCTGACGGATTTTACACTCGACGACTTCCGAATGGACTTGTTGAATTTCATGAAGGAACATAAGGAAGAGCTCGAGCGGGCCCCGTTTGGACTGTTCAGCATTGCCGCCAATAAAAATGAAAAACTGAAAGACGAAATTCAGCCAGGCGTCATTTTCTGCCTAAAACAAACGGCATCAACGGCATCTGCGCATGAACAAAACGCGCTTCATCCCTATTATTTCGTGTATGTCCGCAAAGACGGCACGGTGTTGTACCATCATGGGCATGTCAAGAAAATTTTGGACCTGTATCGTTCGCTTTGCAACGGCAAAAAAGACGTCGAATGGGGTTTGTACGAGGCGTTTTACCAAGAGACGAAAAACGGAAAAGATATGAAATCATATAAGGCGCTGCTTGAAAAAGCAGTGGAAGAGATCGTCGGCAAGATGGATCAGCAATTGATGCTGAACATATTTAGCCTTGGAAACTTGGACGCCGTCGTAACGAACGCCAACACGAGTTTGCAAGATTTTGAGATCGTTTCGTATTTGATCATTGAAGGGTGAGTGTCATGGCCGCATCCGCGTTTTATGCTACAATAGGGCTGGAGGAGCGCGTCCGCCCGTTGCATAAAAAGCTCGATAAAAAAATGTTTTACGATTATGCGGATTTGACGAAAAAAGAAAAGGACTATATGACGAAAGACATCGAGCGGATCGAGCTGACGTATTTATTGTCTTCGGGCGTCATCAACATTCAGCCGTTCGTCGACGAGGAATACCATTACGAAGGGGTCGTGTTTATCACCGTTCGGCTGCGGACGGAAACAAAGGATGCGCACCTTTCCGTTATCGGGGAAATCATCCAAGAAACGGTGCCTAACCCGACTGTTATCGTGTTTGAAAAAGAAGGAAACGTTCGAATTGGGACATGCCGCAAGCGGCTGAACAAAAACGACCGGACAAAAGTCGTAGCAGAAGAATGGGCGTATACCCCGTGGTTTTCACTCGATCATGCTGACGAGACGGTCAAGCAGTTTCTTCGCGCCGTCCATATGACGAGGCTTTCGTTCGCCAACTTTTTTCGGTTTTATCAAGACATCCATCTGGCGGTGCAGGCGTTCCAACACGCCAAAGCGATCGGCGCCTTTTACATCGCCGCTGATGAACAATCAAAACAGCTCGTCGCGCAAATCGAACAGGCGGAAGTCGAAATCGCAAAATGGAAAAACGAAATCAAAAAAGAAACACAGTTTAATCGAAAAGTCGAATACCATATGAAAATTCAACAGCTAACGAAGCAAATCGAACAATGGAAGCAACAACTGCACGGAAAGGAGCAGCACGATGGAAAAACTGGACGGAAGATCATTGGATCTCATCAAAACGAACATTGAATCGTTAAAACAGCTATTTCCAGAAGTTGTAACGGAGGGGAAAATCGATTTTGACAAACTGAAGCTTGTTCTCGGCGAAGAGATTGAAACGCGCAACGAAAAGTATGAATTCACCTGGCACGGCAAAACACAGGCGATGAAACTTGCGCAAACGCCATCGACCGGCACACTAAGGCCGGACAAAGCATCAAGCAAAAATTGGGAGACAACGGAGAACTTGTACATTGAAGGCGACAACTTGGAAGTATTAAAGCTGTTGCAAAAATCGTATTTCGGCAAGATTAAAATGATCTATATCGACCCGCCGTATAATACGGGGAAGGATTTTGTGTATAAAGATGATTTCCGAGACAATATCAAAAATTATAAAGAAATCACACAGCAAACGACCAAAGCGAATACAGAGACAAACGGGCGCTACCACACCGATTGGTTGAATATGATGTACCCGCGGTTGAAGTTGGCGAGGAATTTGTTGCGGGAGGATGGGGTTATATTTATCAGTATTGATGATACGGAGGTATCAAACCTGAAAAAAATATGCGATGAGATATTTGGTGAAGTCAATTTTATAACAGTATTTATTTGGCAAAGAGCTTTTGCACCTGTTAATATGAATAAGTTTGCTTCTCGCAATCATGATTTTATTTTGTGTTACGCAAAGCAAATTGATTTTCTATCTTGGTATGGATTACCACGTAACCAAGAAGCTGATACCCGTTATGTTAATCTAGATAATGATCCACGTGGTCCTTGGACATCGGGAGATTTATCAGTTGGGCCACCTGTTCCAGAAAAAATTTATGAAATTGTTACACCAAGTGGACGAGTCGTTTATCCCCCTAAAGGATATTGTTGGAGAGTAACGAAAGAGAGATTTGCTGAGCTTTTGGCTGACAATCGTATCTGGTTTGGTAAGGATGGCGACAGCGTTCCACGTTTAAAGCGTTTTTTAAGTGAAGTGAAATCTACTATTACTCCGTTGACTGTATGGACGTATCAAGAGGTGTCACACTCACAAGATGCCAAAAAAGAATTAAAAGAACTATTTGACGATCAATCAGTGATGGATTATCCTAAACCGATAAAATTGATGAAGAGAATTTTAGAGTTATCCACAAGAGATAACGATATAATATTGGACTTTTTTTCCGGCTCTGCTACCACTGCTCATGCGGTAATGCAGTTAAACGCTGAAGACGGCGGCAATCGCAAATTTATTATGGTGCAATTGCCAGAAAAAACGGATGAAACGTCGGATGCGTATAAAGCGGGATATAAAAACATTTGCGAAATCGGCAAGGAACGCATCCGTCGGGCGGGGGAGAAGATTATTCAAGAAACCGGGAAGACGGATTTGGATATCGGCTTTAAAGTGTTTAAGCTCGATTCCTCCAATATCAAAGAATGGGATCCGGACTTTGACAACCTCGAACAAACGCTTTTCGATTTGCAAAACAACATGAAGGAAGATCGGACGAAAGAAGATTTATTGTATGAGATTTTGCTGAAAATCGGGTTGCCGTTGACGGTGCCGATTGACGAAATCGACTGCCGGGGCAAAACGATTTACAACGTCGCCTATGGTTCTGTGTTGGTCTGCCTAGAAGACGAGATTGACCTTGATCTCGTTCACGAGATGTTAAACTATCGATCCGAGCATATGCCGCCGAAAGTCATTTTTAAAGAATCCGGCTTTATGAGCGACGCGGTGAAAACGAATGCCTTGCAAACATTGAAAAAGCACGGCATCACGGATGTGAGGAGTGTATAACCGATGAAGCTGAAGTTTAACGCGGATTTGGACTATCAACGGCGCGCGATTGAGTCAGTGGTAGATATTTTCCAAGGACAGGAACTGAGTCAGTCGAACTTCACCGTTTCGTACGGCCCTGATGCAGGAATGATTCAGACAGACTTAGGGATAGGAAATCGGCTTGACCTGACGCCTGAGGAAATTTTAAAAAATGTGCAGGATATTCAAATAAAAAACGGCCTGCCGCGCAGCGAACGGCTCGATGGCATGCATTTTACGATTGAAATGGAGACCGGAACAGGAAAGACGTACGTCTATTTGCGGACGATTTATGAGCTCCATAAATATTATGGGTTTACAAAATTTGTTATCGTCGTCCCGTCAGTGGCAATTCGTGAAGGGGTGTATAAAACACTGCAAATCACCCGCGACCATTTTGAAGAACTGTACGACCGCACACCGGTTGAGTACTTTATTTACGACTCGCAGAAGCTTGATCAAGTCCGCAATTTTGCGACGGCGACAACGATTCAAATCATGATCATCAATATCGATGCGTTCCGCAAAAGCTTTGAAGATCCAGAAAAAGAAGATAAAGCGAACGTCATTCATCGGCCGAACGACCGTCTAAACGGATACCGCCCGATTGAATTTATCCAACAGACGAATCCGATTGTAATTATTGATGAGCCGCAAAGCGTCGATACGACGCCAAAATCGAAGGAAGCGATTGCGTCGCTGAACCCGCTTTGTACGCTGCGCTACTCGGCGACGCATGTGGACAAGTATCATATGGTGTACCGCCTTGATGCGGTTGATGCCTATAATCAAAAGCTGGTGAAAAAAATCGAAGTCATGTCTGTCCGGTCCGAACCGTCGTTCAATGTGCCATACATCAAGCTCGTTGAGGTGAAAGAGCGAAAAGCGAAAATTGAGCTCGATGTCGAATCGCGCGGGAAGATCAAACGGACGACGAAAACGGTCAAATACGGCGATGATTTGTATGACATTTCCGGAGAGCGCGAACTGTACCGCGGATATATCGTCGAGCAAATCGATTGGACAGAAGGAAATGAAGCGGTTGAAATCAATGGTTACCGCTTGCAAATTGGAGAAGCGATCGGTGATTTGGATGATGATGCCATCAAACGGTATCAAATCCGCAAAACGATTGAAGAGCATTTAAATAAAGAATTGTGGCTCCGCCCGCACGGGATTAAAGTGCTCAGCTTGTTCTTTATCGACAAAGTTGCCCATTACCGCGACTATGATCAAGAAGGCCAGCCGGTAAAAGGAAAATATGCGATCATGTTTGAGGAAGAGTATCGGAATTTAATGCAAAAGCCGAAATACCGTCCACTCTGGGACGACCCGGGCATTGACCAAGATATCGAGAAGGTGCATAACGGGTATTTCGCGCAAGATAAAAAGGGTCGTCTGAAAGATACAAGAGGAAATACGGAAGCAGACACCGATGTGTACAACCTTATTATGAAAGACAAAGAACGGCTGCTCAGCCTCGATGAGCCGCTCCGCTTCATTTTCTCCCATTCCGCGCTCCGCGAAGGATGGGACAATCCGAATGTCTTCCAAATTTGCACGTTGAAAGACTCATCAGGTACGTATGTATCGAGACGCCAGGAAATCGGGCGCGGCTTGCGATTGGCCGTCGACCAAAACGGGGAGCGGGTGCATGACGATCAGATCAACATATTGACCGTGATGGCGAATGAGTCGTATGAAGAATTTGTTGCCAATCTGCAAAGAGAGATTGAAGAAGATACAGGCATCCAGTTCGGCAAAATCGAAAAACATGTATTTGCCAAACTCGTTTATGTGGATGAGGCGATGGAAGAGCCGGTGCAAATGGGTTATGATTTATCATTGAAGCTGTATGAGGAATTAAAACAAAACGGTTATATTGACAAACAGGGCAAGGCAACGGAAAAACTCAAACGAGCCATTGAAGACTATGATCTCCATCTGAGCGACGAATTCCAGCCGTGGCGATCGTCCATCGTGAAAGAAATCAAACGGCACTTGCAAGCATTGCCGATCAAAGATGGGGCGAAAAAGAAAAAAGTCCATGTCAATATGGCAGTCCTTAATCAAGAGGAGTTCAGGCGGCTGTGGGATCAAATCAAATATAAAACCGTTTATGCTTTAGACTTTGACAGCGAACAGCTCATTGACTTGTGCATTGCTGCCATTCAACAAATGCGGCCGATTGAGAAAATCCGTATTGCCAGCCGAAAAGGCCGGGTGGAGATCGATCATGTGACAGGCGTGCAAGCGCAAACGGTAAGTGAAAGTGTCGAGGATTATGTCAGCTTGCACCATACACTTCCAGATGTCATTACCGAACTGCAAAATCGCACTAATTTAACGCGAAAAACGATCGTCCGTATTTTAACGGGTTGCAAGCGGCTCGATGATTTTAAAAACAATCCGCAAAAGTTTATCGAAGAAGTGACACACATGATCCAGCGCCAAATGCGGCTGTTGCTGAAAGATGGCGTGAAATATTACAAAATCGGTGATGATGCGTATTACGCGGCTGAACTGTTTCAAAATGAAGAGCTTCTCGCCTATTTGAACGATAACGCCATCCCGAGTGAAAAATCGCCGTTTGACCATATCATTTATGATTCTGAGGTGGAAGAGCGGTTTGCCAAACGTTTTGAAAACGATGAAAACGTAAAAGTGTACGTCAAACTGCCAAACTGGTTTAAAATTGACACACCGATCGGCTCCTACAATCCGGACTGGGCGCTTGTCATTGAGAAAGACGGAGAGGAAAAACTGTACTTCGTCTTGGAGACGAAAGGACAGGAATGGGAGGACGAACTGCGGCCCGGTGAAGCAGCGAAAATTGCCTTCGCCCGCAAACACTTCCAAGCCATCGGAACAGACGTGGAATTCATCGGACCGGAGAATGATGTCGAGCGGTTTATGTTACGAGCCTTAAGCCGTTGAAGGTGGGGATAAAACAGAAGCCGATCGGGGCTTCTGTTTTGTCTTAGCAGCCCGATTGAATGCAAAATCTTTGAGACATCCAAGAGCACATTCCCAAGCAGCAACAGGGCGCCAATGTATGGCACACTTAGAGAAAGGGAAAGCTAGGGAAAGATACAAAATGGACGGGAAATGATGTACAGCTCTTGCAATCTAGGAAAGCGCGTAGAGTTTCTTTGCAACCGTTAACTGATCAGGAAGGCTAACCAAAAACGAAATGAATTGGAAAGCCAGTGAGACTGACGTCATTTTAAGAAAGAGAGCGGCACCGCACCGCTCTTTTCGTATTTTTGATCGGTCGACAAAGTTCGACGGAAATGTTTTGCAAAAATTGATACGATCAAATGGAAGAAGTCTTTTTATCTATGACAAAGGGAGGGGACACGGGTGGCAACGATTCGCAAAGCGGATTATTACTACGGAGCGCTTCTTTCCGCACTGGTCAACGGCGGGCTGGCGCCGGCGCTGTTCGAAAAAGAAAATGACAACCGACAAATTTATGAAGTCACGACGAATAAAGCGAGCTATATTATGTACACGAAATACAACACGAATCCATCGGGATCGAAAGATTTCACTTGGTCGTTTGTATTCAGCGATCATGAGATTGCCGAAATTCACAAGATTTATCTCGAACACAGCAAGGAAAGAGAAATCATTTTTGCGTTTGTCTGTGCACAGAAACAGCCGAGCGATTCCAATCAAGTGATTGCCATCGTCCGTTGGAATGAGTTTCTCGAGTGTGTCGACCTGCAAAGACAACAAGTCCGGGGAACTCCGCGGCTCTCCATAAAAGCGGTGAAAGGCTCTCCCAAGCTTCGCCTCTACGGCAGCAAGCGCGCCGATGTATTGGATGGGAAAGATCATACGATCAAAATTGAACGAAATCGACTAAACAGTTTGTAATTAGGTGGAGAGCACCGATGGATGGGCTTATGTTATACGGTTTGTTCGTTTTGGCACATCTTAAATGTAGTGCCTATAGCGGTGAGCTATAGGCTCATTGTTTCGGCTCCTGTTTTTAGGAGAATGACTGCTTCACAGTCGGAACGATTTCTTTTTGCAAAAAGGAGTGACTCGAATGTCAAAATGGTGGATGATCCGCGCCGGCGATCGCAATGAACTGATTCCACTTTGGCTGGAAAAGGGCATCGCATCGATCGGTTGGGCGAGATTGGGCAATCCGAAGAACTTTCGGGCGAAAGAACAGCTGCAGCGAAAGGCGGATGAAGTGTTTGCCGAGGCGAAACCAAAATCGAGAACCAGTTGGGTGAACCAAGTATGGCGTTTTGCCCATGAAATCAAAAAAGGTGATCGTGTGATTACATATTCGAAGGAGAAAAGGGAGTACATTGTTGGAACCGTGACAGAAGAGCATCGCTATGATCCTGACATCGGGCATCCCTATTATCCGAACATCATCCGTGTAAAATGGGAAAATGCCACAGTTCCGAGGGACTCGTTGTCAGACGGAGCGAAGAACAGTTTAGGTTCGACGCTAACGGTTTTTCGAGTGGACGAATGGGGCGATGAAATCGGGCAGCATTTAAGCAGTCAATCATTCCCAAAACCTCCGGATGAATATGAAGAGGGGGAAACGGGAGAAATCGTCGAAGACCTTGTTGGAAAAGCGTTGATGATGATCCAAGACAAAGTGGACAAGCTTGATCCGTGGCAAATGCAAGATTTAGTGGCAGGTTTGCTTCAAGCGATGGGGTACAACGTGCAAGTCAGCCCGAAAGGCCCCGATGGCGGTGTGGATGTGTTGGCCTATAAGGACGCATTTGGTTTTGAAAAACCAATGATTAAGGTGCAAGTGAAGCATCGTAAAAGTGCCGCCTCAGCTCCGGAAATCCAGCAGCTTCTCGGGGCCAACCCGATTGATGCCAATTGCCTGTTCGTTTCAACAGGTGGTTTTACTTCCCATGCAGAAGCAGTCGCCAAACATAATTCCGTTAAACTGATTGATTTAGAAGAATTGGTCAACTTGATTGTCCATTGGTACGAGAACATGCCCAATGAGGCGAGAGCGTTGCTGCCGCTGCAGAAAATGTATGTGCCCGAATCTTGACAAACATACGGCTTCATCCCCACTTGGCAAGCGTGAGAGGATGAAGCCTTCGGTGATGATCGCTATGTTTTTTGTCAATGGCTTTGCCAAGTAGGGGAGGTTTTCAGCAACAGGAAGAAGAATCGGTCCGTCAATGGTCAACCCTTTGATCACTTTCACTTGAAGGGTGACGATGCCAGCTACGTCGGTCGTATGCCCAGCAATTTCTCCGTCGCCCTGCATGGCATGCATATCGCCGAGATAGACGCCTCCGCCTCGCACTTTCACAGGGCAGATCAACACGGCGCCTTCGCGTACACGGTTAATGTCCATATGTCCGTCCGTGCGATCTCCCAGCTGTTCTTTCGTAATCCCGTATTCATGTGGGGCGTTGATCAGAAATTGGCCAAAGTCGCCGGCGTTATGTGAATCCGGCAGCGGACGCGCCGGGGTGGTGCCGAGCTGTCCGAGGAACGGGCGGAGTCTGGCCACCGTTCCGACTAAGTCATGGGGCGCAAACGTGACGATCGGGTTTTGGACGGAGTTGTCGGGTGTCGCCATGTAGTACCGTCCTTGTCGAGCGATGTGTTCTGCCGCTTCTTTATGCACGGTCACGCCGATCTGTCGGTTTGGATCAAACGTCATCGTATAACCGTTCGTAAATACAAATGGAGTCACGTCCGCGCCACAATTCGCGCACCGAATGGCTTCCGGACCGATCCCCTCGATTTTTGTTTCCGGGTACATCGTTTTAAAGCTTGGAGAACTCCCTTCCGCTGTAGACTACTTGGAAGCGCAACAAATTCGTTTGAAATTGGATCACGAGTTCATGGAAATATTCAATAAGGTAGATGTTTTGATCACCCCAACCATTCCGTTTCTCCCTCCAAAAATTGGGCAGGATACGGTATGGATCAATGGAGAGGAAGTAAACTTTCTTGACCATATCATCCGTTTTACAGGACCGTTTAACTTGACGGGTTTGCCTGCTGTAACGGTGCCATGCGGTTTTGTTCAAGGACTTCCTGTAGGGATGCAAATCATCGGCCCAGCCTTTGGGGAAGGAACGATATTAAATGTTGCTGATGTGTTTGAAACGTTGCATCCTGAGCTGAAATACCCGCCGGCCGTTCTAAGAAAGTAAAAGCAAACGCTGGTTGTGGCGATGTACTTACTGAAGGGCGGTCTCAAAAGGTGATGATGACATAACTTTTTGAAGCAGCCTTTTTCAACTGAGTGTTTTTCACTCGCGTTCGCTGCCGTTTGCATGACGGGGGCAAGCATAAAACGGAGGGGCCTTTCCGGGCTCTTCATTTTTTCTCCCATGGCAGGATTTTCGCTTCATGCTCCTACATTGTTGCGATTGCCGTCTTTAAGAGTAATGCGCACTGGGAGAAACAGTCCATGCGTTCGATGAGAACGATTCCACCACGAATGTTTATTATGACAAGCGGCCAACCGTTCGTCGTGCAGGCATCGCGCTTTGAGGACGACAATGAAATGGTCGTGTTTGTAAAAACGGTGATGATGGAAGCACCTGCTTGCTTATGTCAGAAGCGGAAACAACGGTTAACGACCGCAGCGAACCTTCGCGCTGTCGTGCAGATGAGGGGCGCCTTTGAATAGTGAGGACTAATAGATGATCATACAGCGGGGATGCATACGATCCTCAATCAGGAGGAATATGGTTCGTTTGTGTAAAACGAACGAGCCTCGTTGGCTTCAGCATCGGGTAAAGTTCAAAGTTGATTGCTGGAATAAAGGATCCATTCGAACATTTGGTGAGAAATGGCGGGAAGATCGGAACTTGATGGCTCCAAGCTTGTCGGCGCCGAAGAACGGACTTGGGGAAGATCATGTTTGGAATCCGTTTTCTATTATTTTGTTTTTTTTTTCGGCTATTGAATTTTTATGTGCAGATGGATAGAATGAAAAAGGAGAGCAGTTAGGCCCCGTAGCTCAGTGGATAGAGCGTCGGTTTCCTAAACCGTGCGTCGGAGGTTCGAATCCTCTCGGGGCCGCCACTTACAGCTAATATGAAACAGTGTTTTGGGTAAAATTGGATGAATTATAACTATTGACTTAGACTCGATAAAATAGTAACATGAAATTCGTCGCTTCGATGAACGAATGCGAAGCAAAACAAAAACGAACAAATGCTTCCAGCAAAGAAAGCCGTAGTAAAAAAATTAGTTCTTGACAGGACAAAAACTTTTTTGGTATAGTTAACTTTGCTTGGTTGTTCAACGTGATTTTTTGTAATGATTAATCCTATAATTAAAAAGCGTGGCATCTACCAAACAAGATAGTATAGTAAAAAAGCGATTGTTAGTCTTTGAGGAAGTTGAATTCCTCTAGGAAGCTGATTCGTTCCTTGAAAACTGAACGAAACGAAGCGCAACGAAAAGCTGAGGCCGCTTGCCTATCGGCGAAACGCGCTGAGAGGCCCGCGAGGAGGCTGTCGCCGCCGCAGCGGGCCACGAAGCGTCGCGAGCCGATAGCGGCCGAAGCTAGACAGGACGAAAAGCTGAGGCCGCTTGGCGCCTTTGGTGCTGCGGCCAAAGCAAAAGCCAATCAACTTTCTTTGGAGAGTTTGATCCTGGCTCAGGACGAACGCTGGCGGCGTGCCTAATACATGCAAGTCGAGCGGACTGAACCGGAGCTTGCTCTGTTTCGGTCAGCGGCGGACGGGTGAGTAACACGTGGGCAACCTGCCCGCAAGACCGGGATAACTTCGGGAAACCGGAGCTAATACCGGATAACACCGAAGACCGCATGGTCTTCGGTTGAAAGGCGGCTTCGGCTGTCACTTGCGGATGGGCCCGCGGCGCATTAGCTAGTTGGTGAGGTAACGGC
>Ga0207827_100077_pt1 | contig 89901 bp, 94 predicted proteins | sample CeladaPassaB1F02_FD_187479 | JGI IMG/M metagenome (GOLD analysis project Ga0207827, IMG submission 187479) | Cellulose-adapted microbial communities from the Joint BioEnergy Institute, USA - Passage B1F02 (SPAdes) (version 2) | ecosystem: Engineered > Bioreactor > Continuous culture >...
GCCGATGCGGGCATCGAGAGAAAGCGAACCGAAACGGCATCCGCTTCCGATGCCAAAAGTGCGGATACACCATCCATGCCGACTTGAATGGCGCGATCAACATCGCCAAAGCGATTTCGGGCTTCGCTGCCTAACCTAGAAGGCTGGTGAAAAACAGCAATCGCCCCTCGCTCACGTCGGATGACACGAAGCGAGAAGTCGATAACACAAGGTTTCTCCATTTGAGAAACAAAGCAGTGAAGCGACCTGCTCCTTTCATCACCGGCCTTCTAGCGCACTGGTCACAGGTGCGCCGCCCATTGGGGTACATCCTAACCCGATGGGACGGGGTGATGACACACCCCTGAACTTGGGCGTTGTCCGAACCAGAAATGGAGGAGGGCGTTAACGACCCAAGAATCCCACGCCCTTTAGGCGTGTGGAGTGTCAAAAACGTCACTAAGCCAGGTATTAGGGGGAGGAGAAAACCGAATGCAGTGGAAGCAAGATTTTACACCGATTGCCGACCAGTTGTGGCTTTCGGCTATTGTTGCACTCATTCCGATTTTGTATTTCTTTTGGGCGTTAGCCGTCAAGCGGATGAAAGGGCATGTTGCGGGACTGACGACGTTGCTGCTTGCTGTTGCGCTCGCTGTAATCGCTTACAGAATGCCGGCTGGGAAGGCTGTTATGTCGGTGACGCAAGGTGCAGTGTACGGATTGTTGCCGATCGGCTGGATCATCATTACGTCTGTGTTTTTATATAAGCTGACAGTGAAGACCGGCCATTTTGATATTATTCGCAATTCCGTCATCTCGCTGACGGAAGATCGGCGGCTGCAGGCGCTGCTCATTGCGTTTTCGTTCGGTGCCTTTTTGGAAGGGGCCGCTGGATTTGGCGCGCCAGTGGCGATTTCGGCCGCACTTCTTGCTGGGTTAGGATTCAATCCGCTTTATGCCGCGGGCATCTGCTTGATTGCCAACACGGCGCCAGTCGCGTTCGGCGCGGTCGGGATTCCGATCATCTCGATGGAAGGGCCGACCGGCGTGCCGGCGATGGAAATTTCGAAAATGGTTGGCCGGCAGCTCCCATTTTTATCAGTGTTCATTCCGTTCTACCTCGTACTCATTATGGCGGGGTGGAAAAAGACGGTGGAAGTATTGCCGGCTGTTATCGTTTCCGGTGTCTCGTTTGCGCTGACGCAATATTTGTCCTCGAACTTTTTAGGGCCAGAGTTGCCGGATATTTTGTCTTCGCTCGTTTCGATCGTCGCGTTGGCCGTGTTTTTGAAATATTGGAAACCAAAAACGATTTTCCGTTTTGCAAATGAGTCGGAAGTAGCGGCGGCTCGACAAGCTGCTCGTGCAACGCACAGCAGCGGGGAAGTGTTTCGTGCGTGGTCGCCGTTTCTCGTGCTGACGGCGTTGATCTCACTTTGGGGCATCCCGCAAGTGAAGGCGGCGCTCACCGGCCATTATGAAGGGACAAATGGGTTGCTGAAGGCAGTCAACGCCATCGGTTCGCATTTGACATTTATGCCGCCGGTGCCGGGCTTGAACAACCAAATTTTGAACGCGAGCGGCCAGCCGATTGCGGCGGTATATAAGCTTGAGCTGCTTGGTGCGGCCGGGACGGCCATTTTGCTGGCGGCGGTTGTGACAAAGTTCATCATCGGCATTTCATGGAAAGAGTGGGCGCGTACGTTTGCGGAAACGCTTAACGAGCTGAAATTCCCAATCATCACGATTGCCTCGGTCGTCGGCTTTGCCTATATCGCGAACTCATCGGGCATGAGCACGACGCTCGGGATGGCGTTGGCGAAAACGGGGTCGTTCTTCCCGTTCTTCTCACCGATTTTAGGCTGGCTCGGCGTGTTTATCACCGGCTCTGATACGTCGTCGAACTTATTGTTTGGCAACTTGCAAAAAGTGACAGCAACATCGATTGGCATGGATCCAGTGCTGGCGTTGGCGGCCAACTCGTCCGGTGGGGTCGTCGGGAAAATGATTTCGCCGCAGTCGATCGCCGTGGCCTGTGCGGCTGTCGGCTTGACTGGCAAAGAATCCGACTTGTTCCGCTTCACGGTCAAACATAGTTTATTCTTAATTATCCTAATTGGGATTCTCGTTTATTTGCAATCGACGGTATTGTCATGGATGATTCCATAACGGCAACGGAGGGGGACGAGGCTTGGCCTGGATGAAAGTGAGGTGCCAAGCCCGGCCCCTTTTCCGCTATCAACGAGCGCCAATAACTCCGGAGAGGTGAGACAGTTGATTCCAAACGAAGCGAAAAAACGGTTGATTCAAATCGTCGGGGCGGAAAACTACGATGATACGAAGGCAGGAAGGCTTGTTTACTCTTACGATGCGACGCCGCAGTTCCAATCGCTTCCTGATGCGGTCATTGCGCCGCGAAATACACAAGAAGTAGCCGAAATTGCGAAGATTTGCAACGAATATCGCATCCCGATTGTACCGCGCGGATCGGGAACGAACCTTTGTGCGGGCACATGCCCGGTAGAAGGCGGCATCGTCCTGCTGTTTAAACATATGAACCGCATTTTAGAAATTGACGAAGAAAACTTGACAGCGACCGTTCAGCCAGGGGTCATCACGCTTGACCTCATGAAGGCGGTCGAAGAAAAAGGACTGTTTTATCCACCAGACCCCGGGTCGATGAAAATCTCGACGATCGGCGGCAACATTAGCGAAAATTCCGGCGGGCTGCGCGGTCTTAAATATGGCGTGACGCGCGATTATGTACTTGGATTGGAAGTCGTCTTGGCAAATGGGGATGTCATCCGCACGGGCGGCAAGCTGGCAAAAGATGTGGCTGGCTATGACTTAACCCGCCTGCTTGTCGGGTCGGAAGGGACGCTCGGCATTGTCACCGAAGCAACATTGAAACTGATCCCGATGCCAGAGACGAAGCAGACGATGCTCGCTCTTTATCAAGATTTAGAGGCGGCTGCCCGTTCTGTGTCGAAAATTATTGCCAATCAAATCATTCCAGCAACGCTTGAGTTTTTAGACCAACCGACGTTGGAAGTGGTTGAGGACTACGCCCGCATCGGCTTGCCAACCGATGTGAAAGCTGTTTTGCTCATTGAACAGGATGGGCCAAAAGAAGTGGTGGATCGCGATATGAAAAAGATGGCGGATATTTGTCGCTCAGAGCAGGCCGTGTCTGTTGAACTTGCTCGCTCAGAGGAAGAGGCTGAAGCGCTGCGGACGGCGAGACGAGCAGCGCTATCAGCGTTGGCGCGCTTGAAACCGACGACGATTTTAGAAGATGCGACCGTGCCACGTTCGGAAATTGCGAAAATGGTGAAAGCCATCAATGAGATCGCGGCGAAATATCAATTAAAAATTTGTACATTCGGACATGCCGGAGACGGCAACTTGCATCCGACATGTCCGACTGATGCCCGAGACCGTGAGGAAATGGAGCGGGTTGAAAAAGCGTTTGAAGAAATTTTCGCCAAAGCGATTGAATTTGGAGGAACGATCACTGGTGAACACGGTGTCGGGGCGATGAAAGCGCCGTATTTGGAATGGAAGCTTGGACCGGCTGGCATGGCTGTCATGAAAGCCATCAAGCAGGCGCTCGACCCAAACAACATTATGAATCCAGGCAAAGTGTTTGCGAAAAGCACGAGAAAACGAGTGGTGGTGACACGATGACAATGAAGACAGAACAAACACTCATTCAAAAAGCGTTTCAAGAACGGATGGATGAGGATGAATTAATGAACTGCATGCGCTGTGGTTTTTGTTTGCCATCGTGTCCAACATACATTGAATCCGGACAGCAAGAAGCCCAGTCGCCGCGCGGCCGGCTCGCCTTAATGAAAGCCGTTGTGGACGGGTTGATCGAGCCGGATGAGGAAGTCGAGCGGTCGCTTAGTTTATGTTTAGGCTGCCGGGCATGCGAACAAGTTTGTCCGTCTGGCGTCCGCTATGGGCATTTGCTTGAAGAGGCGCGCGATATTATTGCCCAACATAAGCGAATGCCGCTTCACATCCGCCTTGTGCGCAAGCTCGTCTTTGCCTGGTTGTTTCCATATCAAGAGCGAATGCGAAAGGCGACCGCGCTTCTCGGCTGGTATCAGCGTTCAGGATTGAGAATGTTTGTTCGTAAAACAGGGTTGCTCCGCCTGTTGCCGGCATCGTTCCGGCAAATGGAGCGCGTGCTGCCTGACGTTCCAACCGCAAAAGAGATGAAAAATCGGCCGCATCGCCTGAGTTTAGACGGTTCCGCAAAAAAACGGGTCGCGTTTTTCGCCGGTTGTTTAATGGATACGATGTTTATGGCAACAAACGATGCGACGATGCGTCTATTGCAGCTTGCCGGTTGTGAAGTCATCATTCCACCGTCCCAAGGGTGCTGCGGAGCCTTACATGGACATGGCGGGGAAAAAGAGATGGCGAAAGAGTTAGCGAAACGAAACATTATCGCTTTTGAACAGTTAGACGTCGACTATATTGTGACGAACGCCGGCGGCTGCGGTGCGTTTTTGCTTGAATATGACCATTTGTTAAAGGATGATCCCGAATGGCGCGAGCGGGCGGCAACGTTTGCAGCGAAGATCAAAGACATCTCTGAAGTGTTGGTCGAACTCGGGTTTCATGAACTACCGCTTCGCGTGGTGCCGCAAACAGTCACCTACCAAGATTCGTGTCATTTGCGCAACGTGATGAAAACAGCAGCGGCTCCGCGTCGCCTGCTGCAAGCGATTGAAGGGGTCGAGTTTCGCGAAATGAAAGACGCCGATCGCTGCTGTGGCTCGGCCGGCATTTACAACCTTGTTGAACCAGAGATGTCGATGCAAATTTTAGACTATAAAATGGAAATGGCGAAGCAAACAAAAGCGACGACGATCGTCACCGCCAACCCGGGGTGTTTGCTGCAAATGAAGCTTGGCATCGAACGAGCCGGGTTGACAGAAAGTGTCCGTGCGGTCCATCTTGTCGACTTGCTGCTTGAGGCGATTGAAGGAGCGCAAGCAGCAAGAGGGCAAGAACACATCCGACAAACCTCGTAATGCGAGGACGCAACCTTCTCTATACCGATCGGCCACTCCAAACGCGATGAAAGCACAAAGAAAAAACCCCGCAGTCTGACGGGGTTTTTTCTTATGAACAGCGAAGCCTTCTGTTGCGCTTATTCACTATATTGTTGAACGATGAGACATCGTTTTCATGATGAGTGGTGAATAGTTCCGCTGCACGATGCGGCTGCCTGCTCGTTTTTGGAAAATCTGTTTTTTACAGCGCTGCGCTGAGCTGTTTCGGCATCGCCCGCAACGCTTTTCCAGTGCCGATGGCGACTGCCTCGGCCGGGTTTGGCGCCACATGCACCGGCACGTGCAGTGTAGTGCTCAGCCATTGCTCAATGCCGTGAAGCAAGGCTCCACCTCCAGTGAGAACAATGCCGTGGTCGATAATATCGCCGCTTAGTTCGGCCGGGCACTCCTCAAGGACGGAGCGAATGGCTTCAGCGATTTGCATAAGCGATTCTTTCATGGCGTGTTGCACTTCAGACGGATCAAGGGAAACGGCTTTAAGAAATCCGGTGACAAAATCGCGGCCGTGAATGGTCATCGTTTGCGCCAAGTTAGCTCCCGGAGCGCTGCCGATTTCGATTTTCACTTGTTCTGCTGTCTGTTCACCGATTAGCAAATTGTAGTGTTGGCGAACATATTGCATAATGTCTTCGTCAAGCTGGTTGCCGCCGATGCGAAGCGAGCGGCAGGCAACCACGCCGCCAAATGAGATAATCGCGGCTTCCGTTTTGCCGGCCCCTAGATGTACGATGACGTTGGCGACAGGTTCGCCCACCGGCAAATCAGCTCCAATGGCCGCTGCGACCGGCTCTTCGATGAAATGAATATGCTTCGCTCCGCAATGTTTGGCGATTTCATAAAAAGAGCGGCGCTCGACGGAGGTGGCGTGAAACGGAACACTCATGACGATGCTCGGTTTTTTGAAGGTGAGGCCGAGCTGTCTGCTCGATTGTTTGAAAACTTGCTGCAACAACGCTTTTGCTTGGTCAAAATCAGCAATGACGCCATTTCGCAACGGATAGGTGACTTCAACATGGGACGGAGCTTTGCCGATCATCTGTTTGGCTTTTTTGCCGATCGCCATCAGCTTGTCTGTTTGACGGTTATAGGCGACCGCCGCCGGTTCGTCAAAAAGAAGCCCCTTTGTTTGACTAAACAGCCGGACATTCATCGTTCCTAAATCGATGCCCAGCTCTGAGGAAGCGAACAATGAAAACACCTGCCTTTATCCAAAATCGATGAGCGGACAACAAATCATCATCTATAACATTCGACACATATCGTCTATTTATGTCTGCTATGTTAGAGGGACGATGATGTAGCGAAAATGCATGATCTCTGAAAATGTTTTTCAAATGGAGAACTTTTGCTACATTGGCTTATCGCTTCGTGCTGTCCCGCAGAGGCTAGAGGAGAACGTCTTTTTTCATAGGTCTTTTGGATGGGTAAAGAGGAGATGGATGATGTGTCATATTTATGATTTTTTTGTAATTATAACACAATTTTGGATAATTTTAAAAACATCAATGATTCGTACGGCCATCTGGTAGGGGATGCGCTGCTTCAGGAGGTTGCCAGTCGTCTTACAAATCTTCACCCGAATCATTTTATCGCTCGCCTTGGCGGCGATGAGTTTGCCATCGTTGTTGAACCGAGCGTTGATGTTGAAATGTTTGCGCAACAAACGATTAAAGTGTTTTGTGAGCCTATTTTTTTGTCTGGAAAAGAGTTGATTGTTACGTCAAGTATTGGTATTAGTATTTATCCAGATGACGGAAATGATGAACTTCAGTTAATCCAGTATGCAGACAAGGCAATGTATGAAGCGAAAAGGAAAGGGAAAAATCAGTTTTTTCGTTATAATAAAGGGCTTGAACAGTAGCCCGCCAGAAGATTATTCATGGAACGTGCCCTGCATACCGTGCTGTCAAACAAGGGGCTATCGGTGAATGATCAGTCGATTATGGATGTGAGCGAAACTCTTGACGATAGCGGTCATTTACATTGCCCATCATTTAGGGATGCGAACCGTCGCCGAAGGGATTGAAACAGGGGAGCATCCCGATTTTTTAGAAAAGCATCATTGCGATCGGGCGCAAGGCTGTTTCATCAGCCGGCCGCTGCCGTTGGACGAACTCATTTCATTGATCAGAATGACCACAAACAAAGATTAGAAACAGGGGAAAAATTTTTTTGTTTTTATGTATAAAAAACAAAAAGGGAGGAAATGAATAATAGCGTAACGTTTTCCAAGTATTCCCCCGATCCCCTATGAATAGATATTGGGCTCTCCGGTTGCGGAGGGCCGCTTTTTTTGCCATAATAAAAACCCCCTGCCTATATTAAGCGATCCTCATAGGACAGAGAGCTTTTCATACGCTGGAACTATTACAAACGTTTGGCTCCGACGTATTTTGTTTTCCAGTAGCTGCTGTTTAAATTGTCGATTTTCACACCGCGCGAAACAGCGTGGATGACTTGGTTGTTTCCGATATAAATTGCTACGTGCGAGACGCCTTTTGTTCGTTTCGAAGTATCAAAAAATACTAAATCCCCCGGTTTTAATTTCGATTTATGTACATATGTCCCTTTTTTATACATCTCTTTGGAAGAGCGCGGCAAGGTGACGCCTACTTTTTTATGCGCATAGTAGACAAATCCAGAGCAATCGAATCCTTTTGGTGTCGTGCCGCCATACCGATAAGGAATGCCGACAAGTTTTTTTGCTTCGGTGATCAGCCGTGTTTTGTCAGCCGCTGCATCGGAGCTGGAAGTGCTTACAAAGAAGGAGGAAAATAGAACGATGATTGACAACGACAAAAGAGTAAGCCATTTTTTCATTTTCCCTAACCCCCGACAAGATCTTTTTCCATTCGACGTCATCTGACTATAGTATAACAGAGGAAAAGAGTCTTGTTTTTTACAGTTGAATTAAATATTGTTACAACGCGGTTACAAACATAGGACCTAGTCTTAATGGTTTATGGAAACTTTTTGTTTCTATGTTCCTTGTGGGACGTTTGTTTGTAAGGTGTTAGACATGCATCTTTTTTCAATACTCTAGTCCTATGACGAACAGGTGAGTGTCGGAAGCTGTCGAACGAATAGGAACAGCGGAGGGAAGCGAGTAGGGAACCCCCGCTGTATAATGAAAGAAGAATGTCGAAAAAGCTATGACGGTGATGATTGATGTCGAATAAGTTTGAACATCTTGTATACATATTCGCGTTTCTTTTGACAGCGGGTGCTGCCTATATGTATGCCCATCGGATGGCAAAGCGGCATGGGACATTGTCGCCATGGCGGGCGGCGCCGAAGTTGACCGCTGCTTTCATTATATGTTCACTCTTTCTTTTAGGCGTCGGAACGAACTATATTGATGAAGCGGAAAATCAAGAACATGGCGAATACAAGGCAGCCATAATGATGGCGATTTATTTCATCGTTGCCTCGATTTATTTATTAGTGTTACATCGGTATATGGAGCGGAAAGCATTTGATGGGTATAAAAAAACGTTAGAGGCCAATGAACATCGACTGCGGCGGTTGGCGGAGATGACAATGGAAGGGCTGGTCGTCTACGCACAGGGGAAAATTATGGAGGTCAATGAAGCGGCATGCCGCTTGCTCGGCTATTCGGAAAGCGAACTGATTCATTTGCCCATCGATGATTTAGTTGTGAACGGATCCATGAAGTTGAATCGTCTGCATGAGGGAATTAGGCGTTTTGAAGCCGAGTTGCGTCGGAAAGACGGCACTGTGTTTCCAGCGGAAATCGTGCAGCGCCGCTACGATTATGAAGGGCAAAACGTAACAGTTGTTGCTGTTCGTGATTTGACAGAACAAAAACAAAATGAAGAGCGGATGCACTATATCACTAGTCATGACGAGCTGACTGGGCTGCCGAATAAAGAGGCAATGTATCAGGCAGTAGAGCGTTGCCTCGCTGATGCAAAAAGGTTTCATCGAGAAGCGGCGGTGCTGTTCTTAGAAGTGTCTGGCATTAAGACGATCAACGATTTTTACGGCTATGCTGTTGGGGACGAAGTGTTGGTCCATTTGGCCCGCGGCTGGAGTGAGCAGGAAGGAATGACGATCGGGCGCTGGAGCGGGAATGAATTTATTGCTGTGTTGCCGGATCGCGCGAATGAAAAAGCGGAGGAAGTAGCAAAACGGTTGATTGAAGCCGCTGACGAACCGATCGTTGTGAACGGCCTTGAGCTATATGTGACGGTGAATGTTGGCATCAGCGTCTATCCGAAAGATGGAGAAGAGGCGAAAACGCTGATCCGCAAGGCAGATATTGCCCGCTACGAAGCGCGGAAAAAAGCGGCGAGTGATTTTCTCTTCTTCACTGAACCGATGGCTGATCGGCTGCATGAAAAGATGGTCATGGAACGTGATTTGCGGCGTGCGCTTCAAGATGGGGAGTTCGAACTGTATTATCAGCCGCAAATTCGACTGTATGATCGGCAAGTTATCGGCATGGAAGCGCTCATCCGCTGGCGTCATCCGGAAAAAGGGATGATTCCCCCATCATTATTCATTCCCGTCGCCGAACAAACGGGGATGATCATCCCCATCAACGAATGGGTGATCCGCACCGCCTGCCGCCAAACAAAACAGCTGATCGATCAGTTTCCCCATTTGTCCGTCTCCGTCAATTTATCACCGTATGAATTTGAAAGCCGACGGTTTGTCGACAAGCTTGCCCGCTTGCTCACTGACACCGGGCTGCCGCCGCGCCATTTAGATCTTGAAATTACGGAGCGAATGACAATGGATACTGAGCGTGCACTCGACATTTTGGCGAAGCTGAAGACACTCGGCGTGACGATCAGCATGGACGACTTCGGCACCGGCTACAGTTCACTCAGCTACTTGACCGATTTGCCGATCGATCGGCTGAAAATTGACCGTTCGTTTGTCCAGCATATTCAAGGAAAAAAAGATGTCATCTTGCCGTCCATTATCCGTCTTGGGCATAATATAGGTGTAAAAGTATTAGCCGAAGGGGTAGAAACAGAGACCGAAGCAGCTTACTTGCAAGGAAAACGGTGTGATGAGGCGCAAGGGTACTATTTTTCCCCGCCGCTTCCGTATAGTGAATTTGTCCGTTTTTTAGTCGAGCAGCACACGAGGCGGCAGGCACAGGAGCTGACGTGAAATGGATGGATTTTGGCGCATTGCCGAAGAGAAAATTCGTGAGGCGATGAAAAACGGCGAGTTTGCCAATTTGCCCGGTTTTGGAAAGCCGCTTGAGCTTGAGGATATTTCCCGCATTCCCGAAGAGCTGCGGCTCGGGTATTTGTTGCTGAAAAATGCCGGGTATGTGACGGAAGAGACAGAATTGCGAAAAGAACTGATGACGCTTGAAGATTTGCTTCGCTGTTGCGAGGATGATGAGAAAAAACAAGAGCTTACGAAAAAATGGACGGAAAAACAGCTCCGCTTTGCTGAATTAATGAAAAAGCGGCAACAGACCAACTCCAAGGCGCTGCGCGATTACGGACGGCGCATTGAGGAAAAATTCCGCTAAATGTGTTCTCTCAAAAATGAGGAGGTTCGATTTTTTGCGAACCTCCTTACTTTTTATGAAATGATTCCGGAAAAAACGGGGAAAATAGGAAGGAATGATGGTTGGAAGGGGGGGAGACCGCAGTATACGCGAACGAACGGTGAATGGAGCAGATTAGAAGTTGCCATGGAGAAGAAACGAAAAAGAAAAGGAGTGAGACAGCATGAAGAACGTATGGTTGGCGTTTGTTGCTTCTTTCGTGCTGGCGATGCCGTCATGGGTGGCTGCCGGCTCTCATGAAGCTGTCAATGTTCATGTGCCAGTTGGACATATATGGAAGCACGGGGCGCTTGATGAGCAAAAATGGATGGAAATGGTCCAAACGTATACGCCGGAGCAAGCAGGCGAGTGGAAAAAAGTGTTGGATGAACGGAACACGCTGCGCGAGCAATTCAAGGACGAAACAGTAAAACAGGCGATGAAAGAGAAGTACAAGCAAATGAAAAAAGAACGCGAGGCGGCGCTTGATCAGCTCCTTGACCAGTTTGCGGCCAAAAAAATAACAAAAGAACAGTTTAAGAAAGAACTGAAACAGCTACATAAAAAGAACCATTGGATGACAAAGGAAGAAAAAAAGCAGCTCCATATGCTTCATGAGCAAACAAGACAAGCCATGGAGAACAATGATCAAGAGGCAATGAAAAAGCTGCTTCCACAATGGCTTGAGTATATGAAAAAGGAAAACGAGCGGTTAGCGAAATGCCTTCAAGAAGTCAAAAGAGGATGATATAATAGAAAAAAAGCCGTGTTCCATGCACGGCTTCTTTTTTTATCCTCCATTTGCCTGTCGAAGGGGATGGAGCTTGTTATGAGAGGAGGAGTGTGTCATGGGCTATCCGGTCATTCTCCAGCTGCGCGGCCGCCGAGCGGTCGTTGTTGGCGGAGGAAAAGTGGCGGTGCGGAAGATTCGTGGGCTGCTTGAGGCCGGGGCGGATGTTGTGCTGGTTGCCCCTGAAGCGGAACCGGAGCTCCAAGCGTTAGCGGTGGAAGGAACGATTGGCTGGCGCATCAAAACATTTGCTCCGGGTGATTTGGACGGTGCGTTTCTTGTCATCGCGGCGACAAACGACCATGAAGTAAACGAGGCGGTGGCACAGGCAGCAGCACCGGGACAATTGCTCAATATCGTGGATGCCCCAGAACGGTGTGATTTTCATGTTCCTGCTGTCATCCGCCGCGGCCCATTAACGATCGCTGTCTCGACCGAAGGAGCAAGCCCAGCGGTCGCCCGCCGCATCCGCCGTGAGCTTGAAGATCGGTATGGGAAAGAGTACGGACCGTATCTCGAGTTTTTACAGCGCGCCCGCGATATTGTGCTGCACGAGGTGGAGGATGCGGAGGGACGAAGGCGGTTGTTTCAGACGCTCGCTGCCGATTCGTTCCGACAAAACGGCCGTTGGGATGAGAAATTCGCCCACCTGTTGAAGAAAGAAAAAAAACGAATCCGAGAAAGAAAGGATGAGAATGGTTGAGGATTCCGATGTACATTGTTGATGCGTTCACCGATCGGCCGTTTGCCGGCAACCCGGCGGCCGTCTGTCTGCTGCCGCAGCCGCCCCGTGATGAGTGGATGCAGCGTGTTGCTGCAGAAATGAATTTGTCTGAGACAGCCTTTGTCGTTCCGCACGAGGGAGGTTACCGTCTGCGCTGGTTTACCCCTAAGGCAGAGGTTGATTTGTGCGGCCATGCAACTTTGGCGAGTGCCCATGTGCTGTGGGAGCGCGGTCAGCGCCGCCGGGGTGAAGCGATTGCCTTTTTCACGAACAGCGGTGTATTGACGGCTATAAACAATGATGGATGGATTCGACTTGATTTTCCGAGTCAAGCCCCGATGCTCGACAAGTCGCCTCCCGCGGCGCTTACTGACGCCTTGGCGGCAAAGCCGCTGTTTATCGGGAGGAGCCGGTTTGACTATTTAGTGGAAGTTGATTCGGAACAAACCGTGTATGAACTGCAGCCGGATTTTCGCTTGCTTCAACAAGTGGACGCCCGGGGTGTGATCGTAACAAGCTGCTCGTCAGCGGGAGAAGTGGACTTTGTGTCGCGGGCCTTTTTTCCGGCTATCGGCGTGCCCGAAGATCCTGTCACCGGTTCGGCGCACTGCTGCCTTGGACCGTATTGGGCGGACAGGCTTGGGAAAACGACGCTCGTTGGCCATCAAGTTTCCTCCCGTGGCGGTATTGTGCGGGTGACGGTGGCAGGGAAAAGGGTGCATCTTGAAGGAAAAGCGGTCACCGTGCTGAAGGGAGAATTGACCGATGAAGCGGGGATTTTCCTGTAGTTAGAAAGACGGCGGCCTAGTGGGGCGGCGATGCTTGTGTGCGTTAACGGGTCGCTCCTAATAGAAAAATAGGGAGGGTGAACCAAGCCCCTCCCGCTCAAACCGGAGTCCCCTCTGCCTAATCATCCCACCGGTACGTCCAAAACCGCTCCGTTTTGAGCCACGCGAGCGCGTCGCCACGTTTGGATGCCGCCTGCATCAGCCCTTCCGTTTGCGAGCGATGAGCGCGAATGGCAGCGAGTTTCGTCTCAATCACCGAACTGACATCGCGGACAACGTCCGGTTGCCCGAGGTCCTGTTCGCAATTTTTGGCAAAGGCGACGCAATAAACAGTCGGTCGTTGTCCTTTTGGCCACCGCTTCAGCGCGCGAATGACGGCAGCCCCGCATGCATCATGGTCGGGATGGACGCTATAGCCGGGATAAAACGTAATGACAAGTGACGGATTCGTTTCCGTTACGATGGCGGCAATTCGGTCGGCCAGTTCTTCTTCATCTTCAAATTCGACAGTTTTGTCGCGGTAGCCAAGCAAGCGCAAATCATGGATGCCGAGAACGCGGCACGCTTCCTCTAGCTCTTTTTTTCGGATTAACGGCAACGTTTCGCGGTTGGCAAATGGAGGCACGCCCATATTTCGCCCCATTTCGCCAAGCGTCAAGCAAGCGTATGTCACTGGTGTGCCGCTTTGCACATGCTGGGCGATCGTTCCCGAGACGCCGAACGCCTCATCGTCCGGGTGGGGAAAGACAACGAGTACATGTCGTTCGTTCATTGGAAGTCCCTCCTTAAGCAAACGGCTTGTCGCTCAGCTCAAGAGCGACAGCCAATTTTCCTTCATGATCATGTCCTGCCAACAGCAATTGTCCTTCTTTCGTCCATTCCCAATGGGTTAGCCCTTCGGCATACACCCAGCCGATATCCAGCTTCAGCCCGACGCGGTATGGCCCGGGGCCGGTGATTTTGCCGCGGGTGAAGCGGATGCGGGTGTTGCGGATGTAAGCGCCGGCGGAGAAAAACCCTTCATTATGGTGAGAGGCATACGCCCCATTCGTTGTCTCCAAATGAATGTATATGTCGCGATTAGCAAGGCGGTTCAGCGCCTCTTGCACGGCGGTGGCGTCAATTGGCTGCACGGGAAGTCCCTCCTTATTAGTTGTTTTCTATATATTGTACATGACGGGAGCATAGGAACGGAACTATTTCGCCTTTCGTTGTATAATAGAAAGAGACACAGCTTGGACTCATCCGCACCGAAGGAGCGTTGAACAATGATTCAGCGAAAGGAAAGGTGAGGGGAAATGGGGTTTCATGGCAACGGTGTCACCGTACTGAATTTTGATGGTACCTATCGGACGCAAAAGGAGTTGTTTCGGTTTCCACACGAGTGGATTGATCTCACCGATATACCGGAGACGAATTTGTATTGCAGCGAGGCGTCGCTCACCGAGATCGAGAAACGATTGCGCCGGCGGCGAACCCGCGGGGCGGTGCTGATCGGGAGCGGCAACTATCATTATGTCACGTATTTGTTGTTGAAAGAAATGAAAGAACCGTTCGCACTTGTGCTGTTTGACCACCATACGGACGCTGAACAAGGCGAGGGCCGCCTCATTTCATGCGGATCGTGGGTGGCTCATGCGCTTCAACAGGCGCTGTTGCGAAAAGTCGTGATTGTTGGTCCATCGTTTTCTCCACGTCATCTCCGTTTATCTCCGAATATTACTGTTCTTCCGTTTAATGATCGTGATGAATGGCCGAATGCCCTTTTAGAGGCTATCCCGACCAGAAACGTGTATATAAGCATCGATAAAGACGCGCTTCGCCATGAAGATGCAGTCACGAACTGGGATCAAGGAAGGATGCCGCTTTTCCGCTTACTCGCTTGTCTGCGTCTGCTATTATTCTATAAAAAAGTGTTGGGCGTGGACATATGCGGTGAGTATCCACGAGCCGCTGTCGATGCGTTTCATCCACTTTGCCTTGAGGCGCGGAGGAAAAATGAACAGGCAAACAGCGCTATTTTGGAGATGTGTTTCCGCTATGCTGCTTCTCATTTGCGCCCGGCTTAACTGGGAAGCACTTAAAAGGCCGGTGAAAACAACCGCCGATGGTGGATGAATGTTCAAAATCAAAATCGCTATATGTAAAGTTGTTTTCGTTCTACTCTTTAAAGGAAGCAAGCGGACATACAGTGAATCAGGGATCGCCTTTTATCTGCTGCAGGGAGTGAAGGAAACGGGGCGGCTTTTTTTGGGCGGGCAGTAGCCAAGCCCACAAGCTGCGCTCAACATGATGCTATTGTTAAAATCCGCCGCCATACATAATGCGAAACTGTTTCTCGTCAGGGCGGACGTCGCATGGTTCAATATGCATGCGCGCAACTCTGGCAAACATTGTTCCGGCTTCAATCGTATCCAAAAAGAGTTGGAGCGCGCTTTCATGCCCTTGGGCTTCCATTTCCACCGTCCCGTCGTCATTGTTTTTTACCCAACCGGTCAGCTGCCGCTTCAGTGCCTCGTGCTGAACAAAATAGCGGAAGCCGACACCTTGCACACGTCCTTCGACAATGACATGAACCCGTTTCATATGGATAACCTCCTCATCGCGATCGTTCTGCTTCCATCATATAATAGACGCGGCTGAATGTACATGAAAAAGGAGCTTGTCTCTTCAAGCTCCTTTTTTCGCTAGCAACGATACTTGTTCGCGAATGAGTGTTACGAGTTGCGGATGATAGCCCAAGTAAGAACATAAATGCCATTGTTGGGAGGAAATAGGCAGCGCCTGCAGCTTCCGTTCAATCGTTTTCATTAAGACGCCGGTAAACAATAAATACGGGACGACAAAGACGCGCCGGTATGTGGATGAGTTCGCCTGTTTAAGTCCTTCATCGAGCGTCGGACGGATGGCGGCGAGAAAACAAACGTCGACATGGGGCACGTTCGTTTTTTCTTTCAGGCGTCGGGCGATGGCGGCGATGTCGCGCTTTGTATCCGGGTCGCTGCTGCCGCGGCCGATGAGCAGAATCATTGATTTATCATCAAGCGGCGTCGCCTGTTCACTGATGCGGTCAATGATGATATCGATCATCGTTTCATGTACGCCAAACGGGGTGCCACAGGCGATTTCGAGAGACGGATGCCGCCGTTTCGCTCGCTCGAGTGCTGCCGGGATGTCGTGTTTTGCGTGCCCGGCGGATAGAAGCAGGAGCGGAATGACGATGACGCGCGTCGCCCCTTGGGCAACGCAACGGTCAATGCCGGTAACGATATCCGGTTCCGCCAGTTCGACGAAGCAAAGTTCTTGAATTGGGATGTCAAGGGTTGTTTTGCATCGTTCGACGAAACGCGCCGCTTCATCGCGCGCCGCAGCGATGCGGCTGCCATGGCTGACGTATAAAATGGCTTCCATCGCGACCGCCTCACGATGTCGCGCCAGCGGCCGCGGATGATGCCAACAGCCGTTCGAACCATCGAATGTTGGCGCGCAGCCGGACGACATTCCCGATAATGACCATGCTTGGATTTTCAATGTTTTCTTTGGCGACGATCCCGGCGATCGTCGCCAGCGTGCCGGTAACCGTGCGCTGGGACGCTGTCGTTCCCCACTCAATGACCGCCGCTGGCGTCTCCGGCGCTTTGCCATACTTAACTAGCTGTTCGCAAATATACGGCAAATGGTGAACTCCCATGTAAATGGCGATCGTATCAATTCCTTTGGCAAGGCTCTCCCACTTGATATCTTCACGGTTTCCGTCACGCCGATGTCCAGTGACAAAGGCAACACTTGAGCTGAACTCGCGATGGGTGACAGGGATGCCGGCATAAGCCGCCGCAGCGATGGCAGAGGTGACACCGGGAACGATTTCAAACTCAATCCCATGCTTGACGAGCGCCTCTGCTTCTTCACCGCCGCGTCCAAACACGAACGGATCGCCGCCTTTTAAGCGGACGACGGTTTTTCCTTTTTTGGCGTGCAGGACGAGGGAATGGTTGATCGTTTCTTGCTGCATCACGTGGTAGCCGGGCAGCTTGCCGCAAAAGATGAGCTCGGCGCTCGGTTTGGCATACGACAGCAGCTCTTCGTTAATGAGGCGGTCGTACAAAATGACATCCGCCTGCTGAATGCATTTGAATCCTTTGACGGTGATGAGTTCCGGGTCGCCGGGACCGGCGCCGACAAGATATACTTTGCCCATCGTTGTTTCAGCCCTTTCTTGCATGATCCAGCTCACCGCCTAAAGACGGTACGTTTTCATTGTAAACGGATCTGCTTGGTGTGAAAATGACTTTGTTAACTCATCTCCCGCTCTTTTTTCGAGCGGAAGACGGGAAGGATTAATTGATTTCTGTTGTCGGGATCAATCCGCGGTCGCGCAAGTAGGCGATCACTTGCGCGACGCACTCGTCGACAGAGTAGCGGTGTGTTTCAATCGTCAACTCAGGCGCTTTCGGCGCTTCATACGGCGAGTCGATGCCGGTGAATTCACGGATTTCTCCGCGGCGCGCCTTTTCATACAATCCTTTTGGATCGCGTTTTTCACATTCTTCAAGTGGGCAGTTGACGTAAATTTCGATAAATTCATCTTCTTCAACTAAGCGACGGACGAGCGCTCGGTCTTCGGCAAACGGTGAAATAAAGGCGGTTAGCACAAACTGGCCGCTGTCGACAAACAGCTTCGCCACTTCGCCGATGCGGCGGATGTTTTCCGTCCGATCGGCGGCAGAAAAACCGAGGTCTTTATTGAGCCCATGGCGGATGTTGTCGCCGTCTAATACGTAGTTTTGAATACCAAGCTCAAACAACTGTCTTGAGACGGCGTTCGCCACGGTCGATTTACCCGAGCCGGACAGCCCGGTGAACCAAAGGATGGCACTATGGTGACCGTTGCGCTCGCGCCGGTCTTTTTTCGTGACCGATGTTTGATGCCAAACGATGTTCGTGCTCATGACGCTCCTCCTTTAGCGCGTTGACGGGGTGATCGCTTCGCGTTTTTGCAGTCCTTTGATCAAGACGGCAGCGACTTCCGGACGGCTGAACGTGCTTGGCGGCACTTGGCCGTTGCGCAGCATTTCGCGGACTTTCGTGCCGGAAAGGACGACATGATGCTCAGCGTCATGTGGGCACGTTTTCGTGGACGCCATGCCTTGGCATTTCGTGCAATAAAAGCTATGTTCGAAAAAGAGCGGCGTAATCCCGAGTTCTTCAGTCGTAAAGTTCGAGAAGATTTTTTGCGCGTCATACGTGCCATAATAATTGCCGACACCGGCATGGTCGCGGCCGACGATGAAGTGCGTGCAGCCAAAGTTTTTGCGCACCATGGCATGAAAAATGGCCTCACGCGGTCCGGCATAGCGCATGGCTGCTTGAAAGACGCCCAAGAAGACGCGGTCTTTTGGATAATAGTTTTCAAGCAGCACTTGATAGCTTTCCATCCGGATGTCAGCCGGAATGTCATCCGCTTTTGTTTCACCGACGAGCGGGTTTAAAAACAAACCGTCGACGATCTCAAGCGCGCATTTTTGGATGTATTCGTGAGCACGATGGACCGGATTGCGTGTTTGGAAGCCGACAACGGTGTTCCAGCCGAGTTCGGCAAACCGCTTGCGCGTTTCGGATGGATCGAAATAAAATGCGGCGAACTGTCCTTTATCGGTCCGCTTGATAAGCGTAATCTCTCCCCCGACGTACACATCTGGTCTTTCAAACAGTTTGCGCACGCCAGGGTGGGCAAGTTCATCTGTTTTGTAAACGAGCGTGGCTTCTTTTGTTTTGTCTGGATGGTAAATATCAGCAATTTCAATGATGCCATACACTTCGCCGCCATAAACGAGCTTCACTTTATCGCCAACGGCGAGCTCTTTTGCTTTCTCCTCTGTCACTGCGAGTGTGATCGGGATGCTCCAGATGGCGCCGTCAGCGAGGCGCATCGTTTCCACAACCGCATCGTAGTCCGCTTTCGTTAAAAAGCCGGTAAGCGGGCTGTACGCTCCCGTGCCGATCAATTCCAAATCGCTTAATTCCGCTTTCGACAGTTCGATCGTTTTGAATGTTTCGTCAAGCGGATAGTCCGGATTCCAACGGTTGATTAATGTGCCGCCATGCGGGATGCTTAAGCTCATGTTCATAACCTCCTGGAATGATAGATGTAAAGATTTCATGTTTAGAATTAAATGCCGCCGCCATGTTCATGAAGTGAGCGCTCTTCTTCGGCGACTGTTTTTTTCAAGCTGATGACGCCAAGGGTCGCTAAACAAACGCTGAAAATGGCGATGACAGTATAGACGTCACTGTCAAGCAGCAGTTTCACAAGGCTGTATGAAATGACAAGGGAAAAAATCGGTGAAACAAACCAAACTTTTAAAAGTTGGACAACGATTCGCTTCTGCCAGATCGATAGGCCGCTTTTGGCCGTGCCGATGCCGATGATGGCTGATGTCGTAATTTGGGTGAGTGGCACAGGCAAGCCAAACAGCGATGAGATGATGACAAGTATTGCTCCAGTCCCCGATATGGCGCTCCCTTCAAACGGGGAAAAGTTCGTAATTTTCTTTCCGTTTGTTTCCAATACACGGTGTCCGAGTAAGAGCGCTCCAGTGGCGACAAACAAGCCGCCGAGGATCGTTGCTGGTCCGATCCCGATCAGCCCGGCGCCGACAAGCGGTCCAACAGCGTTAGCGACGTTGTTCATGCCGGCAGAGAACGCCTCGAAAAAGCCAGTGACAATGAGCAAGGTCATAAATGTCTTTTGCCAGCGGCCTTGCTCAAGCTGCGGATATTTTCGCTTGAGCGCTAAAAACCATTTGCCGACGGCGAACGTAAATGAGAAGGCAATGATCGGAATGATGACCCACACCGAGACGATAAACAGCAGTTTGTGAAAGTACACCACTTGGTAGGCAATGCCGACACCGACGACCGACCCGACAGTGATCTCGCTCGTCGATAGCGGGATGCCCATGATGTTGGCGGCAAAAAGCGAAATGGTTGCCGCCGTTAAAATAATCACAACGATTTTGACGGTAAGGATCGAAGACGGGATAATGCCCGAGCCGATCGTTTTCACCACTTCTCCGCCGCCGAGACTGCCAAGAAACACGCCGATGCCACAAAGAAGGAGGGCGGCCGATTTTCGGGGAATGGCGCCCGATCCGTAAGCGACGCCCATCGAGGCGGCCGCGCCGCTCGCCCCGATGTTCATGGCGAAGAAAAAGGATACAATAAAGGCAATCGCAAGGAGCATATGATGTTCTCCCCCTATGTGAGATGGAGCCCGCACTCCGTTTTCCCTTGGCCGGCCCAGCGTCCGGAGCGCAAGTCGTTCGGGTCCGCCGCTGGCGCTGTACACGGGGCGCAGCCGATGCTCGGGTAGCCTCGGTCATGAAGCACATTATACGGAAGATCGTGCTTATACACATAGTTCCATACGTCTTTCCATGTCCAATGAATGAGCGGACAGACTTTAATGGAACGGAACTTTTCATCTTTGTTGATATACTCAACATGACGCCGCGTCGGCGATTGTTCACGGCGCAAGCCGGAAATCCAGGCGGTCACTCCAGTCAGCACTTCACGCAGCGGGATGACTTTGCGCAACTCGCAGCATTTGTTTGGGTCGCGTTTCCATAGTTCGTTGCCAAACTGCGCGGCTTGTTCTTCCAGCGTCAAGTGAGGCTGTTTCATGACGATGCGGAGGGAAGGGTATTTGTCTTTCACCTTCGCGATCGTATCGTACGTTTCTTGAAAGTGCAACCCGGTGTCTAAGAAGACGATCTCTGCATCAGGCTTCACTTTCGAAATCAAATCAATCAGCACAATCCCTTCGATACCAAAGCTGCAGGCATACACAATTTCATCACCGTACTCGCGGTACGCCCAAGCGAGGACGTCAAGCGCTCCTTTTGTTTCATTGTCAGACGGAAAAGACGGTTTTTCTGTCGTTTCCCACCGATCGTACGTGAGCATCGTTTCCCCCTCCTTATAATTATAAATCAAAGAAAATCTACGCAATTAGTCGGATATTTGCTCAGTAAGCGGCAACCCGGCGGCAAAAATGCCCTTTCCATTTTGGAAAGAGCGGAAGAACTAGCGACGCCTTATCTTCCAAAATGGAACCCATTTTGCTGGAATTGGCACCTTGCTCAACAGAGCAGGTTGCCGGAGTTCATCGGGCCAGTCCCTCCCTCACTCTTGATAAGCGTATGTAGATGTAATTGATTAAAATTTTAGCACAATTGCCGCTAATGTCAATCCTAGTTTTTCGATAGGAATTATTTTTTATCATCTCGGTGCGAGAAACCTGTCCTGAACAGAAGGGAGTGGGCGTTCAACTATGGGCGGCAATCTCTGCACGCTGTCCTAACGAAAGGCGAAGAATTATTTTTTGCGCAAGTTTCCGAGCTCTTCAACAATCGCCTGCATTTCGCTTGGACTGAACGTTTCGCGCTTCATGACCATCTCATAAATGTCTTTCAGTTCGTCATACCATTCCTCGGAAAAATGGGATGGCTTAATGGCGTCAAAATTCAGCACTTTCAATTTTTGTTTCAGTTGCTCGATCATATATTCGACGTTTTCCATCGACCGTTTCGACAAGTCCATTGTTTGGCCCCTTTCATGGCAAGATATCATGTATTGTACCATATAGATGGCGAAAATAGGGAGGGGATATATGCCTTGTTTGCCTGCCGAGAAATGAACAATGTAGTAAAATATAGATGCATATGCACCATATGTCGGAAGGCGGCATCAAAGGTCTAGACGAGAGGAAAAGAAGAAAAACTAACGATAGGAGACATGCCGCAGAAATAGTGAGAGGGGTTGTTGATCCGGTGATCAAAGTGTTGTTTGTTTGCCTTGGAAACATTTGCCGCTCGCCAATGGCCGAAGCGATTTTTCGCCATTTAGTGAAAGAGCGGGGGTTCGAGGGGCGTATTGCCGTTGATTCGGCGGGAACAGGCAGCTGGCATGTCGGCGAGCCGCCGCATGAAGGGACGAGGCGCATCTTAAACGAGAACGCCATCGACTACTCTGGCATCCGCGCCCGGCAAGTCGGCCGCCGCGATTTGGAGGAATTTGATTATATTATCGCCATGGATGCTGCCAATTTGAACGATTTGCGCCAGCTGGCTGAATCCAATGATTCCTCAGCCGTCATTGCCCGACTGCTCGATTTTGTGCCCGATCGAGAAAAAGACGACGTGCCGGATCCATATTATACCGGGAATTTCGCCGAAGTATATCGTCTTGTCCGTTCCGGATGCGAGCATTTGCTTGAAGCCATCATCCGTGACCATCGGCTTGTCGCGGGCGAATAAAGAGCGTCAAAAGAGATGAGCTCGTTTTGAAAAAACGAGAAAGGAGGACAGCCCGTGTTCTTGAACATGACGTTCATCCGCGAGTTGGCCCGGCGCTTTATGGAGGATGAAATTCCCCGGTTGTCGGCGGAATTGGCGTATTACTTTCTTTTGTCGCTTTTTCCGTTTTTGCTGTTTTTAATGACGCTGTTGGCGTATTTGCCGATTCCGCATGAAGATGTGCTTGCGCTTGTACGTCAATATGCCCCGAAAGAGGCGCTTCATCTCATTGAGACCAATGTGCATCGACTGATGAATGAACAAAATGGGAAATTGTTGTCGTTAAGTATTATTGGTGCCGTCTGGTCCGCCTCAAACGGGATGGGCGCCATTATGCGGGCGTTCAACCGTGCCTACGATGTGGAGGAAGATCGCCCGTTTTGGGTGGCGCGTGGATTATCGGTTGTGCTGACGCTTGGGATGATCGCCGTGATCATCGTCGCACTCGTGCTGCCGGTATTCGGGCGGATGATCGGGCTGTTTTTGTTTTCGGCATTAGGGTTATCAGCCCACTTTTTAACCGTATGGAATGCATTCCGCTGGACGACGAGTTCGCTGTTATTGTTTGCCGTCTTCACTGCCCTGTATTATTTTGCCCCGAACAAACGGTTGCGCTGCGTCAATGTTGTGCGCGGCGCCTTATTTGCCACTTCTGGCTGGATTGCAACGTCGCTGGCGTTTTCCTATTATGTCAACCATTTTGCCAATTACACGGCCATGCATGGAAGTCTCGGCGGGATGATCGTCCTAATGATTTGGCTTTATTTATCTGGCATGGTTCTCGTTTTAGGAGGAGAAATGAACGCGATTTTTGATTGTGAGCGAGAAGGGGGGAGGCGGAGGCGTTAACGTGCATAAACGGTTCGAAAACTGGATAACGTAACGGTGTGGAGGATTTTGATACAGGGGGGATGACGATGGCCAAACAGACAAAAAAAGACGGGGGAACGAAACAAAAAGGAAAAAACAGGCCGAAGCATAAAACGAGCGGCAGCGCCAACGGCCAAAACGGTTATCATTGAAAAAGGGGCTCTAGAAAGAGCCCTCTTTTTCATGTAGAATAGCTTTTTACTCGACGATTTCTTCGTGATGGTGGTAATAACGTTCGTAGATGTACTCGATCTCCGCATCAGTCATGTAGGCCAGCTGCTCCCGCGATAATCCCCGTACTTTTTCGATAAATTCGATCATATTTTTCCGTTCTGCTCTGCTCATCATCGTCACTCCTTTATTCTGTTTTAAAACAGTAACTTAATATCTTGGTTTTATTATATAACAGATAAAATGAAATGGTCAACGATTTTTTTGAAAAAAAGAAAAATAAAAATGCGGTCAAGCCGCTTTTTCCTGTTCCCGTCGTCTAGCCAGGCAAACGATTGGGATGAGGAGAACGGCGCTGACCGCAAGGAAAAAGGCGTCGGCCGTCGCATCGACAGCGCTGCCGGCAAGCGGTGGACCGATGATGCTGCCAAGACTGTATAGCATTCCAGACAACAAATTGCCAGCCGGAAGAAGTGCTTTCGGCAACAGGTCAGTCATATAGGCAATGCCAAGTGAGAAAAGCGACCCCGTGAACATTCCTGCGGCAAACAAGCAAGCAGCAAGCCCGACAGTCGATGGGCTAACGGCAAGCGCACCTAAAAAACAGCTGATGCCAGCCAACAGCGCCCCAGTGATGGCAATACGGCGTCCGAACCGGTCGCCAAGCGCTCCGAGTGGAAGCTGAAAAACGATGCCGCCGAACGAGAAAAGCGGCAAAATCAACGAAATCTGTTCAGCGCTCATCTGTTTGTGCAAGGCGTACAGCGGAAAAACGGAATGAACGGCCGCTTCCAAAAAGCCGTAAGTAAGCGGCAGCAAGAGCGCTGGCCACGAATATTTCCATGCACCGATCCATCGTCCAGCAGCTGAGGAAGAGCGTTCAAACGGCTTCGGCTTTTCATTTGGTACCCAAAAGATGGAAACCAATCCCACAAAGCTGAGGAACGCAGCTGAATAAAACGGCAGTGCCTCGTCGATCGAGGCGAGCGAAGCGAGAAGCGGACCAGCCGTAAAACCAAGGCCAAATGCGAGTCCATACAAGGATAGCCGCCGCCCGCGCTCAGCCGGCGGTGAAAAGTCGGTAATCCACGTTTGGGTCGCAAAATGAAGCATATGGTCCCCCATCCCAATGGAAAAACGAAGAAGAAGCCAAAAGAAAAATGAAGGGAAAAGTGGAAAAAGAATAAGCGAACAGATTACAATAAAACCACCAAGGATCATCATAGGTTTGTACCCATATTTACTTAGCGGGCGCTCTAGAAACGGTGAAATGGCAAGCACGCCGATATAAAGCGCGGCAGCGTGTGCTCCGTTAACGGTTGAAGAGACACCGCTTTCGTCCAACAGCATGGCTAACAACGGAAGCAACATCCCTTGGGACAAACCAGAGATGGCAACAATTCCGGTTAAAATGGCAAAACGCATTGTGCACCCTCATTTCTGTAAAATGGCGGATCGTGAAACGAACAGGACTCCGCTTTTTGCGGACTGACGCACCGTCCGTATTCATCGTACATAACGAATGGTGGTCAATGCAATGAAAGACGTTAAGAAGAAAGGTGGAATGAAAACGAATGAACAAATTGTTTGCGTGGATGACATGGATTGGTGTGCCGGTATCTGTCATCGGTGGACTGCTTCACTGGCCGACCGTTTTCATGTTTGTGTTGTACTGTTTAACGATCATTGCGCTTGCCAGCTATATGGGGAGGGCGACAGAGAGTTTAGCGATCGTCTCCGGACCGCGCATTGGCGGGCTTTTGAACGCCACATTCGGCAACGCCGTAGAGCTCATTATCTCCATTTTTGCCTTGAAGGCTGGGCTTGTTGATGTCGTGCTTGCTTCTTTGACGGGCTCAGTGCTCGGGAATTTGCTTTTGGTGGCGGGGTTATCATTTTTTGTCGGTGGCTTGAAATACAAGCGGCAAGAGTTTAATATTTATGACGCTCGCCATAATGCGGGTTTGCTCACCTTTGCCATTTTCGTGGCGTTCGTTATCCCCGAGGTATTCACGACAGAGATGGCGCCTAATGAGCGGCTCGTATTAAGCGTTGGCATTTCGATCATTATGATTTTGCTTTATGTTGCCGCTTTGTATTTCCGGCTTGTTACTCACCGCGGCGTCTATCAGCATAAATCGGAGGAAACAGAAGACCATGAAGAACCGGAATGGGGAAAAGGAAAAGCGACCGCTATTTTGGCGCTGGCGACGGTGGCGGTTGCCTACTTATCGGAGCGGCTTGTCCATACGTTTGAAACGGTCGCTGAATCGTTTGGTTGGAGTGAGCTGTTTATTGGGATCATCATCGTCGCCATCGTTGGCAATGCGGCCGAGCACGCTTCCGCAGTCATTATGGCGTATAAAAACAAGATGAACGTTGCCGTCGAAATCGCTGTCGGTTCGACATTGCAAATCGCCATGTTCGTCGCTCCGGTGCTTGTGCTTGTCTCGCTTTTGTTTCCGGAAAAAATGCCGCTTGTCTTTTCGCTTCCTGAGCTCATCGCGATGGGTGCTTCGGTCCTTTTGATGATTGTGATTTCCAATGACGGGGATACGAACTGGTTTGAGGGAGCGACACTGTTGGCGGCATATATGATTATGGGGATCGGCTTTTACTTGCTGTAAATACGACACCCGGACGTCCGCTGTCCGGGTGTTTTTTACGGCCACGGGGAAACAAAGCGCCAAAGCAGGACGAAATTTTCTCCATCGCGGATAAAGAGTGTATTTTGAAAGAAAATAACAATGAATACGGGACAGAAAGGAGCGAATATGATGAAAAAATGGGCCGTTTCCTTATTGATGGGCGCACTTCTGCTCTATGCGGCGGCAATTCCAGTGCCGGCGGCTTCCGGAAAGCCTGCACCCGGAACGGTGATTGATATATCAAAAGAAAATACGTACCCAAATCCGACGCAGGACTTGCCGCATCTAGAACCGAGCTCGTTTACGAAACAGCTGTTGAAGTCAGCAAACGTGAAAATCGAGAATCCTGAATTGATCCATCTTCTTAATGAATCTTCGGCGACGGACACTCCATGGGCCATCGGCTACCGGGCGACGATTTATTTAGGCCAGTGGCCGCTCAACTATCAGTCGCTTGAGACATCAACGAATTGGGAATATCAGAAGGTCAATACGAATTTCCTTGATAACCGCGGCGGTGAGGCTGCACAAAAGTTATATTACAAACAGGAAATGCAAAGACACGTCCGCGGTGGATTGACGGCAAAAGTGCCGAACGAAGAGGATGTGAAGCGGATGATATTGAATAAGGCGATGGAAAAAACGAAGCTTCCGCTGTCATTCAACACGGTTGTCGGCCTCGGCACGAAAAAAGATCAGCCATACAATGTGCCGGCGAAAAAAATGGGCTATTTGTATGCATATGCTCCGGCTGTGAATGAAAAAGGAAAAGTGACATACGGGGAAGTGTACGTTGTTTTGAAAGGAAACAAAAAGAAAATCGTCGTCAAAAACGTGACGACCAGAGGCGTCGGGGCTTGGATTCCGGTGCAAGATCGTCTATACGTATCTTATGTTGTCAGCGAGCAGCCAAGATAAGGAAGGTGTCCCAAAGGCAATGGGACACCTTCTCGTATGTGCCGATATATGCGCGCTATGTGGCCGTTGTATTTTATCTGCAACGAATCGTTTGATGTAAGGAGGCTTTTACCGTACAATGCGCGCCGAGCGTTTTGTAAAATCGACATCTCGGTAATAGGTTTGTTTGACAAGCACATTTGGCCCGAGACAGCGCGCAGCTGGACAATGGCAAAGAAGTTCATTCGCAAGCTTCGAACACCGCCATCGGCGATACACGTCTGGCAGTGAATCATGGATGATGTTGCCAAGCGGTGGTTCGTCGCCGAAATCGGTGACGATGACATCTCCGGTGAAAATGTTGATATTCAGCCGCGAACGGCCGTCTGGGTCGTTGCGTACGGTGACGTTTTTGCTTTCATATAGCCGCTTCAATAGGCGCACATCTTCTTCGTTGTCACTGCACGGATAAAACGGGAGCGTCCCGAACAACATCCAGACGTCCTCGTTGCGAATGTCAAGCAAATGATGGATTGCTTGGCGCAATTCGTCCAAGCTCAGCGTCTCAAGTGCACTCGCAAAATCGCTCGGGTACATCGGGTGTATTTCATGACGCCGGCAGCTCATTTCCTCAACGACTTGGCGGTGGATCGTTTCCAAATGGTGAACCGTCCGCTTGTTGAGCATCGTTTCCGCCGACACCATGACCCCTGCTTTCGCTAGCGTTTTCGCATTGTCGAGCATACGCTGAAAATACTTTTCACGCTGGGCGCGCGTTGGCTTTCGCTCCATCATGGCGAATCCCCCGTCGATAAAGTCATCGATCGTCCCCCAGTTATGGGAGATGTGAAGCACATCCAAATACGGGATCACCTTTTCATAACGCGCCAAATCGAGCGTCAAATTCGAATTGAGCTGCGTCCGCACCCCGCGCTCGTGCGCGTAGCGGAGAAGGGGAATGACGTATTGTTCGACAGATTTTAATGACAGCATCGGTTCGCCGCCGGTGATGCTTAAGGAGCGCAAATGTGGAATTTCTTCCAATCGGCGGAGCAACAAATCAAGCGGCAGTGCAGCTGGGTCTTTCGTTGCCAATGTATAGCCAACGGCACAATGTTCGCAACGCATATTGCAAAGTGTCGTTGTCGTCAGCTCAATATTGGTTAGTTCGAGTTTCCCATATTCTTCAATATCGACATATGCCTCCCACGGATCATACGCCGGTGCAATCGCCGGTATCATCGATGAACGCATGGCCTTCTCCTCTTTTCATTATAAAATCCCAACGTCCATTATTAGCCGCTGTCTTCGGCTTGTCAATCGTTTTGGCTCATTTCTTATGCACTCATTTGTATGATGATAGCGCGGCCATCATGTTGTGGAAAATAAAGATTTTTTACACAACAAGGCAAAAGGGAGTATAATAAAGAAAGATTGGACAATTGGATGTACAGGGGAAGGGGCGTTGAACCGACATGGAACAATTCCAGCAAAGCATGTATGACTTGATCGTTGAGACATCAACGAAGCTGCCGAAGGACGTTCGTCGAGCGATCGCTCGGGCGAAAGTGCGTGAAAACGCCGGCACCCGGGCAGCGATGGCGCTCGATACGATCGTCGAGAACATTCAAATGGCGGACGAAAACGTTTCGCCAATCTGTCAGGACACCGGCTTGCCGACATTTAAAATTAAAGTGCCGGTCGGCGTCAACCAAATCGAAATGAAAAAAGCGATCCGGGCCGCCATTGTTGAAGCGACGAAAAACGGCAAACTGCGTCCGAACTCGGTCGATTCACTCACCGGCAAAAACAGCGGCGACAACTTGGGAGAAGGCGTGCCGGTCATCAAATTTGAACAATGGGAAAACGATTACATTGACGTTCGCCTCATTTTAAAAGGCGGTGGCTGTGAAAACAAAAACATTCAATACAGCCTGCCGTGTGAACTCGAAGGGCTCGGCCGCGCCGGCCGCGACCTTGACGGCATCCGTAAATGCATTTTGCATGCGGTGTACCAAGCGCAAGGACAAGGATGCAGCGCCGGCTTTATCGGCGTCGGCATCGGCGGTGACCGCTCATCAGGCTATGAGCTCGCCAAAGAGCAACTGTTCCGCCCGATCGATGACATCAACCCGATCGAAGAGTTGCGTCAACTCGAAGAATACATTATGGAAAACGCCAACAAGCTCGGCATTGGCACGATGGGCTTTGGCGGCGAATCGACGCTGCTGGGCTGTAAAATCGGCGTCATGCACCGCATCCCGGCGAGCTTCTTCGTTTCCGTGGCTTACAATTGCTGGGCGTTCCGGCGCATGGGCGTAAAAATCGATCCGGCAACGGGCGAGATCATCGAATGGCTGTACCAAGACGGCGAAGACGTCGATTTCGCGAAAGAATTGGAAAAAGCGGAAGCCGCCGCGGCGCTTGAACAAGGAGAGGCGCGCGTCATCGATCTCGTTCCGCCGCTGTCGGAAGAACAAGTGCGGAAGCTCCGCGTCGGCGACGTCGTCCGCATCAGCGGTATGATGTATACGGGGCGCGACGCCATTCATAAATATTTGATGGACCATGACGCGCCGGTCGACTTAAACGGGCAAATCATTTACCATTGCGGCCCGGTGATGCTGAAAGATGAGGAAGGCCGCTGGCACGTCAAAGCCGCCGGTCCGACGACAAGCATCCGCGAAGAGCCGTACCAAGGCGACATCATGAAAAAATTCGGCGTCCGCGCCGTCATCGGCAAAGGCGGCATGGGCGCGAAAACGCTGCAAGCTTTAAAAGAACACGGCGGCGTGTACTTAAACGCCATCGGCGGCGCCGCGCAATATTATGCGGACTGCATCAAATCGGTAGAAGGCGTCGATTTGCTGGAGTTTGGCATCCCGGAAGCGATGTGGCATTTGCGGGTGGAAAATTTCACCGCCGTCGTCACGATGGATTCGCATGGCAACAGCTTGCATGAAGATGTGGAAAAATCGTCGCTTGAAAAGCTCGCTCAATTCAAAGAGCCGGTGTTTAAATAAAAAGAAAAAAGAAAGAAACGATTTCAAACGAACGGTTAGCCGATCAGCTCACCTGGCCCCAAAAGCGTGTGCCGCATGCGCGTTTGGGGCTTTTTTGCAAAAAAATGGCGCGCGTAAAGCACGGAGGCGGGAAAACAATAAGAAACAAGGAAACGATCGCGGCCAAGGAGGCATTGTGCGCATGAAATGGCTTCTTTCTCTTTTGTTGCTGTTCACTTTAATTCCTGCCCCCGCTTTCGCGGCAAGCCATGCGCCGATCCATTGGGGGTTCAAGCGGAGCGAGAACCACGAGCCCCCATCAGCGGGGAAAGAGTTTGACGAACTGCTCGCCAAATACGATGCCTTTTATTTAGGCGATACGAGTGAAAAAACGATTTACTTGACGTTTGACAACGGCTATGAAAACGGCTATACGGCGCAAATTTTAGACGTGTTAAAAGAAAAGAACGTGCCAGCTGCCTTTTTTGTCACCGGCCATTATTTGCAAACCGCCCCTGATTTGGTGAAACGAATGGCCGCCGAGGGCCACATCATCGGCAATCATTCGTGGCACCATCCCGATTTAACGACCGCAAGCGATGAGCGGTTGCGCGCGGAGTTGGAAAAAGTAAAAGAAAAGACAGAGGAATTGACCGGGCAAAAAGGGATGGCGTACCTTCGTCCGCCGCGCGGCATTTTCAGCGAACGGACGTTGGCGCTCACCCGCGACCTAGGGTATTACCACGTCTTTTGGTCGCTGGCGTTCGTCGACTGGCAAACTGACCGCCAGCGCGGGTGGAAATACGCGTACGATCAAATGATGAAGCAAATCCACCCCGGGGCGATTTTGCTTTTGCACTCGGTCTCGAAAGACAACGCCGAAGCGTTGCCGAAGGTGATCGACGACTTGCGCAAACAAGGATATACGTTTGCCAGCTTAGATGAGTTGATGGCGAAAAAGATGGGCCTCCATCCGTGGCTGTTTCGCCCGTAAGGCCTTCAGCGCGGCCTGTTTGCCCATGGAAGTGAGCCGTTTCTCGGTGCAGAATGGTCAGCGCCGATCGTTTCTATCCTCGTGTCAGTCATCGTTGTCGCGTTGCGGATGGTCAAAACAACAGGTTAGCCATTCCCCGCCTTGCCAACAGAAACGGATCGGCTGCTTGTCCGATTCGTTGGTTTGGCGGGGCGTTTTTCGTTATAATAAGGGCACGGACGAACGAGAAAGGTGAGAACGATGTGGAAGCAAGCGATTACCGTGCCCGCGCCGTACGATTTTGCTCATGCGTTGGCGCGATTGGCGCTCGATCCGCTGCTGGCAGTTGATCTCGAGCGGCAGCGCATCACCGTGCCGCTTCATCTCGATGACGTAAAGGTGCCCGTCGTGGTGGAAAGCATCGGTACGAAAGACGCCCCGCGCTTTATCGTGTCGGGGCCGCATCCCGAGCGGCAACAGGAGATCATCGAACGGATTTCTTATCTGTTTCAATGGTGGACGCCGCTCGGGCCCATTCACGAGCATTTCCGCCGCACTAAGCTGGCGCCGCTGTTTGCCGAGTATGAAGGAATGCCGCTTGTGCTCGTTTTTGATCTATATTTTTGCCTCGTCAAATGTTTGATCCACCAACAGCTTCATCTCAAAGTCGGCTATCGGCTCACAGAGCGGTTTGTGAAAACGTTCGGCGAGGAGCGGGACGGCGTTTGGTTTTACCCGCGCCCGGAAGAAGTGGCCGCCCGCTCGTATGATGATTTGCGCGCTGTGCAACTGAGCGGGCGGAAAGCGGAATATATCGTCGATGTGTCGCGTATCATCGCTGACGGAAAGCTGCGGCTTGATGAACTTAAGCAGATGGAAGACGGCGAGGTGATGGAGCGGCTGACGGCCGTGCGCGGCATCGGGCCGTGGACCGTGCAAAATTTCCTCCTGTTCGGGCTCGGCCGCCCGAACGTCTTCCCGCCGGCGGATATTGGTTTGCAGCGGGCGGTTGAACAACTTTTTCAGCTTCCGAAGCGGCCGACCGCCAGCGAGCTGGCGGCGCTCGGCGAACGATGGAAGCCGTATGCGAGCTACGCGGCGCTTTATTTGTGGAGAAGCATTGAATGAGAGGGACCGATATGGCAAAGCGACAAATGAACATCAAAATCAAAAAAGGCGACCAATTTCCCCTGACGATTCAGCGGATCGGCATTAACGGCGAAGGGGTCGGTTATGTTCAAAAACAAGTCGTCTTCGTCCCCGGCGCCTTGCCGGGTGAGGAAGTGATCGTTGAGGCGACAGACATTCACCCTACCTATGCCGAGGCGAAAATCAAGCGCATCCGTAAGCGCTCGCCAAACCGCATCAAGCCGCCATGCCCGCTTTATGATCAGTGCGGCGGCTGCCAGCTGCAGCACTTGGCGTACGAAGCGCAGCTTGGGGCGAAACGCGACATTGTCATTCAGGCGTTGCGCCGCCACGCCCGCCGCCTCGATGTCGATCAGCTTGACATCCGCCCGACGATCGGCATGGATGAGCCGTGGCATTATCGGAACAAAAGCCAGTTTCAAGTTGGGATGAAAAAAGGAAAGGTGCTCGCTGGGCTGTACGGTCTCAACTCCCATCGGCTCATCGACTTGTCGGAATGCCGCGTCCAACACCCGCAAACGACGCGCGTGACCAACACCATCAAAACGATTTTGCAAGATTTGCGCATCCCGATTTACAACGAACGGACAAGAAGCGGCGTCGTGCGGACGATCGTCGCCCGCGTCGGCTTTCATACGGGCGACATCCAAGTCGTTCTTGTCACGGCGACGAAAGACATCCCGCGCCAAGAGCTGCTCATTGACGAAATTCGCCGCCGCCTCCCGGAAGTGAAATCGATCGTGCAAAATATAAACGGCGAAAAAACATCGCTCATTTTCGGCAATGAAACCGAAGTGCTCGCCGGCGATGAATACATTCAAGAAACGCTCGGCGATTTGTCGTTTGAACTATCGGCGCGCGCTTTTTTTCAACTTAATCCCATCCAAACGGTGAAATTGTACGATGAAGTGAAAAAAGCGGCCGCTCTCACCGGAACGGAGAGGGTCGTGGATGCCTACTGTGGCGTGGGCACGATCGGGTTGTGGCTTGCCCGTGAAGCCAAAGAAGTGCGTGGCATGGATACGATTCCGGAAGCAATCGAAGATGCGAAGAAAAATGCCAAAAAACATGGGTTCACGAATACGCATTATGTGGTTGGAAAAGCGGAATATTGGCTGCCGAAATGGGTGAACGAAGGCTGGAAGCCGGACGTCATCATCGTCGACCCGCCCCGCGTCGGTTGCGACCGGGTGCTGCTTGAGACGATCCTGCGCGTCCGCCCGCAAACGGTCGTCTACGTCTCATGCAACCCATCGAGCCTCGCCCGCGATCTCGACACCTTGGCCGTGGCGTATCACGTCGACTACATCCAACCGGTTGACATGTTTCCGCATACGGCGCATGTGGAAGCGGTGGCAAAAATCACGTTGAAAGGGTAGACACAAACTGGATCTTTTCTACGTACAATAAACGTTTGCCAATACTAAAATAAAATCCCTATAGCAAACCTTCTCGCAGGAGCGGTGAGTGAAGCTTGGCGGTGAAGCCAAGCAGCACAGCCGCTCTTTTTTGATAAAGGGATTGCTTTCAAACCGTTTCATTCAAGTAAAAAACGCATCCCTAGGTGAGTGGTGATTTTCATGCCCGGGTGGAGGACAAAACGTTGCCCATGGATCTTTCTGTGAACATGCGCCGCCTTGATCCATCATTTTCGTGTCGGGGTGGGGCAAGGCTTGCCTATGAATGTTTTTACCCAACGAAAAATACGCCTCCAGTCGTAGACAAAATATATCTATGGAACATGATGGGAAACGGATTGTCCGCGGTATGATGAAAGACGAAAGGAGGCGAAAGGATGGCAAAAAAGATTGGACTGTTCGTTGCCGGCGCGGTGGCGCTGCTTGTTTTGCTGTTTCATCTTGGGCCGCTTGTCGGATTGGCGATCACGCTGGCGATTTTGTACTATGCGATCAAAAAGTATTTGAAAGCCCCATCGACGTTTGGAAAAGTCGCATGGGCGTTGATTGGCTGTGCGGCGTTGGTGGCCAGCGCCTCGAATGTGCCGGCGCTCATCGCGCTTGTCGCAGCGTATGTGCTGTATGTCGTATATAAAAAATGGAACAGAGTGAAAGATGAGCGCGTCGTTCCAGAAGTAGGCGACCCGTTTGTCAACTTTGAAAAACAATGGGCGGAGCTGCAGAAGCATTATTAATGAAATTTATGGAAAAGGAGCGAATCGACGGTGAGTGTATTCTCTCGCTTGAAAACGATCATTGAAGCCGATCTTCATGAATGGCTTGACGAAAAAGAAAAGAAAAACCCCATTGCGCTGCTCAATCACTATTTGCGCCAATGTGAACAAGAAGTCGAGCGGGTGCGGCAGCTGCTCGAGCGCCAGTATGTGCTGAAAGAGCGGTTTGCCCGTGAACATCGCGAGGCAGAACAGATGGCGGAAAAACGAAGCAAGCAGGCGGAGGTGGCGGCGCAGGCCGGGGAAGTAGAGCTGGCCGAATTTGCCCGGCGCGAACAAGCGCAATATGCGGAACGGGCGGGCCGCCTGAAACAGCTGCTCGAGCAAGCGAGCCGCGAGCTGTTTGAGTTGGAAGCGAAATATGAGGACATGAAGCATAAGCTGAAAGACATGCAGATGCGGCGCATGGAGTTGATGGGACGGGAAAACGCGGCGCGGGCGCGCTACCGAATCCATCGGGTGATCAGCGGGGATGCCGGCCCGGCGCTGGCGGCGTTCGCCGATGCGGAAGCCTACCTTGACCGCCTCGAGCGGCAAGTCCAGTCCGATGATTACCGGAGCACGATCGACGCGCGCATCGCTCAGCTGGAAAAGCAGTTGCAGGAAGGAAACTAACCGGATATGCTAGAAGGTGTCCCAACATAATGGGGCACCTTCTTTCATACCTGTGTATGCGCATGGAACATGCCAATCCATAACATGTTGGGCCTTGGAGCGAAGAACATGAAAACCATCTTTTGAAACAACGTTTTTCATTTTGAACAACAGGGGGCTCCCCGCATGCTCGATCAACGGAAGAAAACGGATTATGTCAGCTGGGCGGTTTTGATCGTGCTAGTGCTTTTTGCGATTGAAATTTCGTTTTTCCATCCCGGATGGTTGTTTTCGATCGGATTATCGGTCGCCTTGCTTTATATCGGAAAACAGTCATGGCCGCGCAAACGGGGGAAAGTGCTCTTTTGGCTCGGCGGCATTAGTCTCGTGTTTCATATGTTTACGATGGTGACGGCCCGGTTGATCATTGTTGCTGGCTTATTTTACGTTCTTTGGAAGTTCGTTCAATCCAAGCAGCAGCCGACCGTTATTCGGCCAGTCATCACCGAAGCGACTAGTGGAAAAGAGGAAATCATTGGCCGAAAGCCGCTGTTTCATAATGTGCTGTTTGGACGGCAAGCGACTCCCGAATATGTGTATGAATGGGATGACGTCAACATTCAAACCGGTATTGGCGATACGGTGATCGATGTCAGCAACACTGTCTTGCCAAAAGGGGAAGCGGTGATTATGGTGCGCGGGTTGATCGGTCATGTGCGCGTGCTTGTTCCGTACGAGGTGGAGACAAAAGTCGTCCATTCGTCCGTCGTTGGCGGCGCGACGGTGTTTGGGCATGCAACAGAACATTTGCTCAATCAAACGTTCCTTTATCAGACTCCTTCGTATCAAGCAGCCGAGCGGAAACTGAAAATTGTCACCTCGATGATGATCGGCCATCTTGAGGTGAAGCGGCTATGAGCCGGCCGTTGGTCGTTTCCGTTTTATCAGCGCTGACCGTTTTTGGTTTGTTATTTGTTTCCTTTGTGTACGCGTTTCCGCTGGGGGCGTGGGCGGAGCTGTGGGAGAGAACGGTGATGGGGGTCCCGTTTTTGCTGTTTGTGGCAGCCGGCTGTTTGCTGGTTGGGATCGTGAGCGGGCTTCTGTTGGACTTTGTTTGGCGCAGGCAGCGCGAGGCTCTCAGGCAGGCGCTTGAACACATTGAACGCGGTGAAATCGGGGAGCTTTACCGGACCGAGCCGCCATCGGAACTGCAAGACGTTTGGCGACAAATCGAGAAACTGCAAGCGCAATGGCTCGCGCAAACGAAGCTCGTGCAAAAGTTAGCGGCGGAAAAGGCCGAACAGGAAGAACGGCTCGTTGAACGCATTCTTTCGGAAGAGCGCACGCGGCTGGCGCGGGAGCTGCACGATTCGGTCAGCCAACAATTGTTCGCCGCTTCGATGATGATGTCGGCCGTCATGGAAACGATGCCGCCGGATGATGAACGGCAGCGCAAACAATTGGCCATGGTCGAGCAAATGATTCACCAGTCGCAATTGGAAATGCGGGCGTTGCTTTTGCATTTGCGGCCGGTGCAGCTGAAAGGAAAATCGCTTCAAGAAGGGATGAACGAACTGCTCACGGAATTGGCGGGCAAAGTGCCGCTCGAGATGAAATGGAACATCGAAGACGTTCCGCTGGATAAAGGGGTGGAAGATCATCTGTTTCGCATTTTGCAGGAGTCGCTGTCGAACACGTTGCGCCATGCGAAAGCGAAAACGGTGGAAGTATTGCTGATTGAACGGGACGGGTTTGCGATTTTGCGCGTCACGGACGACGGTGTCGGTTTTGATGTGGAGCGTTCAAAAAGCGGTTCGTACGGGTTGAAGCACATGGATGAGCGGGCGGCGGAAATCGGCGGAACATTGAAGGTAGTCAGCTTAAAAGGCCAAGGAACACGGCTGGAAGTGAAAGTGCCGCTTTTGCACAGGGGGGATGACCGTGATTAAGGTGCTGCTTGTCGATGATCATGAAATGGTGCGGCTTGGCGTGTCGGCGTATGTATCCGCTCAACCGGATATGGAGGTGATCGGTGAGGCGGAAGATGGGCAAAAGGGAGTTGAGCTCGCTCTTGCATTGCGCCCTGATGTCATTTTGATGGACTTGGTGATGGAACCGATGGACGGCATTGCCGCGACACAGGAAATCATCCATGCATGGCCGGAGGCAAAAATCATTGTCGTGACGAGTTTTTTGGATGATGAAAACGTGTTCGCGGCGCTTGAAGCAGGGGCGACGAGCTATTTATTGAAAACATCGAAAGCGAGTGAAATTGCTGACGCCATTCGCGCTACGTTCCACGGGCAATCGGTGCTCGAGCCGGAAGTGGCGGGAAAAGTCATGCAAAACCGGCGAAGACAACGAGAGCGGCTGCCGCACGAACAGCTCACAAGCCGGGAGATGGAAGTACTTTTGCTGATGGCGCAAGGGAAGACGAATCAAGAAATGGCCGATGAATTGTTCATTTCGCTCAAAACGGTGAAAGTGCATGTGAGCAACATCCTCGCCAAACTCGGCGTCCAAGACCGGACGCAAGCGGTGATTTATGCGTTTCGGCATGGATTGGTGAAATGAGGAGCTTGTGAGTGGCAAGAGATGGTGAAATGACAAAAGGGGGGAAATCGTCGATGAGTGGAATCGCTAACACGCCGCAGCCGCCGTATTATGCCGTTATTTTTACATCGGAGAGGACAGAAGGGGACGATGGATATGAAGAAATGGCGAAAATGATGGTAGAACTCGCTGTCAAACAGCCCGGATTTTTAGGTGTGGAAAGCGTGCGAGGGCAGGATGGAATCGGGATTACGGTTTCCTATTGGACGTCATTGGAGGCCATTCGCAATTGGAAAAAGCATGATTGGCATCAACTGGCGCAGAAAAAAGGAAAAGCGGATTGGTACAAGCGCTATGCATTGAGAGTATGCTATGTCGAACGCGATTCATTTTTTGATAGGGAGTAGGTGTTCTGTGAACACCAAAACCGCTCCATTTCATCAAAGGGAACAGGAGGATGAAACAGGAGCGGTTTGATTCGTTGCGGTGGATCAAAAAGGCTAATGTTTCGAGAGGAATTACGCTTGTTTGGCCAATTGGCGAAGCTTTCGGTCGTGATGGAGCACCTTCGTGGTCAACACTTCGACCGAGGTTTGCGTGTCTGCGAGTTCTTCTTCGAGGTGATCGCTTCGTTCGTTCAGTTGTCTGTTCATCTGTTGCATTTCCTCACGAAGGGAATCGATTTTGGCTTCAAGACGGGTTTCGACAGCATGGATTTCGCTGCGGAGTTGCTGCTCCATTTCGTGCATTTCGCCGCGGAGTCGTTGCTCCATTTCATGCATTTCACCGCGGAGTCGTTGCTCCATTTCATGCATTTCACCGCGGAGTCGTTGCTCCATTTCATGCATTTCACCGCGCAGTCGTTGTTCCATCGCTTGCATTTCATCGTGCAGTCGCTGTTCCATTTCCAGCATTTTCGAGCTGATTTTGTCGGAATGTTGTTCGAGCGCGTGGAGCACCGCTTGAATGATTGTGTTTTCTTCCATTCGTTTCACCTCCTCATGGCCATTATAGGCGAAACGGAACAGGAGCGAAAGAGAAAAGATGGAGGGTTTCGTCGAAAAGGGGTGGTTGAATTTTTGGGGCGAACCGCGTGTTTTCGATTTATCATGCCGCCAGTTTTGCCATACAATAAAACCATAGCTCGGCCAAAAAAGGAGATGATCAAATTGGATGCGGGTTGGACGTTTGACAACCGTTATGCAAGGCTGCCGGAACGCTTTTTCAGCCGTGTTTCCCCCATGCCGGTGCGCGCGCCGGAACTGGCGGTGCTCAACCGGTCGCTTGCGGCAGAACTTGGGTTGAATGAGGAAGCATTGCGAAGCGAAGCGGGGGTGGCGGTGCTGGCGGGAAATCGGATTCCGGATGGGGCTGAGCCGCTGGCGCAGGCGTATGCCGGGCATCAGTTCGGTTATTTCACGATGCTTGGCGACGGACGGGCGGTGCTGCTCGGCGAGCATGTCACCCCAAGCGGCAAGCGGGTGGATATCCAGCTGAAAGGCTCGGGACGAACGCCGTATTCGCGCGGCGGCGACGGGCGGGCGGCGCTCGGGCCGATGCTGCGGGAGTACATCGTGAGCGAGGCGATGCACGCCCTTGGCATTCCGACGACCCGCAGCTTGGCGGTCGTGGCAACAGGAGAGACGATTAGGCGGGAAACCGAACTGCCTGGGGCGGTGTTAACCCGCGTCGCCTCAAGTCATTTGCGTGTCGGGACGTTCCAATACGCGGCGCAATGGGGGACGAAAGAAGAGCTGCGCGCGTTGGCCGATTATGCGCTTGAGCGGCATTTTCCCGGGGGTGAGGAGACGGAGAACCGCTACTTGTTTTTGCTCGAACAAGTCATCGCACGGCAAGCGGCATTGATCGCCCAATGGCAGCTTGTCGGTTTCGTCCACGGGGTGATGAACACCGATAATATGACGATCAGCGGGGAAACGATCGATTACGGGCCATGCGCGTTTATGGACACGTATGATTTGAAGACGGTGTTCAGCTCCATCGATACGGAAGGGCGGTATGCGTACGGCAATCAGCCGTATATCGGAGGGTGGAACTTAGCGCGATTGGCGGAGAGCTTGTTGCCGTTGTTGGATGAGGATGAAAAAAAGGCGGTGGCGTTGGCGCAGGAAGCGCTCGATCAATATCCAACGTTGTACCATCGTTATTGGCTCGACGGGATGAGAGCGAAACTCGGTTTGGCTGAAGCGCAAGAGGGGGATGGCGGGCTTATCGCGGATGTATTGCGGCTGATGGAAGAGTACCGCGCTGATTATACGAACACGTTCCGGGCGTTGACGTTAGGCGAGTACACCGGAATGGCGCTCTTTGATGCTTCCGAGTTTCGCGAGTGGCACGAGCGCTGGCAAACAAGGCTCAGCCAAGAATCGGTCTCGCGGGAAGAAGCGTATGAACGGATGCGCCGCCATAATCCGGCGGTTATTCCGCGCAACCATCGGGTTGAAGAGGCGTTGGCTGCCGCGGTCCATGACGGCGACTACAGCGTGATGGAGCGTTTCCTCAAAGCGCTGGCCGACCCGTACGCGTATTCGCCGGAACAAGCGGAGTACGCGGAACTTCCGCCGCCGTCCCATCGTCCGTATCGGACGTTTTGCGGGACGTAATGGTGATGGCGTTTTTGTTTAGCGGCAACGGAGATACGAATCACTTTTTGCATCGTCTAATTTGGATAGAGGTGATGTGAGTGAAGCGAAATGTTCTTCTCTTTGCCGCGATGGGAATGTTGTTTGTATGTGCTGTCGTCTTTCCCTCGCAATGGGCTGAGACGGACAAAACAAAGGAACCATATGCGTCGTTTCGTCAGCATGTCATCATCCGCGATTCGGTTGATCAGCCGCTTTCGCCTCATGTGAAACAAGCGGGGGCGATGGAAACAACTAGCGAGCCGCAGCTGTTGCCTAACGTCGATTTGAACCATCCGATTGTGATCACGAAGATGCCGCATATCGCGAAAACGAAGAAAAATTGATGAAAGGCATCGCTTTCAACAAATGAAACAGTGGTTGTTCGATGAGGGCTGGGTGTGAGCCCTTTTTTCTTTTTTCCTCTTTACCTTTACGTTGCGTCAAGGTGTATCGTCATGAATAGGGAGGTGAGGAAGTGGAGTACACCGTGCATGAGCTGGCGAAACTGGCGGGGGTGACAAGCCGGACGCTTCGGTATTACGATGAGATTGGTTTGCTGAAGCCCGCGCGATGGAGCGAAGCCGGGTATCGGCTATACGGGCCGCGCGAAGTCGATCTTTTGCAGCAAATCCTCTTTTACCGTGAACTTGGTGTGGATCTGGAAACGATCAAACAGATCGTTCATTCTCCATCCTTTGATGAACTGGAAGCGCTAAGGGAGCACCGCCAACAGCTGTTGGAAAAAAGGCGCCATCTGGATGCGTTGATTGCGAGCGTTGAAAAAACGATTGCCGCTAAAGAAGGGGGAATCACAATGAGCGACAAAGAAAAGTTTGCTGCGTTCAAGGAGCAGCTGATTGAAGAAAACGAACGGAAATATGGAGAAGAAATTCGCCGCAAGTATGGCGACGAACAGGTTGATCGTTCCAACGACAGACTGCGGAAGATGACGAAGGAACAGTTTGATGAGGCGGAACGGCTCAGTCAAGATGTGCTTGAGGCCTTGAAAGAAGCGATGCAAGATGGCGACCCGGCCGGAGAGGCGGCGCAGCGGGCGGCGGATTTGCACCGTCAGTGGCTTTGCTCCTGGGGGGACCATTATTCGAAGGAAGCGCATGCCGGACTGGCGCGCCTGTATGTCGAGGACGAACGGTTTCAAGCGTACTATGACCAAGTGCATCCGGGAGCGGCTGAGTTTTTCAAAGAAGCGATTTTAATTTATACCGGGATGAAAGATCGGTAAGCAACAGGCGGCCCGCTCGAAGAATAGGTGGGCCGCCGCTTTTTGACGGTTCTGGATGAAGGCGTCGGGTTTGCGGTACAATCAAAATGGTGCATAAGGGTCGTTTTAGAACAAAGGCAAGGACTAAACATGGCTATGGAGGTGTCACTCAGGATCTATTAGGCATGGCCGGGCAGCCTTGAAGTTGGATTCCATTGTGAAAGGTGTTTGTTAGAGGCAGGAGCCAAAGAGAACAAGAAAGGGGATGAGTGGATGGAAACACTAAGACAACGGCTGCGGTCGATCGACCAAAAAGGCTATAAGGCATATAAAATGATCGAAGGCACGTATCGGTTCCCAACGTTTACACTTGCAATTGACCATGTGCAAGGCGACCCGTTTGCCGAACCGTCGAAAATTCGGGTGATCGTGCCGCGGACGAAGACGGTGTTGACACCGGAGTGGACGAATACGAAACCACGCCGCGTCCGCTGCGAAGATGTGCTGGCGCGCCGCGTCCATCACGAACTGCGGCAATGGCCAGCGCGGGCGCGCGGGTCGGGAAAAAGCGGGCTCGTGTGGATCGACGCACCGGGGCAGAAGGTGCTCGAGCGAACGGCGGTGCAAATCACCGATGAGACGGTCACCATTTGTTTATCGGTTGGTTTGCCGGCCAACGGGCGGCGCATTTTAGCGAGGGAAGCCGAGAGCATCTTTTTTGAACAAATTCCGGCCGTGATCGAGCAGGCGGTATACGGCCTTTGCGAAGAGGAGATTCGCCCGGCGGTTGAGTTGGCCGATCAACAGTACGCCATCCGCCGCTATTTGCATGAGCGCGGATTGGTGGCGTTTGTCGCCAACGGCGCGATCTTGCCGCGGGAAAGCGGGGTGAGCGACAAACCACTGCGGAAAGGTGCGGTGCCGTTTCAAAGCCCGCCGGAGCTTGAGGTGGCGATTCCGGTACCGCATCGCAACGAACCAATCAAAGGCATGGGCATCCGGAAGGGGATTACGCTCATTGTCGGCGGAGGCTACCACGGAAAATCGACGCTGCTTCAGGCGTTAGAGCACGGTGTGTATGACCATATCGCCGGCGATGGCCGGGAGTTTGTGATCACCGACAGCGGGGCGGTGAAAATTCGCGCTGAGGACGGCCGCAGCGTGGCCAATGTTGATATTTCCCCGTTTATCGGCACGCTGCCGTACGGCAAGGAGACGACGCGCTTTTCGACGGAAAACGCGAGCGGCAGCACCTCGCAAGCCGCGAGCATGATCGAAATGATCGAAGCCGGGGCGTCAGCGTTTTTGATCGATGAAGATACGAGCGCCACCAATTTGTTCATGCGCGATGCGCGCATGCAGGCGCTCATCGTAAAAGAGGCTGAGCCGATCACCCCGTATATCGACAAAGCCCGTCAACTGTTTCACGACTACGGCATTTCCACCGTTCTGGTCGTTGGAGGGTTAGGGGATTATTTTGAGATTGCCGATTGTGTAATCAAAATGGAACAGTATGTTCCATTCGATGTGACCAGCGAAGCGAAACAGATCGCGGACAAGATGCCATCGGGGCGGAAAGCGGAAGGCGGAGAGTCGTTTGGCCGCATTCGTGAGCGCATCCCTCTGCCGGCGAGCTTAAACAGCCAAAAAGGAAAGAAGGCGAAAGCAGCAGCGCGCGGGCGTCATGTTATTCAATATGGGCAGACGGACGTGTTGCTTTATGCGCTTGAGCAGCTCGTTGACGACAGCCAGACGAGAGCGATTGCTGCGGCGCTCTTGTATATGGAGCGAAAAGGATGGCTCGATGGCAAGAAGACCGTCCGTCAATTGCTCGATGCCATCGAGGAACGGTGGGACCGACACGGGCTTGGCTCGATTTCTTTCCGAAACGGCCATCCCGGAGAGCTTGCCCGCCCGCGCCGCTTCGAGCTGGCGGCGGCGCTCAATCGGCTGCGGACGCTTCAGTGCAGTCAATAGCGGCACGCGGACCAGAGGAAAGGGCACTTGGTTTCGCCTGCCGGCTACAGTCAATGGAACCAAGCGCATCGATCCCGGTGGATGGTGACAGCGTGTCCGCGCAAGTCAGACACGCTGTCGATTTAGGTCTTTTTGTTTCAATGGAGCGAGAAAACAAGCGTCCCCTGACGCGAGCGAGGGTGATGAGGCCAATCAGCGGGCACCATTCGGCTGAATCCGCTTTCTAACAGCGTTCCTGTGATTTTGTTCTAGCGTCATCCGCCAATTATCGTTATAATTATGTTTATCAGTGCAACGCGGCGGAGGGCGGCGAGAAGGCCGCCGGTTGGCTAGAGGGGGATCGGGGCATGAACAAATCCAAGGGCTGGATCGAATCTGAAATCAGCAAGGCATTAACAAAATGGGAAAAAGATTTTCTCGGCCGCGGTTCAGTGTCCGTCAAAACGGACATTTTGCGCGATATGATTATCGTTTCCTTGCACGGCATCTTGACGCCTGCCGAATACACCCTTTGTGAGTCAAAGGAAGGGATGCTCGCAGTGAAGCGGTCGCGGACGAGTTTGGTTGAATCAGGGGTCGATGACTTAAAAGAGATGATTTTCGAAATCACCGGTGAGCAGGTGAAAAGCTTTCATACCGATTTAAGCACTCGGACAGGCGAGCGGATTATCGTCTTTAAACTGTTCAACGATTTGGAAAAAAAGCTGGCGAAATAAATTTTTAGATGACAGGCCGGCGAAATTGTTGTATAATTGAAACAACTTTTGTATGTTAAGTATAGAATAAATAAAGAGGGCGTGATTGTCGGGAGCCCTTCAAAAAACCTACATCTGCTTAGGTTCGTTGAAGGGAAACCGACTGGCGTCCGTTGCATAATGAACGACGGGAGATCTTCAAACAGTCCATCAGTGATTGGTTGAAGGTAAACCGGCTATGGGCAATCTATAGGCAATGGAACGGCTTTTTTGGGCCGCCTTGCTTGATTGACATAGCCGGTTTTTTCTTTTTCTCTCGAAAAAGAGCAAGCGGATGAGGGAGGAGATGTTCATGGAGCACGAATGGTTCGTATGGGGATGGCTGGCAACCGTGGCGATTGTGTTTGCCAGCGCGATCTTATGGCTGTTCCCGCGTGTGCCGGAGCGGTATGTGCACGTACATGTCTGGCTGTTGCTTCTGCCGGGGGCGGCGGCGCTGTTGGGGTGGATCGGCGCCGGTGCAGTGGAAGTCGGGATATGGCGGTTTGATACAGTGACTTGGCTGACTGGCGTCTATATTTCGCTCCTTAGTTGGGCGATTCAACGGTTTGCGATCCGTTATTTGCATGGTGACCGTGCGTATCGGCTTTATTTTTCGTTGTTGACTTGGACTGCCTTTGCTGCTTCACTCACATGGGCAGGCGGTGACTTGCGCTTGATGGCCATATGCTGGGGACTGCCGTTGATCGGCCTTGTGGCATTAACCGGGTTGAAAAAAGAGTGGGGGCCCGCTCGGTTCGTCGCCCGGCAGATGGCGGCGGTATTCAGCGTCAGTTGGCTGGCTTTTGCCGTCGTCGTTGTTTGGCTCGGAGCGGCGACCGGCGAATGGCGGCTTGCTTCGGCGCTGGGAGCGGAACCTCTTGCACGTCTAGGCCTCTGGGAGAAGGCAGTGATGAACGGGATGCTTATTTTGGCGGCGATCATCCCAGCCGGACAATGGCCGTTTCACCGCTGGCTGATGGAATCAGCAGTGACACCGACACCGGTGTCGGCGGTCATGCATGCTGGGCTCGTCAATGCCGGCGGGCTGTTGCTTTGGCGTTTTTCTCCGCTCTTTAGTGGGACGGAGGCGCATGCGGCGCTGTTTATGATCGCCTTTTTCTCGATTTTGATTGGAACAGGGATCAGCTTAGTGCATGTTGACTATAAGCGCCAGCTTGTCGCGTCAACGATGGCGCAAATGGGCGTCATGCTTGTGCAATGCGCCCTTGGCGCTTACGGGGCGGCAGTTGTGCATTTAGTGCTGCACGGGTTGTTTAAAGCGACGCTTTTTCTGCAGTCCGGTTCGGTCGTCCCGCGAGTGGGTCGGGCGGGATATCGAAAAGCGGGTGGTTCATGGCGGGGCGGCATGGTCGTTGGAGCGCTGCTTGGGACAGCCTTTTGGTTTGCGGCTCCCGGTGAACCGGCTCGCCTGTTAAGTGCGCTCCTGCTTGGCGCTTCGGCAGCAGTCGCCTGGGGACGGATCGCTGACTTTCGCGAAGGCCGTTGGCTTGGCTTCGCTGTTGTCGCCGCCTTGGCGTTCGTTTCAGAAACGGTGCGCCATGAGTTTATGGCGTTCTTCGATGAAGAGAAAGCGCCTGTGTTCGTTCCGACTGCTCCGTTCGAATGGATGGCAGGCCTGTTATTCGCCGCCGCAGCGCTCGCTGCTTCTTGGATTGCGAACGAGCGCACGTCAGCGTTTGCCATTCGTTTGTATATGCGGCTCGTTCACCTTGGAGAACCACGCCTAGCGGCGATGGAGACACATCCGCGTTACCTGGCATCCTATATGAAGGAGGGAATGGCTCATGAATAAAAGCGCGATGTCTCTTGAGCGAACGGTTGGAGTATTAAAGCAAGATCACGTGCAAGGCCGTCCGCTTGCTGACATGGTCAAGGAAGCAGCAAAGGCGATTGCCCCGCTTTGGCCGATTTCGGCATTTATCGCTCGCCATCCTTGGATGGGACTCGAAGAGGAGTTGTTTGCGGATGCAGCCGATCGATGGCAACAAGTTTACGGGATTGACTTGTATCCGCCGATGGCTGTGTTCCATACAGCATTGGCCAAAGGAGAGATCGATCTTGCGTTCGTCGAGCGGCGGCTGCAGCACTGGCTTGACAAACAGTCGCTCCCAGTGCCGCGCCACGAAGCGGAACGGCTTTGCCGCGCCCTCCTTTGGAACGACACGGTGCCGAAAGAAGCGTTTGATCTCCCGGGGCTCGCCCAGTTAGCAGAGGCCATGCAACTTCGTCCGGCGACTGTCCGGCCGATCAGTGCACGGTTGGGCAACACCGCTGAACGGCTTGATCAACAGATGATCAAGTGGTGCAAGCTGTTTTACGATGAAAGCGGGGCGCCATGGGCGCTTCCTCATCGTGAGCGCGGTTTTTATCAGGCATGGCGCCAGCTTGCCATTGAGGACCCCTCGCTTTCGAAAGATGAACGGAAGCGGCTTTCCGATTGGCCGCACGATCAAAAAGAGGCGTTGCGTCAAGCGCTTGAAAAGTTGGGGGTGCAGGACGGAGATGAAGTGGCGTATTTGGAGGCGCATTTGCTGGCGCTGCCTGGCTGGGCTGGCATGGTAGTGTGGCGATCACGTCAAGCAGGCGATGAGGTGGACGGATTGATCGGTTATCTAGCCGTCCGGCTCTCCCTCGAGTGGGTGCTTGCCGCCCCGCATTTGCCGTTACAAGAGGAAGAAAACGGAGATCGGAGCGATGTTCTTCCGTTGTTGGCCGCTTGGTGTCATTGGACCGGAATGGCGCCGGAAGACTGGCGGCGCTTGCGGCTGAATGAACAACAAGCCCGCTTGGCATTTGTGGATCGCTTTTGGCGGATTGACCGACGTCACCTTTGGCTTGAGGCGTGGGAAGATACGGATGAAGCGAAGCTAAAAGAGGCGGTGTCCAAACGTCGTCCCGTAAGCGAACCAGAGCGGGCTGCTGTCCAGCTATTGTTTTGTATTGATGTTCGCTCTGAGCCGTTTCGCCGCCATTTGGAAGCAGCTGGGCCGTTTGAAACATACGGATGCGCGGGATTTTTCGGCTTGCCGATTCAAACGCGTGCGCTTGACAGCGATCACGCCCATCCGTCTTGCCCGGCGATCGTCGCACCCCAACATGAAATTCGCGAAGCGGCGGACCGAGAGGAGGCAAAGCCATATCGCCGCCGGCGCGATGCGCGTCGCTTTGTTGGTGAGACGTTTAAAAAAATCAAGCAGCACGTGTTGGCCGGCTTATTGCTTCCGGAAATGAGCGGACCATGGCTTGGCTTGCATACGTTCGCTCGGAGCGCGGCGCCTGCTTGGGCCGGTCAAGTCATTCGCCGCGCTGAAACAGCGACAGAACAAAAACCAAAAACGATGTTGTCACTCCACCGCCATAGCGAGGACGAAGCGGCTGGACTGCCGATCGGTTTGACAAAAGAGGAGCAAGTCCAGTATGTCAAGCAGCTGCTTGTCAACATCGGCCTGACGTCCTCGTTTGCTCCGCTCGTCGTCGTTTGCGGCCACGAAAGCGAAACAACAAACAACCCATACGCCTCGGCGCTTGATTGCGGGGCGTGCGGCGGCGCCGCAGGAGCGTTTAACGCCCGTGTGTTTGCCGCCTTGGCGAATTTGCCTAGCGTGCGAGCCGAGCTGGCCAAAGAAGGAATTGTCATCCCCGATGAGACGGTGTTTGTCGCTGCGGAACATATCACGACCGTTGATGAACTGCGTTGGTTGGAAGTGCCGCCGTTATCAGAAGCGGCTCAGCGGTCATTGGATCAACTCAAGCGGGTTCTTGACGATGTGAGTCATCAGGCGAACGCTGAACGGATGGCGAAGCTGCCGCACGTTGGCGGGATGCCGCGCGACCCGGCAGCAGAAGCAAAGCGCCGTGCGGTTGACTGGAGCGAAATCCGTCCGGAATGGGGGTTAGCTAGAAATGCTGCCTTTTTCATCGGCCGTCGGTCATTAACGAAGGGGGTTCATTTGGACGGAAGAGTGTTTTTGCATAGCTACGATTGGCGTGAAGATCCGACCGGTGAAGCGTTGGCCGGCATTATTGCCGGACCGGCAACCGTCGGTCAGTGGATCAACTTGCAATATTATGCATCAACTGTCGCGCCGCACTACTACGGAAGCGGCGATAAAACGACCCAGACGGTTACAGGCGGCATTGGCGTCATGCAAGGGAATGGAAGCGACCTGCTGGCCGGCTTGCCGTGGCAGTCGGTGGCGGCATCTGACCGGGAGCTATTCCATTCTCCGCTCCGGCTGCTTGTCATTATTGAAGCGCCGTCCTATTATATCGAGCGGCTGCTCAGTGAACATAGCGAATTTCGGAGAAAAGTCGAGAATGGTTGGCTCCGTCTTGCTTCCATTGATCCACATAGCGGTGCATGGGTGAGATGGGAGAGCGCTCGCGCCTTATCGTTGCGGTCACGCTAAATGTGAATAGGAAAATGATCGCCGCTTGCACGGGTTTTACGCAGCAAGCGGCTTTTTTTTATAAAAATAAAAACGTTTGGCCGCCATCGCGGGTATATAAAGTGAAAACCCTTTTTGGGAGGTGAAGAGATGGAGAAGGAGCTGATCGAGCGAATCCAGCGCGGCGATGAAGGAGCGTTCGCTGAATTGTATCAGCTTTATGCAGAATATGCCCTGCGCGTGGCGGCAGCGGTGATCGGAAGCAGTGCCAATGCAGCAGATGCTGTACAGGAAACGTTTATTCGTGTGTATGACCATATCGGGCGTTTCGATCCTTCTAGGTCGTTTCGGCCATGGTTTTACCGTATTTTGATCAATGAATGCCGGCGATTCATGAAAAAACAGCGGGATGTCATCGTATTAAGCGAGGAGATGAGGGATGCTGACCTTCTAACGTATGAAGAACGGTATGCGTTTGCACAGTATGAAGAGCTGTACAAAGCGATCGGCAGGTTGAAGGAGAAGCAGCGCATTCCTATAGTGCTGAAATATTTGCAAGGATTCACCGATGAGGAAATCGCCGACATTCTCGATTTAAACGTCAATACCGTAAAATCGCGGCTGTTTAAAGCGCGAGGCCAACTAATGAAATGGATGAAAATAGAGGGAGAAAGGGGTGCGACAAATGGATGAGCGGAAATGGGACGAAATGATCCAAACGGCATTGTTGTATGGAACGGATGAGGCAGTAGAGCAGAAAGAAGATGTATGGATGCATATTCGCTCTCGTATGGTGAAGCAACGACGGAAACGTCGGAATATAGGCAAGTGGGTATGGACGATGGTTTCAGCGGCAGCAGCGATGGTGCTGGTGTTTTTGTTCACGGCCCCTGGCCAGGCGGCGATCGATCAAGTGAAGCAATGGTTTGCCCCGAAAAAGGTGATTACGGAGGAAATTGAAGGTCAGAAAGAACACAAAGAAGTGACGTTGAACGAAGGGAAAGCTGGCTATGTCATTTACATCGATGAAAGCATGTACCGGCTCGAAACAAAGAACGGGTACGACCGGATTGTGCCGCTTCATCAAGGGGGCGCCAACATTCCGCCAGTATATATGGAAATTCGTCAAGTAACGGACCGATCTCCAGAGACGGTTGCCGCTGAGCGGGAACGGGAAGTGAAGAAGAAGTATCCGATCATCATTCAAATCGGGAAGGTAAAGGAACCAGTGGCTGGCTATGTCATTCACGGGGAAACCGGGCATCAGTGGAATGACGAAGTCGTCAAATATTATGTCGTTTCAAATGGAAAAGGCGGCGCGTTTATTATTGAGCAACGGTATTTTGTTGAAGCGAGCGAAGGGCATGGCGCCCGGTTTGACCATATGTTGCGACGGTTTCACATTGTCGATCAGCAACAAGGGGAATGAGTTTCGTCTTTTTCTATATAGGTTGTAATCAAAGAATTTCTGATCTCCATGTCCCATCTTGATCACCTGACAAGCTGGCATGGTGACAAGAAGAGCGAACAATGTCATGTAAAACAAAATAGCAGCTTATATAGGCGCCAAAACAAAGGCAGGGAAAACAGCACGGGACAACGAAATACAATAGCAGATAACGGAGTAAACATTAGGCGAAAGGGAAGAGGGAAAGCAAATGAAAACGCAATTTATCGCCGGCCATGCGCGACTGCCAGCCGGAATGGCGGCAAAAAGCCTTTACGATACGTTAACGATTACAGCGGAAATTGATAAAAAATACGGGGTGATCGTTGAGGCGTCATGCACGCTTGCCACTGAACACGGGCGCGACTATGTCGCCCGGCTGCTTCGCGGCCATTCGCTGCGCGACGGCATTGATGAGCTATTAGCTGAGCTTGAGGAGGGATATTTAGGCAAAGCCTATTCTGCTCTTTGTGCGGCGCTGAAAGACTTGTACAAACAATATTGCAAAATGGACGAGTAAGAACAGTAAGCGGCTGTCCCTCATCGGTGGATGGGGACAGCCGCGTTGTTGTGCACGGCGGCGATGGAGCAGTTGCGATTTTGATGTTAATTTAGTCCTCGTCTGGCCGCCATGCCGGCAATGTTTTGCGCAACGGTTTGTCCTCGCGGTAGCCAAGCACATACTCGGCCTGCATGATCGTATGAATTTCGCGCGTACCTTCGTAAATGACCGGTGCTTTTGAGTTGCGCAAGTAGCGCTCGACAGGATATTCGTTCGAGTAGCCATAAGCGCCATGAACCTGAACGGCGTCATCGGCCGCTTGGTTGGCGTAGTCGCAGGCGATCCATTTGGCGAGCGATGTTTCTCGCGTGCAGCGGCGGCCTTCGTTTTTCAAAAATCCGACTTTGTAGACGAGCAGGCGGCTGATTTGCAGGCCGGCTTCCATGCGGGCGATCATTTGCTGAACGAGTTGATGGCGGCCGATTTCTTTGCCGAACGTTTTTCGTTCATGGCAGTATTTGACGCTCGCTTCCAAGCACGCCATGATGAGGCCAACGGCGCCGGCTGCCACGGTAAAGCGGCCGTTGTCAAGCGCGGACATGGCGATTTTGAACCCTTCACCTTCTTCGCCGAGCAAGTTTTCTTTCGGGACGCGGACGTTGTCAAAAAACAGCTCGCCTGTGTTGCCGGAGCGGATGCCAAGCTTTCCTTTAATCGGGCGCGACGAAAAGCCGGGCATGGTTCGTTCGACGATAAAAGCGGAAATGCCGCGATGTTTCTTCGATTTATCCGTGTAGGCAAACACAAGGAAATGGTCGGCGATATCAGCAAGGGAAATCCACGTTTTTTGTCCGGTTAAAATATAGTCGTCGCCATCACGGACAGCAGTCGTTTGAATCGAAGCGACGTCTGAGCCGGCGTTTGGTTCAGTTAGGCCGAATGCACCGATTTTTTCTCCGCGGGCTTGTGGGACGAGGTATTTTTGTTTTTGTTCTTCCGTTCCCCATTGCAGCAGCGTTAAGCTGTTGAGCCCGGTGTGAACTGAGACAGCGGTGCGAAACGCCGTGTCGCCACGCTCGAGCTCTTCGCAGACGATGGCGAGCGAGTTGTAGTCCATCCCCATGCCGCCATATGACTCCGGAATGCAGACGCCCATTAAATTGAGCTCGGCGAGCCGTTTGAAAATGTTGCGGTCGAATGCGCCGCGCTCATCCCATTCTTTGATATACGGCATAATTTCTTTGTCGACAAATTTGCGTACGGTTTGTCGCAACATCTCTTGTTCTGGTGTAAAGTCGAAGTTCATCATTGTTTTGATCCCCCTATGCATTTGTTGGTTAATGAAAGGTGATTGTATATGCCGGCGCTCGCGAGCGCCCAGCCGCTATAAGAAGCAATGCCTCTGCATTGGTCATGGCGATTCACTCTGACCGCTTTGGGGTGGTTGATCGTTTCGCCAACCGGTGTCGACCTCGCCGTTATGCTCGCCGGCGAGCGGCGGCGGCAGCCGGTAAGATACCGGAGTTTCGGATAGCTTAAGCGGACTGGAAACAAGTGGTATAGAGCCGACGGTCGGGTGGTGCATGATGACCGTCATTTCACGAGCTGCCGTTTGTGGATGGCGAAACAGCTCGTCTAGCGTCTGCACAGGACCGCATGGGACGCCTTTCCTAGCAAGGAGGCGCTGCCATTCCGCACGCGTCCGTTGTTTGATCTCTTCGTTCAGCCGTCGGTTGAGTTCATCGCGGTGGGCGACGCGGCCCGGATTCGTTTGAAAGCGCGGGTCGGACCCGATCGAACGGTCGGACAATAGCGAACAAAGCGCCTGAAACTGTCGGTCATTGCCGACGGCGATGACGATCGGTCCGTCGCTCGCTTCGTACGTTGAATACGGGACGATGTTCGGATGTTCATTGCCAAGCGGTTTCGGAACATCGCCGGATAATAAGTAATTGGCGGCGACATTGACTAGCGCGCTGATTGCGCAGTCAAAGAGTGATAGATCGATTTTTTGCCCGCGCCCCGTTTTTTCGCGGGCGAGCAATGCCGCTTCAATAGCGATAGCCGCATATAGACCGGTAAATACGTCGGTAACAGCCACGCCGACTTTGAGCGGCCCGGTGTCAGGGGTGCCGTTGGTGCTCATCCAGCCGCTCATCGCTTGAATGATGTAGTCGTAGCCGGCGAGTGGGGCGAGCGGCCCGGTTTCACCGAATCCGGTGATCGAGCAATAGATGAGACGCGGATTCAAACGAGACAGCGCTTCATAGCCAAGCCCCCATTTGTCCATCGTTCCGGTTTTGAAATTGTGGATGACGACATCAGCCGTTTCCGCCAAGTGGCAGACCGTTTTTCTCCCTTCCTCTGTTTTTAAATCGACAGTCATGCTCCGCTTATTGCGGTTGACAGCCGTATAGTAAGCGCTCATGCCATTCTGAAATGGCGGCCCCCAAAACCGGGTGTCATCCGATCCACCTGGCGCCTCGATTTTGATGACATCAGCCCCTAAATCACCTAAAATCATCGTCGCATACGGACCGGCCAACACGCGCGACAAGTCGAGCACACGCACGCCATCGAGCGCACCTCCCATCGAATTCCTCCTTTCTTTCACATGCAAAAAGCCGGTTCCTTGCAAAAGATGCAAAACAGGAACCGGCTCAAGCGGGCTGAGGGGCATTCCGGCGCGGAGATGCCGTCAGACCGCACAGTTCTTTTTTGGTGACGGGTATATCCAAACGAACGTGTTTCATGGACATTGTTTGATCGGCAACGAACGAGATAAGCAGATGGTGTGGCCGTCTGATCTGCACAAGCGGCCAAGCTGGCAGGAGACAGCTCGCTATAGTTATTATAAAATTTTATTAGATTATTGTAAATAGTCTAAATATAAATTCTCGAAAATATGTGACGACAAATTAGCTGGGAAGGCGGCACAGATGCGTTCACTGCGTTGAGGGCATAGAAGCTCCCCCGCTTTATTTTACAAAAAGGGGGCGATCGACTTGCACGGGCAGCAAGAAAATATCGCTGTCTGAGACCAAAAACGCGCAACATTCGCCTGCATCTATATATAATTGTAAAGAAAGGGGAAACGATGACGCAAAGGAAGTGATGGTGCATGTTCCACATTTTAGTGACAGCAGACGCCAATTATCTTCCTCCGTTGAAAGTGCTCATGCATTCGTTATTTTGCAATAACCGGCGCCCGTTTACGTTTTATTTGCTTTATTCGCGCATTGGTGAAGAGGAGCTTCGGGTACTTGGCGATTTTGTTCGCAAGCAAAGACATGAACTGGTGCCAATTTATGTCGATCCGCAATTGTTTCATGATGCTCCGGTGTTTCGCCACTATACGGCCGAGATGTATTACCGGCTGGCGGCTCATTTGTTTCTGCCTTCGGATGTCGAGCGCGTATTGTACCTTGACCCGGATATTGTCGCCATTAACCCGATCGATGAGTTGTATGAGATGGATTTTGAAGGGAATTGGTTTATCGCCGCCGAGCATACCCATTCAACGAAAGTGGCCAATTTGTTCAACAAACTTCGGTTAAAGACGCCGAATGCCAAAGGCTATTTCAACACAGGCGTAATGATGATGAATATAGCGATGATGCGCCAATTCGTCCAGCTAGAGGAGATTTATCAGTTCATTCGAGATAATCGCTTTAAGCTCGTCCTCCCCGATCAAGATGTGCTGAATGGGCTGTATTGGGACAAAATCAAACCGGTCGACGGCTACCGCTACAATTACGATGCCCGTTACTATGACTTTTTACAGCTGTTGCCGAACCCAAAGCATGATTTATCTTGGATCGAGAAACATACGGTCTTTATTCATTATTGCGGCAAGGAAAAGCCGTGGAAACCTCATTATAAAGGGGAACTCGGGCTGTTTTACAGGCGGTACAGCCAAATGCTCGAGTTGGAAGGTGAAACGATGGTGTAACTGGTTGAGACAATGGGAGTAATCTTCAATTCCAAAGGAACATTTCTGCCTGCAAGCGAGGGCGGAAGGGGAATGGCAGGCAAGCGGCAAATGAATCGCCAAGGAGAAGGGACCGCACGATTGGCCTCCGGCCATGGGGGAATGACCCGCGAAACGTCTGCTTGTCAGCGAAGTGCCCACATCATAGGACAAGGTGTCCCGTTAAGCGGGACACCCTGTTTGGGTTACCGTTTGCGTTCTTGCCGGCGGATGCCCGCCGCTGCAGCGCGCGCTTGCGCTTCGAGGTCTTCATGATCGGCAAATTCTTCGGAATACTCGACGTCAATGCCGTCGGATTTCAGCTGTTTTGGCACCTGCGGCAAAGTCGCCTTGTTTTTGTCGCGTGTCCGTTGTCCGCGAGATCGGCCCATCGTCCATGCCCCCTGTAGAAAAGTGATGAATCGTACGATTCATTCATTAGGATGGCAAGGACAAAGCGGTTGTATAAATAGCAATCGTTTCTAATGGCGTGCTTTTTTGGCTGTATACCCGCCCGCTTGGTCGGCCATTTTAAAATCGCGGGCATAGCTTACTTCTTGGGCGCTTGTCAGCGTATGTTTTCTTTTTTCGCGTTTTCGTTTTTCCGCCATCGCTCGTTCCCTCGCTTTGCATCAATATTCCTTCAGTTCCATTTTGGACGAAATGAGCCATTTTTATGCATAAAAAAGAGGATGTCCGGGTGGACAGCCCCTTTTTGGATGGTCATGCGGCCTTCCGCGCTTACGCTTCTTTTCGTTGTTCCTCTTCAAGCGTGAAGGAGGGATGGCGCATTGTATAAAGCGTATAGTTGTCTTTCGTAATTTCATACAAGTTGTACACGTCCGCCCCGATCTGCTCGAGCAACGCTCGCCGCGTTTCATTGGCTGGGGTCACATATGGCAGTTTTTCCGCTGCCTTGATCGAGCGAACATTGACTTTGCGAATGCGCAAAAATACCGTTTCGATGGAAAGCTCATAAAATAGTTCGTGGAAAAACGCTTCTTTGGCGCGTTGGTTGTAGCCGAGCCCATGGTACGGTTTGCCGAGCCACGTTCCTAAGAAGCCGGCGCCGCCTTCGATATCAAAGAGGCTGATCGTGCCGATTGGATTTCCCCATTCGTCCAAAATCGTGCGCGAAATGAGCTCACCGCGTTCTTCCGCTTCAATGAGTTGTTTCGTCATGAACAAAAACTCTTCGTACGAGCCGGCTTTCTGGCGCACAAAAGGGAAGACGTCCGGATGCACCATCAGCTCGTACAGCGCATGGCAGTCTTGCAGCTCGCGTTTTTTCAGCATGGCCAATCCCTCCTTTGGATACCGAGGGCAGCCACCTAGTGGGAGACCACCCTCGAAATTTTTTTATTAAAACTTCACTAAAAAAATTTCGGGGTGGGAATCGAACCCACTAGAACCAGCGCGAGCGCTGGTGGCGCACCATTTGCCTTCCCCTTATTCCTATCCGTATGCGGTTATGAACAACAACAGTTCTGAAGTCTTCTTTATCATACACGATTAGATGTAAAAAAGGAATTGCTTTTTTGTTAATTTTTTTTGGATATTTTTTGTCAGCCTTGCGGCCAAAACAAATCCGTGAGACAATCTTCTAACGTTGGAAATGCAAAGCGGAACCCAGCTTGCAGCAACTTTTTCGGAATGACGCGTTGTCCTTCTGTAACAAGCATGCTCATTTCGCCGAGGAGAAGGCGAAGCGCCGAGACGGGAACCGGAAGCCAATGCGGACGGCCAAGAAGGCGGGAGACGGTGCGGCCGAACTCGTCCATTTGCACCGGATGGGGCGCGGTGAAGTTGACGGGGCCCGACAGCTCGTCATGTTCGATGATATAGGCAATTGCACGAGTGACGTCCTCAAGATGAATCCATGACAGCCATTGCCGTCCGCTGCCGACCCGGCCGCCGATGAATAAACGGTAGGGCATGACCATCATCGGTAAGGCGCCGCCGTGGCGGGCAAAGACGACGCCAAATCGGGTGTAGACAGTGCGGATGCCGAGCTGTTCGATTGGACGGGCTGCTGCTTCCCAATCTTGGACGGTTTTAGCAAGAAAATCAGCGCCATAATCGGTCGTTTGTTCAGTAAATGTCGCAGAGTCTGAGATGCCGTAAACACCGATGGCGCTGGCGTTGACAAACAGCGCCGGACGTTTGGAAAGTGATTGGATATATTTTACCATTGCTTCGGTAGCCTGAAGGCGGCTGCCAACAATCACAGCTTTTTGTTTCGCTGTCCAGCGTTTTCGATTGAGCGGCTCACCGGCTAAGTTCACGGCCACATCAACGGCGGTCGGTTTTTGGCTATCGTTGAAGGAAAGGTAATGGATGTTACCTGCAGAAGGTTTTGGTGAGCGAGTGAAAATATAAACATCATGCCCTTGTTCGGAAAAATAGCGGGCGAGAGCTTGACCGATGAGTCCGGTTCCGCCATGGATGGCAATATTCACCGTTTTTCCCCCTTTATAAACGACTTTATGGAAGAGAAAGTGGAAAAGGATCAAACACCGGCAACGCGTTCTCTTCCCATTTCGCCATTTATGTCCGAATTTCCTGTCTATGATAAGATAAAGGGAGAGGGGGAACGAAAAATGGGGACGATTGTCGACATTGCCGTGACAAAGGAAAACGATGAGCGGCTTAGGATCGTCATTCACCGCGGCGATGAGCCGCCGCTAAAACTGACGGTCGATCAAGATGTTTTGCTCAAGTTTCGTTTGAAAAAAGGGATGATTATCGATGACGTTCTTCTTCACGATATCATCTATGCGGATGAGGTAAAAAAAGCGTACCAGAAAGCGCTCTGTTTTTTGGCACGCCGGATGCGCTCGGAGCATGAAATGGTTGAACATTTAAGAAAAAAGGGTGTCGCCGACTCGATCATTGAAGAAGTGCTCGGGAAACTTCGCGCCGATCAGTATGTCGATGATGAGGCATTTGCTGTCGCTTACGTGCGAACGCAAAAGAACACATCTGCCAAAGGTCCGCGCCTCATTCGGGCTGAACTTGAGCGGCTTGGCGTGCCCGTGCATGCGATTGAACAAAGTTTAGCCGAATATCCGTTTAATGAGCAAGTTGCGGCAGCTCGCTCGCTTTACGAAAAGACGAAAAAACAACGGCGGGCGGAGTCGGCACGCGCCTTTTTGGAACGAGTAAAGCAGCAGTTGATGCGCAAAGGCTTTTCCCATGAAGTCATCGCTGTCGTCTTAGCGGATGAGGAAGGACGTACCGAGGTGGAAGAGCGGGAGGCGCTGATCATTCAAGCAGAAAAGATTCATCGCCGCTATGCGCATCACCCGCGCCCGCTTTATGAGCAAAAAATGTGCCAAGCTCTTTATCGGAAGGGGTTTTCGCTTGCTTTGATCGACGAATGGCTGCGCAGGCAGGACGATGATGGATGAGCGTCGCGTCCCAAAAGCTGAAAAAGGCGTTGCTTCATCGTTTTAAAAAAGAAAAAGGGAGATGAGCCAACATGCTCAAAGAGGGACAAAAACGGTATAGCGAAATGACAAAAGAAGAACTGCAGCAAGAAATTGCTGTCTTAACGGAAAAAGCGCGCAAGGCGGAGCAGATGGGCATGGTGAACGAATACGCCGTTTATGAGCGGAAAATCGCTATGGCGAGGGCGTATATGATGAATCCAGCCGATTTTCAACCTGGGGAGATCTATGAAATCGAAGGGGCGCCGGGGGAGCATTTTAAAGTGCGCTATATAAAAGGGGTGTTTGCTTGGGGCTGGCGGCTGAAAGGCGACGGAGAGGAGGAAGCGCTGCCGATCTCATTGCTGCGAAAACCCAGCTTTCCGTAAGGAAGGGAGGCGAACTAGAGAAGAACACCGGTTTGACCGGCAAAAGTATGAGAGAGGCTTGACGTTCCACAAACACATCCTCTCCGGTTTTTTGGCAAGCAGCACAGGGAATCGTTTGATGTTCGAGAGAAAAAACCTAGGGGAGTGCCCCTAGGTTTTTTCGGCTACGACTGTTTGCGCGTCTGCCGCTCTAAAATGATGAGGTCGAGCGTTTGCTGCGTTTCGCCGTTTACCTGCGAGTGGGCGTGTTTTGGGTTGGCCCATGGCTGCTGAAACGGATTGGAGTAAAAGTTGTCATAAAACGCCTTGCGCCGATGGTGACCCATGACCGTTCACCTCGCTGCAGAATATGCCGTGGAAACATGGCAGATAGCGCCATGCTCCCATGGTTTTGCTCACGATTAAAAGAAGTCGCTTCGTTCACCCGAGGCGTGCATCCGTTCTTGCGGGTGGGTGTTGGTCGTGCCGTCAGCCCGCTTTGATGCATACTCGGCTTTGGCGCGTGGCTCGCCTTCCAACTTGTTGTTGTTTTGATTCGGGAAGTTGTGCTTCTTATTCCGCATGGCACATTCCCTCCTTCTGGCGTGTCGTGTTGGATGACCAACACGCATTTTTATTATGGGACCACCGGGAGCGTTTATGTGTGCAAATTGTTGGGACAAACATAGGCGCTGGCGGCCATTGTCAGTATGGAGCAAACTCGAGTTTTTTTCGCAGCCTCCCTTCGCTGAAAATCCAACCGGTGTATGAGCTGACAATGCGGAGGTTGCGGTCGAGCTGAACGACGGCGACGAACGGATAATATCCTTTGCTTCGATAGCGCAAGTCGGTAAATCGCACTTCGTAATAGTCATCATACTCGTTCATTTCCCAACGGTATACGGGGGAAAAGGATAGAAAAGCAGCGACATTTTCATCGCGTTTGGCCGCATTTATGACCGGGTGATCGGGAAGCGGCCGTTTTTGGAAACGATCGAGAATGAAAAGGCAGCCATGTTTGACTCGGGCGACATAAAATTCGTCATCTGTCGAAATGGCTAAGTGCCATTCGCGAGGCCGCCATGTCGGCACGGTGATGATCTCGGTCACGCCGTTGATCGAGGCGCGAACAAGCTGTTTTACGTTCGCCTGCTGGCGGAAGCGAAGCGCATAATACGCAGTGATGAGCACATAGACGGCAAAAAACGTATAACCCGGGTGGAGGCCGAGAAATAGTCCGCCAATCCCGAGCAAATGGAGCGCAAAAATGATGGGATCAAATGTATGAATGACACCAAGGGCGATCCATTTTTTCGTGAACGGGCGCAACGCCTGCGTCCCGTAAGCATTAAAAATATCGACAAACACGTGAAAAGCGACGGCGGCGAACGTCCAAAGCCAAACGCGGAGCCAATCCGTATCCGGGTAAACAGCGGCCATCACTCCGACGATCAACAGCGGCCAAAGAAAGACGGCGGGAATCGAGTGGGTCACACCGCGATGGTTGCGAATATATTTGGCGTTATTGCGCAACTTTAAAATCGTATCAGTATCCGGCACCTGCGAGCCGGCAAGCGCGCCGATCAACACGGCGTGGGATAAGAGCGGGTCGTGGGCGATGGCGGGATCAAGCGAAGCAAGGCTGCCGAGCGCCACCCCCATTAAAACGTGTGTGCCTGTATCCAACGTCAAGGCGCCTCCTTTATAGCGTCGTTTGTTAGTATGTCCCGCCTAGAGCCTAGTCAGTAATCATCCTGTTTAATGGCGGAAGGTTGGGAGGCGGGGGCAAATAACGGTATGGCTAGTGTACCACATATGCCGTCTGCCGGCGAGGGACAGAATGACTAAATCGACATTCATTGTTGCTGTGGATATCCGGCGGAAGGGAAAAACGCTTGAGCGGCCGGTTTTAGCTAAGGAAAAAGCGTCCCGCACCCGGCGGGACGCCTCATTCGTTTCTGATCGTGAAATGAACCGCTATCCATATTTTTTAGCGGTTCATTTGTTTGCCGCTATGTCGTCTGCGGCTTCATTGGTTAGCTTTCACTTCCAAGCCGTTGGCCAATCGCCTTAAGTGCGGAAAGGAAAAAGCGGACGGCGCGGTTGATATCCGGGTCGTTAAGCGCCTTAAACAACTCGAACAGCCCGACTTTTTTCGATTGGATCGAGGTCTCTTCGTACGCCTCGATGGCACCAGAGGCGATATGTTCAAGCAGTTTCGCTGCCCGTTCCGGATCAAGGGAGGCGGCGAGGCCAGCCAAAGCGAACACGTGATTGATCATCGTTGTCACCGGCTTTTGATTGAGTTGGCTGACGACGATTTTCGCTACGTCTTCCCGCGCTTTTAATAAAGCGTTGGCCGCCTCAAGCACGCCGCTTTCGTGAAGCTGTTCGATGAATTCGAGCAATTCGTGGACTGCTTCTTCACTGTCACCGACGGCCGTTTTTAGTTTTACCAATGCTTCGGCCCGTTTTTCCTCTTCAGTCACTTGGCGCTTTTGAATGACGGTAATCGGTTTAGCCACCGATGTTCACCTCCTTTTGCGCTTCCGTGAGCGGCACGTAATCGCGACGCCGCCACTTCCGCTCCACCTCGACGCCGTTTTGCGGATGGCGCTTTTGAAAGCGCGGATTTGTGCGCGGCAGCGGCGTCTTGCCGGACCGTTCAATGACTTCCATGCGCACGCGGGCTTGTTTGTAAGCCGGCGTGTTCGTGCGATGGTCGGTTTGCGGGCCGGTCAGCATGTTAATGGCGCTCTCATTGGCTGTGGAGTGCATCGGCAAGAACAGTTCATTGCCTCTGACTCGATCGGTGACGAGCACGCGCACTTTGACGCGGCCGTACGGCGAGATGAGCCGAACGAGCGCCCCATCTTCAATGCCGCGTTCTTTGGCGAGTTCTGGCGACACTTCGACGAACACTTCGGGGAATTTATGCTCGATGCCTTTGGATTTGTAAGTCAAGTTTCCTTCGTGGAAGTGCTCAAGCAATCGACCGTTGTTGACGAGCAAATCATACTCTTCCGGGTATTGCACTGGTTCGACCCAGTCGGCTAGTGCAAAGCGGGCTTTGCCGTCCGGAAAGTTGAACCGCTCTTTATACAAAAGCGGTGTGTCGGCGCCATCATAGCTGCCCCAGCAAAGGCTGTTCCAGCCTTCAAGACGATCGTAATGCGCCTGTGAATAAAGCGGGGCGAGGCTGGCGATTTCGTCCATGATTTCTTTTGGACCGGCATAATTCCAGTCGGCGCCAAGCCGTTTCGCGATTTCTTGAATGATCCACCAATCTGGCTTAGAGTCGCCAAGCGGCTCAAGCGCTTGATAAAACCGTTGGATGCGGCGTTCCGTGTTTGTGAATGTCCCTTCCTTTTCCAAGTTCGGTGTCGCTGGCAAGATCACATCAGCAAATTGCGCCGTTTTTGATAAGAAGATGTCCTGGACGACGACAAAGTCGAGTTTCGCCAATGTCTCTTGCACGTGGTTGGCGTTGCAATCAACAAGCGCCATATCTTCACCGACGATATACATCGCTTTCAGCTTGCCTTGTTCGGCAGCTTCAAGCATTTGAATGTTGTCAAGACCAGGTTTGGCATCGATGCGGACGCCGTACGCTTTTTCGAATTTCGCGCGTGCCGTGTCATCGGTCACGTGTTGGTAGCCTGGCAGCCAGGAAGGAAGCGATCCCATGTCACAAGCGCCTTGGACGTTGTTATGGCCGCGCAATGGGAATGCGCCGGCGCCGGGCCGCCCATAGTTGCCGGTTGCGAGCAACAAGTTGGAAATTGCCGCTGATGTGTCGCTGCCGCCCGTATTTTGCGTTACACCCATCCCCCAGAGAACGCACGTGCCGTCCGCTTCGTGAATCATTTCAGCGATGCGGATGAGATCATCTTTGGCGATGCCGGTTGTTTGTTCGGCATAGTCAAGTGTATATTTTTTCAGTAATTGTGTAAATTCTTCAAAGAAATGGACGCGTTCACGAATAAACGCTTCATCGTGCCAGCCTTGGTCGATAATGTACTTCGTCACCGCCATCAGCCACACTTGGTCGGTGCCTTGTTTCGGGCGGATGAACAAATTGGCTCGCTCAGCCATTTCATTGCGGCGCAAGTCGGCGACGATCAGTTTTTGGCCAAACAGCTTATGCGCCCGTTTGACGCGGGTCGCAATCACCGGATGCCCCTCAGCAGGGTTGGCGCCGATGATGATGACAAGGCCAGCTGAAGCGATGTCATGAATCGTGCCGGAGTCGCCGCCCATGCCAACCGTGCGGAACAGACCGTCCGTCGCCGGCGATTGACAGTAGCGCGAACAGTTGTCGACGTTGTTCGTTTCAAACACTTGCCGCGCCAGCTTTTGCATTAAATAGTTTTCTTCGTTGGAAATTTTCGATGACGAAATCAAGCCAATGGCGTTGCCGCCGTATTGTCGCTTGATGGCGCCAAGCTTTTCGGCGACCAAGTCAAGCGCTTCTTCCCATGTCGATTCAACAAATACGTCGCCTTTACGAATGAGCGGCTTCGTCAAGCGCTCTTCGCTGTTGACAAAATCCCAGCCAAATTTCCCTTTGACACACGTTGAAATGGCGTTGACAGGCGCTTCGGAAACAGGCTGGATTTTTAAAATCTTGCGCCCTTTTGTCCACACTTCAAACGAACAGCCGACGCCGCAGAACGTACAGACGGTTTTCGTCTTTTTGATCCGCTGTTCGCGCATCGCTGCTTCAATTTCAGAAACGGCGAAAATGCTCGTGTAATTCGGCTCGACTTCTTTGACAAAGTCGATCATGGGGTTCAGCACCTCTTGATTCAAGCCGGTCATAAATCCGGCTTCACCGAGCATCGATTTTTCCATTAAGGCGTTGCACGGGCAGACGGTGACGCAGTGTCCACAGCTGACGCACGACGATTCGTTGATCGGCACGCCGCCGTCCCAAACGACGCGCGGCCGTTCCGCTTCCCAATCAATGGAGAGTGTTTCATTCACCTGCAAGTTTTGGCATGCCTCCACACACTGCCCGCAGGCAATGCATTGGTTTGGGTCATACCGGTAGAACGGATGCGACATATCCACCTCGGACGGATCGACTTTCGGGCGGTATGGATATGTTTGATGTTCGATTTGCATCATTTCCGCCGTGTTGTGCAGCTTGCAGTTGCCGTTGTTGTTGTCACACACTGTACAGTACAAAAGGTGATTTTCCAAAAGGCGGTCCATCGCTTCTTTTTGCGCTGCTTTCGCCCGTTGTGAGCTGAGCTCGACGACCATGCCGTCCTCCACCGGCGTCGAGCAGGCGCGAAGAAGCGTTCCATTCACTTCAGCGATGCACGTATCGCACGTTTGAATGGCGCCAAGCTCCGGCGTGTAACAAACTTGCGGATGCGAGAGGCCGTGCTCGTTAACGGTTTCTAAAATCGTCATCCCTCGCTTGGCGTGGTACGGGCGTCCGTTGATGGTGACTGTCACCATTGGTGTTTCCATCATCGCTCCTCCTTTGCAAAATAAAAACTCCACCAGCGATGAGAATGGTGCTTCATCGTGGTGGAGTAGTTCTTTAGCATGATGATACTAAACAACCAATCCAATGTTTGCTAGAGTCGTAGAAAAATAACAAGGAACTCCTTATTATTTTTCCACTATGTATACATTTGCTATAGTTTATTATAGTATGGCGAAATGAAGAACACAACGGATTGGTGGGAGTTTTTCAACTGTTGGCCAAAGGAGGGGCGAGGATGTCCAAAAAAGAAGCCGCTTTCAATGATATTGTGCGCAAAGTGCGTAAACAGTTGTTTGGTAAAGGACCAGAGCGGATCAAAACGTATTTTGTCGACAATTTGGCGATTACGATTTTGCATGGCAATTTAACACCAACGGAAAAATTTATCGCCCGGACGCCGGAAGGAAAGGAAATGGTGCATGCGGCGAGAACGAAAATGATTCAAGACGTATACGCCCAGCATGTGCCAGACGGCATGGAAGCGCTCGTCGGTTCGAAGCTGCTCTATTTGTTCAGCGACATTAAAGTGGAAGAAGATATGGCTGTGTCTGTTTTCGTTTTTGAAAAACCGATTGAATTGTGACGATTTTGTGAACGAATCTGGTTGTATTTCGCGGCCATTCATGGTATGCTTATGAATGTTAGCAACATGAAAATAGGAGAAGCCTTGTCGGTTAAACGGTTTTTTCGCTTGACAGACAGGTTTTGGACATGGATGTGCGTTGGTTTCGCTGCAGAAGTGCTGGGCGCAAACTACCGCCGCTTTTCACAGACAGGAGCGTTTGTCTTCTGTCGGAAAGGCGGCGGTTTTATTTTTAACTAGGGAGGAGGAGGCCTGTTGGACGGGTTTGCGGCAAAAAGACGACATATTGCCAAATACCGCAATGGGCAGCTAGTCGAGGAAGAGGATGAGATCGCCTTTGAGTTTCCGCTGACAGTTGTGGTCAATGGCGAAGAGTTTGCGACAATTGTCTGTACGCCAGAGCATATCGATGAACTTGTCACCGGTTTTTTAGCGTCAGAGGGAGTGATTCGGGTAAACGATGACATTAAGGCGATGACGATCGATGGGGAACGGGGCTTCGCGTATGTGGAGCTCGTCTCGGGAGACCTGCCGGCGAAACAGTTTTATTCCAAGCGGTTCATTGGCTCTTGTTGTGGGAAAAGCCGGCAATTTTATTTTTACAATGATGTGAAAACCGCCAAAACGATTGTCGGTGGCATTACCGTTAAAGCGGCGGACTGCCTACGTTTAATGAAAGCGCTGCACGAGCAATCGACAGACTTTGCGGCAACCGGCGGCCTTCACAACGCTGCGCTAGCCATGCCGGATAGAATTGTCGTCATCCGCTCTGACATTGGCCGCCATAATGCGCTTGATAAACTGTATGGTTATAGTTTGCGCGAACGGCTCACGATGAAAGACAAACTGATTGTATTCAGTGGCCGCGTCTCGTCGGAAGTGCTCTTAAAAGCGGCGAAAATGGGCGTGAGCGTCTTGCTCTCGAAGTCGGCGCCGACGACGCTCGCTTTGGATCTCGCCGACGAGCTCGGCATCACTGTGGTCGGCTTTTTGCGCGGACAAGCGTTTAACGTGTATACGCATGAGAGTCGGATTATTAGTGGATGAAAGGGGAGAAGAGGCTGTGAAAAACCGTTGGCTCATTGCGTTATCGGCTGTCGGCATTCATCTTTCAATTGGATCTGTTTATGCCTGGAGCAATTTTACCAATCCATTAAAGCAATTGTTTGGATGGTCGGATCAGGAAGTGGCGCTCACGTTCAGCATTGCCATTTTATTTTTAGGATTATCGGCTGCGTTCCTCGGCCATTTTGTGGAAAAGCATGGACCGCGGAAATCTGGGCTATTGGCTGCTATTTTCTTTGGTCTCGGAGTGACTGGTTCTGGATTGGCTGTTGCTCTTGGTTCCAAGTATCTTCTATATCTGTTTTATGGCGTTTTAGGTGGGATCGGGCTGGGTGTCGGGTATATCGCGCCTGTGTCAACACTTGTCAAATGGTTCCCGGATCGCCGTGGCTTGGCTACAGGGCTGGCGATTATGGGATTCGGGTTTGCCGCCGCTGTTGCGAGTCCCGTCATGAACAGCTTAATTGCATCCGTGGGCGTCCAGAATACATTTTTTATCTTGGGTATGACATACTTCGTTATTATGGTATTATCCTCACTGTACCTAGAAAAACCGCCGGAAGGATGGTTGCCGGAAGGATTTCAGGAAAAAGTGAAGGCCGGAAAAGCCAAACCTTCGCTTGATTTGGCGCAGCTTATGGCCAATGAGGCGATCAAAACGAGACGGTTTTGGTATTTATGGTTGATGTTGTTTATCAATGTGACATGCGGGATTGCCGTTTTGGCGGTGGCGAAACCGCTGGCAGTGGAAAGCATCGGTATCAGCCAAACAGCCGCGGCGGCATTAGTTGGCGCCATCGGAGTGTTTAACGGGTTAGGACGCATCGGCTGGGCCTCGGCTTCTGATTATATTGGCCGTCCAAATACGTATACGGCGTTTTTCGTTTTGCAAATCTTGATTTTCTTCTTGTTGCCGAACGTGTCCATCCAATGGCTGTTTGTTGTGATGCTGACGATTGTGTATACGTGCTACGGCGGCGGATTCGCCTGTATCCCGGCGTATATTGGCGATTTGTTTGGAACAAAGCAGCTCGGGGCCATCCATGGTTATATTTTGACCGCTTGGGCCGCGGCTGGCCTCGTCGGACCGATGTTTGCTGCATATATTAAAGACACGACTGGTTCTTATGAAGGAAGTCTGGCCTTTTTTGGCGGATTGTTTGTCATCGCTTTCATCATCTCGCTGCTCGTGCGCATCGATATTCGCCGATTGCGCGCCCAACATGAACAAATCGCCTATGTTTCGGCGGCTAAGGAAAGTTGAGAACGATGTCCTCCCGTTTTCCCTCGGCGTGCGGCAAGCCGCGCCGGGGGTTTTTTGATATAATGAAATGGATATTGATTATACACATCATGGGGGAAACGTGGAATGACAAGAGAAACAGAGCGATTCCCAGCCCGCGAGTTCCAGCGCGATTTGCTTGACTGGTTCGCCCGTGAGCGCCGCGACCTGCCGTGGCGGAAAGACCGCGATCCGTATAAAGTGTGGGTATCGGAAGTCATGTTGCAGCAGACGCGCGTTGACACGGTCGTTCCGTATTTTGAACAGTTTATCGATCGTTTTCCAACGTTGGAGGCGCTCGCTGATGCCGATGAGGACGAAGTGCTGAAGGCGTGGGAAGGACTCGGCTATTACTCGCGCGTGCGCAATCTGCATGCGGCGGTGAGAGAAGTAAAAGAGCGCTATGGCGGGAAAGTGCCGGATCGCCCGGATGAGTTTGCCAAGCTTAAAGGGGTTGGACCGTATACGGTCGGGGCGGTGTTGAGCCTCGCCTATGGCGTCCCGGAGCCGGCGGTTGACGGCAACGTCATGCGTGTCTTGTCACGTCTGTTTCTCGTGACAGACGATATTGCCAAACCGTCGACGAGAAAACGATTTGAACAAATCGTCCGCGAAATCATGGCGTACGAAAATCCGGGAGCGTTTAACGAGGCGTTGATTGAGCTTGGCGCCCTTGTTTGTACGCCGCGCCGCCCATCGTGCCTTCTTTGCCCGGTGCAATCCTATTGTCGGGCATTCGCAGAGGGGGTGCCGGAGGAACTGCCGGTGAAAATGAACAAAACAGCGGTGAAACAAGTGCGGCTTGCGGTCGCTGTGCTTATTGATCAAGAAGGACGCATTCTTATTCGTAAGCGCAGTCATACCGGTTTACTTGCGAACTTATGGGAATTTCCGAGCTGTGAAATGAACGACGAAGGCGAAAAAGAGCAATTAGAGAAGGTGTTTTGGAACGAGCAAGGCCTCAAGGTCAAACTTGGAGAGCCGATGGCCTCGTTCGACCATGCTTTTTCCCATTTGGTTTGGAAGTTGACAGTGTTTGATGGGCGGTTGTTTGACGGCGAGCAGCTGGAGGAACCCTATCGATTAGTGTCAGCGAGGGAGCTAGAGGCATACGCATTCCCTGTGTCGCATCAGCGCATTTGGCGCGAATATCATGAGCGCACAGGCGAAGCGCGCCGCCTGCGTTAATCGGGAACCGGCATCGTGCCGTGTGTATACGTTGCTTCACGATGCCCAAGGCCGCCGCGCGCTTCGATTTCTTCAATAATTTCGCGGTGGATCGTTTGCCCTTCGACGTTTAAATACGGAGCAATTTGCTGGAACGAATGGTGAAAGTAAGCGAGTTCATCATCGGTCCATTTCGTTTTTGGAATCATCGACAGCTCAGTCATATCGCGGCCGACATACATAGGCTGCGCCTCCTTTGTTTGCGGAATTCGGCTATATTATGTGTAAAGGAGCGGAAAAACATGAATGAAAAAGTAGCGGTCGTTACGGGAAGCAGCCGCGGCATCGGCAAAGAGATCGCTTTGCGGCTGGCTCAGGAAGGATACGATATTGTCGTCAACTATGCCCGCAGCAAAACAGCTGCCGAAGAAACGGCGCGCGAAATTGAAGCACTTGGCAGAAGAGCGCTTGTCGTCAAAGCGAACGTTGGCGATGTCGAGAAAATTCGCGCCATGTTCGCCCAAATCGATGAGGCGTTCGGGCGGGTTGACGTGCTTGTGAACAATGCTGCCTCCGGCGTGCTGCGCCCGGCGATGGAACTCGAAGAAACGCATTGGAACTGGACGATGAATATCAACAGCAAGGCGCTTTTATTTTGCGCCCAAGAGGCAGCGAAAAGGATGGAAAAAGTCGGCGGCGGAAAAATCGTCAGCATCAGCTCGCTTGGTTCGATCCGTTATTTGGAAAACTACACGGCTGTTGGCGTTTCGAAGGCGGCGCTTGAAGCGCTGACCCGCTACTTGGCGGTCGAGCTGGCGCTGAAAAACATCGCTGTCAACGCCGTTTCCGGTGGAGCGGTCGATACGGAAGCGTTGAAACATTTTCCGAACCGCGATGAACTGCTTGCTGATGCGGCGGCCAACACTCCGGCCGGGCGCCCGGTAAAGCCGGAAGATATCGTTAATGCCGTCTTGTTTTTGTTGTCGGATGCCGCTGAAATGATTCGTGGACAGACGATCATTGTGGATGGTGGAAGATCCTTACTTTTATAATGCCGGCGGATAGATCGGCCGACTCCAGGGCATAGTAAGGTACGTGGAGGTGAGAACAATGGCCAAACAACCAAACAAAACATTCGCTGGCACAAACATTCAAGAAGTAAGACAAAAAAATGCGCAGTCGGCTCAAGCTGCTCAAGCTGGCCAATTCGGCACGGAGTTCGCAGCTGAGACGAATGTGCAACATGTCAAACAACAAAACGCTCAAGCAGAAGCGCGCAAAGCGCAAAACGTTAATCAGTAACCAGGCATGATGAATGGCCGCGCCACCGACTGCTCATGGCAGCGAACACTGCCAAAGAGTGCGGGCAGCAGGCCGGATCGGGAAGGCAAAAAGAGGGTGTCCCCAAAAGGATCGGGACACCCTCTTTCACTACATATACAAATTTTCTGTTTGCATCTCACTATATATTGCACTTTCCTTGAAGACAGACGACCTTTAGAGTCCACCTTTTTTGTCGACAAAAGTTACCATCGCTCTACATGATTAGTGAAAGGATTTGAAAAGCTTGGCCGCGAAATGAATAAAGAAGACTGTACAGCAAAGGGGAAGGGAGAATCGAACAAGCATGGGACAGGTTCGGGTGGATGATAGGGAAGAAGCGTTGTTTTTATGGCATGAAATGGAGCGCTGTCAGGAGATTGCCCGCCAGTTGGAGGAGCTTGAATACGAAGCGCCGACCCCTGCGCTTCGTGAAGAAGTGCGGCAAAAAAAGCGGCAAGTCGAAGCCATCCGTCGCGTGCTTGAAAGCCAAATGTCATCCGGCGCTTGAGGAAGGACGAAGGCCGCGTCCGCTGGTGCTGCAACGCTGAGCCGCTTTTGCCTCGGCAAGGCGGCTCGCTTTTCTTTTCATTTGCGAAACAAACAAGATATAATAAAAATGAAGAAGCTCCCATCGGAAAGTAGGGAAGAATGATGCCAACATTGTACCCACGGGAAGGGAAAATCATTCAAATTCATAGCTACAAACATAATGGGACGATCCATCGCATTTGGCAGGAAACGGTCGTATTGAAAGGAACACCGGCGTACGTAATCGGCGGCAACGACAAGACGCTTGTCATGGAAGCAGACGGCCGGACGTGGGTGACGCGCGAGCCGGCGATTTGTTTTTTCCATGCCAAGCATTGGTTCAACATTATCGCCATGATCCGTGGGGACGGGGTATATTATTATTGCAATGTAAGCTCGCCGTTTGTCTGGGATGATGAAGCGCTGAAATATATTGATTACGATTTAGATATTAAAGTGTTCCCTGATATGACGTACGTGCTTCTTGATGAAGACGAATATGAGCGGCATCGCCGCGAGATGAGCTACCCGGATGTGATCGACCGCATTTTAAGAAACAATGTCCAAAAGCTCATCGGCTGGATTCAAGAGCGGAAAGGACCGTTTGCGCCAGAATTTATTGACAAATGGTACGGAACGTTTCAGGCGTACCAAAAATAGCGGCATGAGAAAAGCCTGTTCGGCACCGCTGGCAGGTTTTTTCTACGTTTTTAGGGGGGATCGCATGGACAGCATCCGTCGTTACTGGCAGTTCGTTCGTCCGTACCGTTGGCATATCGTTGCAACAATGGTCGTTGGCATCATCAAATTTTCTATTCCATTGCTTATTCCATTGCTGTTGAAATTCGTCGTTGACGACGTGATCGCCAATCATACGCTTTCGCTCAAAGAGAAAATGGCACGTCTTTGGCAGGCGCTCACTTTGATGCTGGTCGTCTTTCTCGTCATTCGGCCGTTTGTGGAATATTACCGGCAATATTTCGCGCAATGGACAGCGAGCAAAGTGCTGTATGATATTCGCCAGCAACTGTTTCACCATATGCAAAAATTAAGTTTTTCGTATTACGCGAACCACCGAACGGGCGAGGTGATCTCTCGCGTCATTAGCGACGTTGAGCAGACAAAAGAGTTTATCATCACGGGATTGATGAATTTATGGATTGATATGGCAACGATTTTGATTGCCTTGATAATTATGGTGAACATGGATGTCAAGATGACGCTTATTTCCGTCAGCACGCTGCCGCTTTACGCATTTGCGATCAAATACTTTTTTGGCCGCCTGCGCCAGCGCACTCGTCAGCGTTCGCAGGCGCTCGCTGAATTGCAGGCATATTTGCACGAGCGTGTGCAAGGGATGCCGGTTGTGAAAAGTTTTGCTATCGAAGACGAGGAACAGCGCCGTTTTTCAAAGCAAAACGACCACTTTTTAACGAAGGCGCTCATCCATACAAGTTGGAACGCCAAATCGTTTGCGGCGGTCAATACGATTACCGATATCGCACCGATCGTTGTCATCATCTACGCAGGGTATGAAGTGATCACCGGGCAGATGACTGTCGGCACGATGGTGGCGTTTGTCGGTTATATCGACCGGCTGTATATGCCGCTTCGCCGCCTTGTTAACGCCTCGACAACGTTGACGCAATCGTTTGCCTCGATGGATCGAGTGTTTGAGTTTTTGGATGAGCGGTATGATATTGCTGATGCGCCGCAGGCGATCGAGTGCCGCGGTGTGAAGGGCGATATCGTCTTTGACCGCGTTACGTTCACTTATCGTGACGGCGGACCTCCGGTGCTTCGCGATGTGTCGTTTTCCGCCAAAGCGGGGGAAACGGTCGCTTTAGTCGGTCCGAGCGGCGGCGGCAAATCAACGCTTATTAGTTTAATCCCCCGTTTTTATGATGTGACCGGTGGCCGGATTTTGCTTGATGGCGTCGACATTCGCTCCTTTCGCGTCCGCAGCTTGCGCGATCAGATCGGCCTTGTGCTTCAAGACAACTTTTTGTTCAGTGATTCCGTGAAAGAGAATATTTTGCTCGGCAAACCGGATGCGACGGACGAGGAAGTGATCGCTGCGGCGAAAGCAGCGAATGCCCACGAGTTTATAATGAGTTTGCCCGACGGCTATGACACCAAAGTCGGCGAACGTGGCCTCAAGCTCTCCGGCGGGCAAAAGCAGCGAATCGCCATCGCCCGCGTGTTTTTGAAAAACCCACCACTTTTCATTTTTGACGAGGCGACATCGGCGCTCGATTTGGAAAATGAGCAATACATCCAAGAAGCGCTTGACCGTTTGGCGAAAAATCGCACGACATTTGTCGTCGCCCATCGTTTGTCGACGATCACCCATGCCGATCGCATTTTGTTCATCGAAAACGGACAAATTGTCGAAAGCGGCACGCATGAGGAGCTAATGGCGAAGCGAGGGAGTTATTACCAGTTGTTTATGGTTCAACATTTATGATAGTAAACAAAAATATTAATGTTATTGAAGAAATATGAAAAAGGCGACTTTACCTTGCGTAAGGTCGCTTTTATATTGTTTTATGTTTTTTAATAATTTTAATTTTTTATAATATTATATTGTCTTATAGAATAATGCATGGCATAATTTTGTTCAGGGAGAAGAGGTTTCACAAAATGGATCACTAAGGGAGGTGAGGGTGATGGCAGAAAGGAATTTGCTGGAAGTCCAGGGGCTTCGGACATCTTTTTTTACCGATGATGGAGAAGTTCCCGCTGTCGATGGTGTTGATTTTTTTGTTCGGGAGGGTGAAGTGCTCGGCATCGTCGGGGAGTCTGGATGCGGAAAAAGCGTCACATCGCTTTCGATTATGAAATTATTGCCCAAAGGAATCGGCAAGGTGGTTGGCGGCGAAATTTGGTTTAAAGGGGAGAACTTAGTCGAAGTCTCAGAGAGAAGGATGAAGCAAATTCGCGGAAATGAGATCGCCATGATTTTTCAAGAGCCCATGACCTCGTTAAACCCTTTATTCACAATCGGGAATCAATTAGTAGAAGCGATTCGTCTTCATACAAAAATAGAGAAAAAAGAAGCGAGAGCACGGGCAGTGGAAATGCTCAAGCTTGTCGGATTGCCACGCGCTGAGCAAATGCTGGACGAATATCCGCATCAGTTGTCAGGCGGGATGCGTCAACGAGTGATGATTGCTATGGCAATGGCGTGCCAGCCGTCGCTTTTGATCGCCGATGAGCCGACGACGGCGCTTGATGTAACGATTCAAGCGCAAATTTTAACATTGATGAAAGAGTTAAACCAAACGTTTGGCACGGCGATTATGATGATTACTCATGATTTAGGTGTTGTTGCTGAGATATGTGATCGCGTGATCGTGATGTACGCCGGCCAAATTGTTGAAGAAGGAAGCGTTCACTCGATTTTTCGGCGGCCTCAGCATCCGTACACCGTCGGTTTGATCCGCTCGATTCCTGATATTCGGGGCAAAAAAGGGCGTCTGCACTCCATTCCCGGCCAAGTGCCGAAGCCGGGAGCTGTTCGCTGTGGCTGCCGGTTTGCCGAGCGGTGTGAGTATGCGTTTGAACGCTGCCGTCAAGAGAATCCACAGCTGTATGAAGCTGGTGAACAAGGACACCGCGCCCGTTGCTTTTTAGCGTTAGGGAAGGGGGGAGGAGTCAATGAGCGAGCCGTTGCTCGAAGCGAAAGGGCTTAAAAAATATTTTCCGATTACCGGAGGCATTTTTGGCAAACAAATCGGGACGGTGAAAGCGGTCGATGATGTGACGTTCACCGTATATCGTGGTGAGACGCTTGGAATTGTCGGCGAGTCCGGTTGCGGCAAGTCGACGACAGGCCGAATGCTGCTGCGGCTTATTGAACCGACGGATGGCTCGATCACCTTTGAAGGACATGAGGTGACGGCTTTATCAAAAGCAGAGCTGCGCCGGTTGCGGCGCGATATGCAAATGATTTTTCAAGACCCGTTTGCCTCCCTCAATCCGCGCCATACGGTGGAAAAAATTTTAGAGGAACCGTTGATCGTTCATGGCATTGGATCGAAAGAAGAACGGAAGCAGCGGGTGCGCGAGATGCTTGAAGTCGTCGGACTCGGTTCCTATCATGCGAAACGTTACCCACACCAATTCAGCGGCGGCCAGCGCCAGCGCATCGGCATCGCGCGGGCGTTGATGACCAATCCGAAGCTGATCATTGCTGACGAACCAGTCTCAGCGCTCGATGTCTCGATTCAAGCGCAAGTGCTTAATTTGCTTGAAGATTTGCAACAGCAGTTTGGTCTTACATATATTTTCATTGCTCATGATCTAGGAGTGGTGCGGCATATTAGTGACCGAGTCGGCGTCATGTATCTAGGGCGCATGGTCGAACTGGCGGACAGCGAGTCGCTATATGAAGCGCCGAAACATCCGTATACGAAAGCGCTTTTGTCTGTGGTGCCAATTCCCGATCCTGACCATAAGGTGGAACGTCAGCTGCTCTCCGGTGATTTGCCGAGCCCGGCCAATCCGCCGCAAGGGTGCGCGTTTCATACCCGCTGCTCGGCCTGTATGGACGTTTGCCGTACTCAACGTCCAGAACTAAAAGAAGTAGCGAATGGGCATTACGTCGCCTGCCATTTATATGAATAAACAGGCAGGGGATGTGATGATAGACAAATCCAATGAGGGGGAGAAATGATGAGAAGAAACAAATGGTTTGCTTGGCTGGCCATGTTGCTCGCTGTCGTCCTTGTCTTTGCCGGTTGCGGCAAGTCAAAGGAAAGCGCGGGAGGAGGAAGCGACAAACCGCCGACCCAAGACACGCTTGTCTATGGCCGCGGCGGCGATTCGGTGTCGCTTGACCCGGCGACCGTGACGGATGGCGAATCGCTCAAAGTCACGAAAAACATTTTTGATACACTGCTTGACTACAACGACAACGACACGTCCGTTAAACCTGCATTGGCGACGGAGTGGACGATTTCCGAGGATGGTCTGACGTACACCTTCAAGCTGCGGCAAGATGTAAAGTTTCATGATGGCACTGATTTTAATGCCGAAGCAGTTGTATTCAACTTCGAACGCTGGGCAAACGGCAATGCCGATACGTTCCCGTACTACGGATCGATGTTTGGCGGCTATAAGAATGATGAGGGCCATGTCATTAAAGAGGTAAAAGCGCTTGATGACTATACAGTACAGTTTGTACTGAAGCGTCCGCAAGCCCCATTTTTGAAAAATATCGCCATGACGCCGTTTGCCATCGCCAGCCCGGAAGCTGTGAAAAAATATGGTGACAAATTCGGCGAACATCCAGTTGGCACCGGACCGTTTGTCTTTAAAGAGTGGAAACGGAATGAACGGATCGTGCTCGAAAAAAATGAGAATTATTGGGAAAATGGCTATCCGAAGTTGAACCAACTCATCTTTGTATCCATTCCAGACAACTCGGCGCGCCTCAACGCGCTCTTAAAAGGTGAAATCGATATCATGGAAGATTTGAATCCGACAGACTTAAAACAAGTGGAAGGAAACAAAGAGTTTCAAATTTTCAAGCGTCCATCGATGAACGTCGCCTATGTCGGGCTGACGGCGACGAGAGGGCCGCTGAAAAACAAGTTGGTTCGCCAAGCGTTGAACTACGCGGTGGACAAACAGGCCATTATCGATGCGTTTTACGCCGGACAAGCCGAACCGGCGAAAAACCCGATGCCGCCGAGCATTCCGGGTTATAATGATGCCATTCAAGACTACCCGTTTGACCTAGAAAAGGCCAAACAATTGCTTGCGGAGGCTGGCTATCCGAACGGCTTTGAAATCGAACTATGGGCGATGCCGGTGCCGCGTCCGTATATGCCGGATGGGCAAAAAATCGCGGAAGCCATTCAAGCGAATTTTGCCAAAATCGGTGTGAAAGCGAAAATTGTGACATATGAATGGGCGACGTATTTAGATAAGGTCGCCAAAGGGGAAGCGGATGTCTTCTTGCTCGGTTGGACGGGCGACAACGGCGATGCAGATAACTTCTTATATGCGCTCCTTGACAAAGACAGCATTGGCAGCAACAACTACACGTATTTTTCGAATGATGAGCTTCATAACATTTTAGTCGAGGCGCAAACAGTCAGCGATGAAAATCAACGGAATGAGCTGTATAAACGGGCGCAGGAAATTATTAAAGAAGAAGCGCCATGGATCCCGCTCGTTCACTCGACCCCGCTGTTGGCTGGCAAGGCAAATATTCAAGGGTTTCATCCGCATCCGACCGGCTCAGACAAATTTACAAAAGTGGAATTTCAATAATTGATTGGAAGAGGGGGAAGGGGTGCGGCTTCCCCTCTTTGTTTACCCTTGTTAAGGGAGGAGGATTAGAGTGCTGTCTTATACAGTAAGAAGGGTGCTAATGATCATTCCCGTGTTATTAGGCATGTCGCTTGTCGTTTTTTTTATGATCCGGGCGATTCCTGGCAACCCCGCACAAGTTATTTTAGGGCAAAAGGCGACGAAGGAAGCGGTGGCTGCCTTGACGCATAAGCTTGGGTTGGACGAACCGTGGTATGTTCAATATGTCAAATATATTGGTGGGTTGCTCCGTGGCGACTTAGGTGAGTCTATTCGCACCGGAGCTCCCATCGCTAAGGAAATTTGGCCGTATTTGGCAGCAACGCTTGAGCTATCGCTGGCAGCGATGTTGATTGCCATTGTAGTCGGCGTCAATGCCGGCATTATCAGCGCGTGGTTTCAAAATTCATGGTTTGATTATATTGCGATGGTGCTGGCGCTTCTTGGCGTTTCGATGCCCATTTTTTGGCTTGGGTTGATGGAGCAGTGGTTGTTTTCGATTCAGCTTGACTGGCTGCCGACGTCAGGACGGGAGGATGTGCGCAACCCCATCGAGGCAATCACCCACCTCTATTTGATCGATACGTTGCTCAGTGGAAATACAGAGCAGTTTTGGCAAGTCGTCCAACATCTCGTGTTGCCAAGTGTGGCCTTGGCGACAATCCCGATGGCGATTATCGCCCGCATGACACGTTCCAGCATGTTGGAAGTGATGAAATCTGATTATATCCGCACCGCAAGAGCGAAAGGCTTAAGCATGTTTTGGGTTGTGTACAAACATTCGTTAAAAAACGCCATTATTCCTGTATTGACCGTCATTGGTTTGCAAACCGGGCTATTGCTTGGCGGAGCGATTTTGACGGAAACGATTTTCAGCTGGCCCGGCATTGGTCGTTATATTTACGATGCCATCGGCTACCGGGATTACCCAGTGATTCAATCGGGAATTTTAATTATCGCCGTCATCTTTATTTTCATCAACTTAATCGTCGACTTGCTTTACGCGGCGATTGATCCGCGCATAAAGTACAATTAAAGAAGGGAGAGGGGCGTATGGCCGAATTGGTGCGCACGCCGGCAACGCCGCCAACAGCAATCGAGGGAGAGAAAAACGTTTCGTTGTGGGGAGAAGCTTGGCAGCGGTTTCGAAAAAATAAAATCGCTCTTGTTGGGGCGGGGATCGTCTTATTTTTTATTATGATTGCCATCTTGGCGCCTTGGCTGGCGCCGTATGACTATAAAGAACAGCAGTTGGCTGAGCGGCTGCAGCCGCCTTCGAGCCAACACTGGTTTGGAACGGATGACTTTGGCCGCGATATTTTATCACGCATTATTTACGGGGCGCGCATTTCGTTATGGGTCGGTTTTTTCTCCGTGCTTGGATCGGTCGTTGTTGGGTCGCTGCTCGGGATTGTTGCCGGCTATTACGGCCGTTGGGTCGATGGCATCATTTCGCGTTTGTTTGATATTATGTTGGCGTTTCCTAGCATCTTGTTAGCAATCGGCATCGTCGCGGTGCTCGGCCCATCTTTGCAAAACGCTCTCATCGCCATTGCAATCATCAATGTGCCGAACTTCGGCCGCTTAATCCGTTCTCGTGTGCTAACCATTAAGCAGGAGGAATATATTATGGCGGCGAAAGCGATCGGCATGAGCGATTGGCGCATTTTATTTCACCATATTTTGCCCAATAGTTTGGCTCCGATTATTGTTCAGGGAACATTGGCGATTGCCACTGCCATTATTGAAGCAGCCGCCCTTGGTTTTTTAGGATTAGGAGCACAGCCGCCAAACCCGGAGTGGGGGAAAATGTTATCCGATGCGAAAGATTTTTTGACACAAGCACCGTGGACGATGGTTTTTCCGGGACTGGCCATTATGTTGACTGTGCTTGGTTTTAATTTAATGGGCGACGGACTGCGTGATGCGCTTGACCCACGGATGAAAAGCTAAAACAGGCGGTCCGCTAGGCGCGGCCGCCTGTTGACTTTTCGAGCTGTTTCGTCAGTTCTTCATCGTAATGGTAATGGTGAAAGCTATCCATTAATTTATCTAGGTGCTCAAGGCGGTCTCCGTAATCGATGATGGCTCCGATCAAGGAGAACAACTGGTACTCAATGGGCGGCTGTCCCCCGAAGTCAAAGGCCGCCGCAAGCCGTTCACGCTGGAGATGCATTTCCTCAGCTCTCTTGTTATGAGGGAGCGGTTTGGCTTTATGGATAAATTTCAGCAATAGCTGCTCATGATAGTCAAGCAAGTGGCCAAGATGCAAGCAAACAGCTTGGCGGAGCTCAGCGGGCAGACGCCCAAGCTCGTTTTCGAGGCGATGAAGCCATTTTAAGACCGACAGCGCCCGATCAGCGGCAGCAATCATCTGTCGATACAAAACGAGTTTGCGCGATTTTTGGAAGCGTTGGCGCCGGAAATACGTGCGCTCTTCCTTGTACATGAGATAAAGGTGCTCGAGTTTTGTCATTTCCTCGTGCAGTGTTTCGATTTCCTCTTTTAAATGGTGATGTTCGGCTGCCTGCTGTTTATGCAGGCGGATCCATTTTAAAACGGCTTCTGTATCGCCGCTGATTTTTTCATACAACTTTTTTTCATACTTTGGCGGCAAGAACATGAAGTTGACGAGAAAGGCGGCGAAAATGCCGAGCATGATTGTTAAAAAGCGAATAGCCGCAAATTCGATAAACTGGCGTTCTGTATATTCCATAATGGCGATGACAGTCACAAGAGCCACTGAAATCGTCGATGATTCGAGACGCATTCTTAAGCAAAGAGCGATCACGATCATAATCGTCAAGCCGACGATCAGCGGGTCGCGACCGAGGATAAGAACCGCGGCAATTGCGAACAAGGCGCCGATCACGTTCGCTTGCACTTGTTCGATTAACGATAAATAGGAACGATAAATGGTCGGCTGCATGGCAAATACAGCGGAAATACCGGCAAACACCGGTGACGGAAAGTGAAACAGCGCCGCTAAAAACAAGGCGAGCGCCACGGCGATCCCTGTTTTAAAAATGCGGGCACCGAGCTTCATTTATGAAAATCTCTCCTTTTTCATTTTGGTAAACCATTCAGTACTATACACAGTTTTATATATGAGTTCAAGGGAAAAATATAACGCTCCGCCAGAAAGGGCAGAGCGTTGAAAAAGTCAGAAGGCGATCGGAATATCAGTGGTGCGCCGGTTGGAGAGGCGTGCATTCACTTCCTGGCGGAAACGAGTGCCATCAAGCCATTGGATTTGCCCGTCAGCAGAGCGAATGAGTGCCAACGGCTGCCCTGGAGCAAGCGGTTCGGCGGTGTCGCTATACGGCTTGGAGGCGATGAATACGCAGGAAGAAGCATCCGTTTTCCAAAGCGTCTCGGCTGTGTCGGAAACCCATATGGCTTCCTGCTCCAAGGCGGCGGCAAATAATCCGCATGTTTCAGTCAAGGGCAACAGACCGTTTTGTTTAGCTGCCTCCGGAATGAAAGCAAGTCCTGCTGCTTCGAACAGACTGTAACCGTAAGTGTAAAGGAGCGTCTCGATTGTTGATACAGACGTTCTAGCGCTATGAATAAGGATGCCGGCTGCACCGAGCCGCCTATCGCCAAGGGGAGAACCTGCTTGCCCAACATAGGCGAATGCGGCGGCTGAGGCGAAAAATGGATGGGATATATCCGGTTCACGCAACAGCTGAGTCAATGTCTCGGCCTTGTAGATAACGTGGGTATGGCTAAACGAGGCGACGCGGACATATGAATCGCTCTCCATTGCCGCCATCAGTCGGAACAAACGGTCGGATAAGGAAAACACATCGCTAGGAAACAAGGCGATTTGCCAAAACAACGTATTTTCATCCGGTGATGGTCGAATGGATTCGAAAAGAAGAACGAAGCCGAACTGTTTGCAAAGCTGGCGAAGATGCGCCTGAATCGGCTCGGCGTCGGCAGAACAGGAAATGTATACATGCCCGACGATAAAATGGTCATTTGTCGCAATTTCTGGGTTTTGTCCGGCGTTGGCGAGTTTCTCCATCCATAGTTTGCGCGGGATGTCGAGTTGGATGGTGGTGCTTCCTCTTTCCAATTCTCCCCTTTGAGAAAGCGCGCCAAGGACTGCACGGACATGTTCGTTAGTCGGGATGCCCCGCTTTTCCACTGCCGCCAACAAAAAGGCGCCTCGTTGTCCCGCTTCATTTGGCGAACGATAAGCCTGCTGCTCCATGTCATACTAGGCGCGGTCGAGGGGATGTTCTCCCATCAGCGCCTGTCACCTCCTCCAATGGCTTGCTGGATGAAAAATGACAGTCTTAATTTTCAGAATTTGTTGTTTATCATACCATGTGAGTTACAGGAAATCAATCGTCCTTTGCTTCATAGCGGTGTTGTTCACAAAATTGTCAACATCGATGCGCGTATAAACAAACAGCGCCCGCCTAGCAGCGGGCGCTTGAATGATGATGCATATTGACCTAGCAGGCTGGTCATTTAAGCAAACCATGCGGAGCAAAAGAGCCTTTCTCTAACGGAAAAACGCAGAATTTTGAACCTTTTAAAAAGGGCTGGTGGCAGAAAACATGGATTTTTCCCCACCTGTTAGAGGCAAGAGGGGATGCGATGCCGATTATAGTTGCTTGAACGCGCGGCCGACCGCCTCAATCGTGTAGGCGATGTCGTCTTCCGTATGGGCAAGGGTGATAAACCATGCTTCATACTTGGACGGTGCAAGATTAATTCCTTGTTTGAGCATCAGCTTAAAAAATTTCGCGAACAATTCGCCGTCACTACGTTGGGCTTGTTCATAGTTTTCGACTTTTTCTTCCGTAAAGAAAACGGTCAGCGCACCTTTTAAGCGGTTGATGGTTACCGGCAGGCCGCATTGGCGGGCATGAGTCATGATGCCTCCTTCGAGCATGGCGCCAAGCCGGTCAAGATGGTCGTATACGCCGTCTTGCTTCAACACTTCAAGGCAGGCGATGCCCGCGAGCATCGACGCTGGATTGCCAGCCATCGTCCCCGCTTGGTACGCCGGCCCGAGCGGAGCGACTTGTTCCATAATATGTCGGCGTCCGCCGTATGCTCCGATTGGCAAGCCGCCGCCGATAATTTTTCCCATGGCTGTCAAGTCAGGTTCCACACCGAGCAAGTTTTGCGCCCCGCCATACATGAAGCGGAAAGCGGTGATCACTTCGTCGTAAATGACGAGCGCCCCTGCCTTGTGGGCTATCTCATTAATCGCTTCTAAAAAACCCGGTTTCGGCAGGACGATGCCGAAGTTGCCAACGATCGGCTCAACGAGGACCGCCGCGACTTGTTCACCCCAAACGTTCATCGCCTCACGGAACGATTCAACATCATTGTATGGTACGGTAATGACCTCTTGCGCAATGCTGGGCGGCACGCCAGCTGAGTCCGGGGTCCCCAACGTCGAAGGCCCCGAGCCGGCAGCGACAAGAACGAGGTCCGAGTGACCGTGATAGCAGCCGGCGAATTTCACGATTTTGCTTCGCCCGGTGTAGGCGCGGGCGACGCGGATCGTCGTCATCACCGCCTCTGTCCCCGAGTTGACAAACCGCACTTTTTCAAGCGACGGGATCGCCTCTTTTAACATTTGGGCGAATGTAATCTCATGCGGCGTCGGCGTGCCATATAACACTCCCGTTTCCGCCGCGCGGCGGATGGCCGCGGCGATGTGCGGATGGGCATGTCCGGCAATGATCGGTCCGTAGGCGGCCAAATAGTCAATGTATCGATTTCCATCTACATCCCAGAAATACGCCCCTTGCGCCCGTTCCATGACGATCGGGGCGCCACCGCCGACCGCTTTATATGAACGGGATGGGCTGTTCACTCCACCGACAATGTGCACGAGTGCTTCTTCGTATAATTGCTCCGATTTTGTCCACTGCATCGTTTGATCCTCCTGTTTCCGATGACTGCCTTTTTATTTTACCATAAGGTGCTGTCAGCTAGGGCTATAGCGCTCGCTAGAATGAAGAAACCGCTTTGACTGGCGGGAGGAGAGGGCGAAAAGGCGGGTTGATCACTAGCCTAGGACATTCGTGTTCAGTGCGCCAAAAACGTTCCTGTAAATGCCTCGCCGCTTTGTCGGAGACAAAACAGGTGAAAATGGCGGTGATTTATGTATAATGACAACATAGGAAGACACCTTTGTTTACCAATGTAAGAAAGAGGCAGGAGGAGAAGAATGAACGCCATCGAAGTAGAACAGTTGCGAAAAGAATTTAAAGTACACAAAAGCCGCTCCGGCCTCGTCGGAGCGTTTCGTGATTTATGGACGCGCCGTTACATGACTGTTCGCGCCGTTGACGGCATTTCTTTTACAGTCAAGCAAGGAGAAATGGTCGGCTATATTGGTGAAAACGGTGCTGGAAAGTCAACGACGATCAAGATGTTGACTGGCATTTTAACTCCGACATCCGGGCGCATCGTTGTCAATGGGATGAATCCGCATAAAGAACGGGAGAAATTTGTGCGCACGATCGGCGTCGTGTTCGGCCAGCGTTCGCAATTATGGTGGGATATCGCTGTTCAAGAATCGTTTCGCTTGTTGAAAAAAGTGTACCGCATCTCGGATGAACAGTATCGCCGCCATATGGGCGAGGTGATCGAGATGCTTGAGATTGGTTCGCTCCTGGACAAACCGGTGCGCAAACTGTCGCTCGGGCAGCGGATGCGCTGTGAGCTCGCCGCCGCGCTCATTCATAACCCACCGCTGTTGTTTTTGGATGAGCCGACAATTGGCCTAGATGTGCTTGTCAAGCTCAACATCCGCCAGTTTTTAAAGCAGTTGAATGAACGGTATGGCACAACGATCTTGCTGACGACGCATGACATGTCGGACATTGAGGCGTTGTGTGAGCGGGTGATTATGCTCGATGAAGGAAAAATTATTTACGATGGTTCACTTGGGCAGTTAAAAGAAAAATGGGGTCAAGGAAAGCGGGTCTCTTTTACGTTCGCTGAAAGAAAGGATGCCTCGCTCTTGCAAGAGCTGACGGCTGGATTGGATGTTGTCTGGAAAAAGGGGGAGCAGCCGAACATCTGGGTGGCGCACGTTCCATCGGGAGAGGTGCCGGAAGTCGTCAGTCGTGTCGCCGCTCGCTATGCGCTGCAAGACATCCGGATTCATGAAGTGTCGACGGAAGAAATTGTTCGCAATATTTATGAGGAAGGTGCGGTGAATGGATAAATATGTGGAAATGATCCGCGTCCGCTTTTTAATGATGCTCGCCTACCGGACAAACTATTACACTGGCATTTTGATTTATGCCATCAACATCGCAGCGTATTACTTCCTTTGGTCGGCTATTTATGGCGGCAAATCATCGATGCAAGGAATGTCGCTTGGGCAAATGACGACATATGTCGCCATTTCCTGGTTGGCGCGGGCATTTTATTTTAACAACCTTGACCGCGAAATCGCCATGGAAATCCGCGATGGAAAAGTAGCGGTTGAATTGATCCGCCCGTACAGTTATTTAGGGATGAAAGCGGTGCAAGGGCTTGGCGAAGGGTTGTTTCGCCTTTTCTTTTTATCATTGCCTGGGCTTTTTTTCGTATCACTGTTTTTGCCGCTTCAGTTTCCGGAACACGCCAAAACGTGGCTCGCTTTCGGTGTGTCGCTTCTATTCAGCTTTATCATTTTTTCGGAGCTGAACTTGCTTGCGGGGGTTGTGACGTTTTTTACGTTCCGAAATGAAGGGCTGCTTAGGGCGAAGCGGTTTATCATCGATCTGTTTTCCGGACTTATTTTGCCCATTTCCTTTTATCCTGATTGGGCGCAGCAACTGATGCACTATTTTCCGTTTCAGGCGATCAGCTATATCCCAAGCATGATTATTACAGAAAGTTTCCAAGGCGACGCCGTCCATGGTGGTTTGCTCGTGCAGGCAGCGTGGTGTGCGCTGTTGCTTGTGCCGATCGGATTGTTATGGAGGACGGCGAAAAAACGACTTGTCGTGCAAGGGGGGTAAACGATTGTTTTATCTATCGGTCTTTTTTCAGTACATGGCGCAATATATGAAAACAAAACTGCAATACCGCGCCGATTTGCTTATTGAATGGTTGTCCGACTTAATGGCGCAGGCGGTGAACTTAGTGTTCTTGCTTATCGTGTTTGGTCATACACCGCTCCTTCACGGTTGGACTCGGGATGAAGTTTTATTCATCTACGGTTTTTTCCTTGTGCCATACGCCGTATTCGGCGCCTTTTTTAACTTATGGGATTTCAACGAGCGCTACATTGTCCAAGGAGAAATGGACCGCGTGTTGACGCGCCCGGTGCACAGCTTGTTTCAAATCATTTTGGAGCGGATGGAACTTGAATCGCTGCTTGGTGCTATACCGGGGCTGATCATTATGGCGTATGCAAGCATCCGTTTGTCGCTGACGTTTCACTGGTATGATGTGTTGATTTTTCTGTTGTTTGTCATTGGAGGGGCGTTCATTTACGCCGGCATTTTCATTTCGCTAGCGACCATTAGCTTTTTCGCCGATGCCCGCACCTCCATCATGCCGATGATGTACAACATCAGCAGCTATGGCCGCTACCCGATCGATATTTATCATCGAGTCATCCGCTATATTTTAACGTGGGTGCTGCCGTTTGCCTTTGTCGGTGTTTACCCAGCTGCTTATTTTCTTGATAAAAAGGAATGGTACAGTTATGCCTTTTTCACCCCAGTGGTCGGCATGGTTTGCTTCACGATTTCGGTCATGCTTTGGAACGCCGGGGTGAGGAGGTATCGCGGGACGGGGAGCTAGGCGCCCTGTCCTCGGGCATGATGGGCATGGCTGCGATGCCTATAGAGCGAAAGCCTCGAACGAGTGCAGCGAAGACTAAATTTCCCTAGGTAACAGGAAATAGATTCCCTTTCGTTTTGCGCTTCATGTCCTGAATTTCACCAATATGAGAATAATCGGTGTATCAAGATTTGCGCTTTTTTTGTTGCTGCACTGGCCGGGATTGAAGAAAGTGTGTATCAAGGAGGAGGTTTGTTGGAAGGGATGGGATTGGGAAATCATGAGAGGAGGAGCAGAGGAAATGGAGCATGTGTATATCGATCTGCTCGACCATTTTATACCACTATCCTTGATGAGGATGGTTAGTTAGCTGTCCCTTCTCTTACTCGATTGGGGATCCATCAAAATGACAAACAACGGTCAAGCAATTGACACAATCTTGTCTGCATCGTTAGCGGGTTATGGCGTAAAATAATTTGTGAATATATTTGCAAATTGAGAGGAGCGAATCGTGATGAAAAACGGAGGAGGAAATCGGGTGGTGGTGGTCGGCACTGGATTTGTCGGTGCCAGTTATGCATTTGCCTTAATGAATCAAGGGATTGCCGATGAGATTGTGCTCATCGATGCGAATGAGAGTAAAGCTATGGGTGATGCGATGGACTTAAACCATGGAAAAGTATTTGCTCCGAAACCGGCGAGCATTTGGCATGGCGATTACCGTGACTGCCGCGACGCCGATTTGGTTGTCATTTGCGCTGGCGCCAACCAAAAACCGGGCGAGACGAGGCTTGATCTAGTGGATAAAAATATCGCCATTTTCCGCTCAATCGTTGAATCGGTTATGGCGTCTGGGTTTCAAGGGCTGTTTCTTGTCGCTACCAACCCGGTCGACATTTTGACCTATGCGACATGGAAATTCAGCGAACTGCCTCCTCATCGGGTGATCGGTTCGGGGACGATTTTAGATACGGCGCGATTCCGCTTTTTATTAGGCGAGTATTTCGCCATCACCCCAACGAATGTCCACGCCTATATTATCGGTGAACACGGTGATACCGAGCTTCCAGTCTGGAGCCAAGCTGATATCGGTGGCGTGCCGATCCGCAAGTGGATCGAATCGAAAGGAGAACAGGCAAGGGAAGATCTGGAGCGTATTTTTGTCAATGTGCGCGATGCTGCCTACCAAATTATTGAGAAAAAAGGTGCGACGTACTACGGGATTGCGATGGGGCTTGCCCGTGTGACGCGCGCCATTTTGCATAACGAAAATGCCATTTTGACTGTTTCTGCTTATTTGGACGGTCCATATGGCGAACGGGATGTCTACATCGGCGTGCCTGCTGTGATCAATCGAAATGGCATCCGCGAAGTGATTGAAATTAAACTTGATGAAGAAGAGAAAAAATGGTTCCATCACAGTGTTGCGACGTTAAAAGGAGTATTGGAGCGCTATTTTGCTCAGTAAGGCGTAGTGATTGGCTTCGTTCGAGAGGGCAACGGTTTGCCAAACGAGTCGGGCGAGCTAGCGGAATACAGAAGTGATGCCGATTCAAGCAGAGGTGGAGGATCACGCGGTATAATTGCTCGGTTGTCCGCGTATATATGAACAACGGACAAAGATGGAGGGAACGCGATGGATTACGCCTTCCTCGGAGTGGTTACCGCCGTACTGCTTGGCAGCATCGCATCGATTTGGACAGCGCGCGTTCAATCGACGCACCGACTCTCGCTTGACAGTTTGTGGGTGCTTGTTCAGTGGTATGTAACGATGCTGCTCGGCTTTGCTATGATTTATATGATTTTGCAGGCGAACGGCCATGCGGTGTTTACTCCGTCCTTAAACAGTGTAGAGGAGAACCGTTTGTCTTTGCTTGAGGATAGCCTATACTTAAGCGGCATGACGCTTTTGTCCGTCGGATATGGGGATGTGACCCCGATTGGCATCGGACGGTGGATCGCGATCGCTGAGGCACTTCTCGGCTACATTATGCCAGCGGTCGTTGTAGCGCGCACTGTATTTGACTGGGATCGCCGCTAGCAGTTGCAATTTCTCTCCGTCTTCGATACGCTAAAAGAAAACAAAGAAGACGGAGGGAACACCATGACAACAGCCATTGGCCAGCCAGCCCCAGACTTCTCCTTGCCGGCAAGCAACGGGAAAATGGTTTCACTTTCAGACTTTCGGGGTCGATATGTTGTGCTTTATTTTTATCCGAAAGACATGACGCCTGGGTGCACGACCGAGGCATGTGATTTTCGCGACCGCCATGAACGGTTTGCCGAATTGAACGCCGTCATCTTAGGAGTGAGTACGGACCCAGTCGCGCGGCATGAAACATTTATTGAGAAATATCAACTGCCGTTTTTGCTTCTTTCCGACGAACAACATCACGTAGCGGAACTGTATGGGGTTTGGAAGAAAAAGCGGAATTTTGGCAAGGAATACATGGGCATTGAGCGCTCGACGTTTATAATCGCTCCCGACGGAACATTGGTAAAGGAATGGCGCGGGGTGAAAGTAAAAGGGCACGTCGATGAGGCGCTCGCAGAAGTGGCTCAGTTGACCTCATCTAGGTAAGCGTCCAAGCAACATAAGTTGTTTTGCGTATGATACATAGTAACCTCCTCAAATGAATGAAGTGTGGCGGGCAGAAAATATTTCCGCCCTTTTTTTTTTGTTAAAAAGACGTCCAAGACCATATATTAATGGTATCTATATTGACAAAAGGCATATATTCCTTGTAGACTAATTATAAATATTATAAAATGATAATTTTTTTTATCTTTTGCGGAGAGTGAGGTGCATGACGGTGTCTGCCAACGAACAACTGAAGGAAGCGCTGGACATGTTGAAAAAGACGGGCATACGCATTACGCCGCAGCGTCATGCGATATTGGAGTATTTGATCAGCTCGATGTCCCATCCGACGGCTGATGAAATATACAAAGCGCTGGAAGGGAAATTTCCAAATATGAGCGTCGCTACCGTCTACAATAACTTGCGTGTCTTTAAAGAAATCGGGCTTGTCAAAGAACTGACATACGGTGACTCCTCAAGCCGGTTCGATTTTGTCACATCGAACCATTATCATGTCATTTGTGAAGAATGCGGCAAAATCGTGGATTTCCACTATCCAGCGCTCGATGAAGTCGAGCAGCTTGCCGCTCACGTTACTGGATTTAAAGTCGACCATCATCGCATGGAAGTGTACGGAGTATGCCCTGACTGTCAAAAGGGCAGGGGGCGGACGCATTAAAAAAGCTGACAGCGTGAATGATATTATCCCTCTTGTGTAGACAGTGTAGAAAAAGGACACACTGCTATACAGGAGGGGTTTTTTGGATAAATCAAATGCAAAATACAAAAGCTATAGTTTTGAATTTAAATTGTGTACAGTCATCATATATTTGAATGAACAATTAGGCTGATGGTGTATAAAATTTTATGTAAAGCATTTCACCACTTTTTCGACATTGAAATGGGAAAGTGTGCAAATGAGAAATAAAGAGAAAGTGCTTTTTGTATATCGCGCTTAGTTATTCCTTGGAGATACTATTCGCCTATATTGGATATCTTTTAGGTAGTTTGATGAAAGGGTGAATGTTTCATGCCACATAGCTTGTTACGGATAGTTGTAGGCGAATTTGAATCGGATAAGAAGAGCCATCAACCGGCTTATCAGGTTATCCTAAAACTTCTTTGGAGAAAGGGATTCGCTGGCGCTACAGTCTTCCGTTCAACAGAAGGATTGGATGCAGAAGGCAATTTGCGTACTTTTATATTGGAAGATGTGCAATTCAACAATCTTCCAATCATGATTGAAACTGTTGACAAAACGGAACTCGTTGAATCTGTCATTGACGATATTCAAAAACATAATCCAGACGGGCTGGTAATGATTTTTCCTGTTACTAAACCTTTTGAGGAGGAATGGATAATGAAGGATTATGAACATCTCGCTTTAAAAATTTTCATTAAAGACGAATCGAAGTGGTTAGAAACACCACTATATGATCAGCTTTTATTCCTGTTTAGGGAGAAAAAGCTCATTTGGTCAACCATAACCAAAGCGATTGAGGGGTTTGGAAAAGATCACGTCATTCAAAAGGATAAACTGTTCTCTCTTTCTTCTCATGCTCCCGTCGTTGTGGAATGCATCGGCGAAGCCAAAGTCATTCAAGAGATCCTTCCTGAAATTAAGAAGCGAGTAAAAGAAGGCTTAGTTATTTCTTACCCGGTAAAAGTTATGTAATGAATAGGGAATTTAAGACTTTCACATCCTATTGATGAAAAATTTTTTAGGATGGTGAGTCTTTAGGATTTACTAAAAAGATTAGCGGAAGCACAAAGCGCACCTGATTATGAATTTGAAGTACGAGACTTGATGCGAAAAGAAATAGAAAACAATCATGAAGTGATTTTAGACAACTTAGGAAATATCTACGGAAAGAAGGAACAGACACTAATCCAAGATTGATGTTGGCCGGACACGTGGATGAAGTCGCTTTTTTAGCAACAGAAATCACCAAAAACGGTTATCTCCGTTTTGGAATCTTGGGTGGATGATGGGGACAAGTTCTTTTATCCCAACGTGTTAGCGGGATCACCGAAAAGGAAAAATTTACAGGGGCCATCGGCTCCAAACTTCCTCATGTGTTGACTCCGGAAGTAACGAAACAGAGTTTAGCCTATTCGGGAAATGCTTATTGATGTGGGTGCTCTAGCGATGAACAGGTAAAAGAATGGAGCATCAAATTCGGAGACCCGATTGTTTCCATTTGTCCATTTCTTATGGAGTCAGCTTTTTTTTTGGCAAAATGCCGCTGATTTGCTCGTGGAATCCATTTTTTACCACCATTCTAGAAGCGGCTGTTCATAAATATATCGAGTTTTATAATAATAGGCGCATTCAAAAGAAACTCACATATCTTACCCTCTGTACAATACAGAAAGAAGGTATGTGCATAACACAAGGAATCACGGATGACTAGAATAGCTCCTCCACCAGCTCGTCTGCCAATTAGTTGACGGGCTGTCAGTGTCAAGTGATTTCCTTGACACTGACAAAGTCCAATCAACTATGATTAATGAAGTTGATGAGGGAGGGCTTTTTAAACACTGTCTATATAGATGCAACGAAGAAGTTTAACATATCCTTGACGGAAAAGCGGTTTGTCCATTTTCGACTGTCGAAGGCAAGCCATAGACTTGCCCCGTCACGCCAAGGCGTGACGGAAGACCGAACAACCACCTGCTTCACAGACCCATATATGGGTCTGGAAGCGGCGTTGTTCGGTCGCCTGACAGTCGATAAAAGCTGCAAATGGTAAATCTTCAAATTGCATCTATATA